>Ga0098044_1000223_pt1 | contig 29754 bp, 55 predicted proteins | sample 10_taG_FD_75053 | JGI IMG/M metagenome (GOLD analysis project Ga0098044, IMG submission 75053) | Marine viral communities from the Subarctic Pacific Ocean - 10_ETSP_OMZ_AT15264 metaG | ecosystem: Environmental > Aquatic > Marine > Oceanic | place: Pacific Ocean | collected 2015-01-16 | reverse complement strand
TTGAGGAGATGTTACGAGCGCACCGCCCCTATAAGGCTGGCACGCTGGTGGCTCCTCGTTTTGGGTATTTTATGCCCAACCGCTCTACTCTCTCCGACACCCTCCAGGAAGTTTGCCGCACTTACTGTGCCGCTAATTATTGCCACGAGAAGTATGGGGATTTGGTGCGGATTTTAAGTCGCTCGCACGGGAGACCCACCCCGGCAGAATATAAACATCTGCTCGATGGCTTTTTTGAATGGTCTAAGACAGCCCCGTCTGCCTTTCATCCCTATGGGGTTATTCTCGGCGACGCCCGAAACACTTCGGGCTATTCGGGAAGAGAATTGTACCGAGTTAACTTTGGCGGAACTATTTATGAAAACGTACACCCTGTACAAGTGGAGGTAGTAAGTGAAGTTTAGACTATATACAAAAACTAGTTGTCCCTATTGTCATGCGGCGATTAAATTGCTGTCCGAAAAGCAGTATGATTTTGAATGTTACGGCTTAGATAAGCAGCCGGAATTGTTAACAGAGATCAAAAAAACCTATAACTGGGAGACTGTCCCAGTTGTCGTAGAAATCACCGCCGGACAAGAGAAGTTTATTGGTGGGTTTTCTGATTTGAAGGAATATTTGGAAAAAGGCAAGCAACTTTTAAGGGGGTAAAGATATGATTTGGAAAACTGAGTTTTCATCGCTTCTTAAAGATTTTGAACTAAAGCGCCAGCCGGTGGTTATACGGGTGAATAAGTTTGATGAGAAAACAGCCCAAGATTTTAACACAAAGGTGGCAGCGGCTCATAGCACGGGACAAAAAGTAATACCTGTTATTATTGATTCCTATGGTGGGCAAGTCTATTCCTTGATGTCGATGATTGGCACCATCCGTGCATCTGAGCTTCCGGTAGCTACTATGGTTGAGGGCAAGGCAATGTCTTGCGGCGCTGTTTTGTTGTCTTGTGGCGAGGAGGGTTTGCGATTTGCGGATCCGGATGCAACGGTGATGATTCATGATGTGAGCAGCGGTGGTCGGGGCAAGATCGAAGAACTTAAGGCCGATGTAGCCGAGGCTGATCGCTTGGACGAAAAGATTTTTACCTTGATGGCTCGCAATTGCGGCAAAAAAGACGACTACTTTAAGAAAAAGGTGTTCAACAAGAAGCATGCCGATTGGTTTATGGGCGCACAAGAGGCTAAGCGCCACGGGCTTGTAGATCATTTGCGTTTACCTAAGTTGCTCGTGAAAATTGCCGTGGACATTGACTTCGAATGATAGTAGAAACTATCATAACACTGGTGACACTGTTGGGGGGACTTAATCTTCCTCTAAACTTCACTGCTGAGCAGAGGGAAATAACCACTGAAATTATAAAACAAGCCAATCTCCTTGGGGAGGACCCTTATGGTCTGGTGGCTATAGCTTACCAAGAGACCAAAATCCGAAGAAACCAAACCTCTGACACTGGCGACATAGGAATTTTTCAAATCCATTGGAAGTTTTGGGGTAGACGCTGGGGGTATAAATCTAGAAAAGTGTTTCGGAAGGATATGGATAACCCCACTCACGGCACTGTGGCGGCGATTATGGTTTTGCGGGAGATGAGACTATACAAAACTTGTAGAGGCACACATTTATATGCTTGTTACAACGGCGGACCTGCGTGGATGAAGTCGAAGAACATTAAAAAAATTAAGTCCTACGCCCGAAGGGTAGAGAAATACCGCCGCCGCTTTTTGCGCAACCATCCTGGGTGGAGAAAACTACAGAGATGAAAAGCAAGCCCTATGGAATGAAAGTAGACTCCCTGGTTCGGGGTATTGAAGTAACCCAGCAGGATCTAGATTTTTTGTGCAGCTTGGTTGAGCTTCCAGATGAGGATTACGCTATCCCTGATGCGATAGACTATTCGTGTGCGGTAGTGGCTTTGTACCGCCAATTACAGTTTATGGTAGAAGAACTAGCGGGCAACCCACTTACGGAAGACGAGGACATAATTAAGTTATCTAAAGAAGAGTTAGAAACACTCACGGATTTATCAGACGCTGTCGAAGATGCGTTAGGGAGGCTAAGGGAATGCGGGATATCTCTAAAACAAAATTGAGGTTCTTGAGTTTTTATTATTTTTGGCTTATATTTTTAATCGCTTGCACCTGTTTTGATTTTTATATGGACACGGTTACAGGATTTACTTTTGGGTATATCGGAGCTTTTTTTTACATGCTTTATCGCCTCAAGACGGTGGAGCAAGAGTTGGAGAAATATTATGAGGACTAATGCTAAGCGCCTGGCGGAAGCCTTTGAGCCAGAGTATAATTCATTATCTAAAACCCTTAAGTTCACTCTTGTGTTGGATGAAGAGGCTATCAGACAGGTCCAGGCCACATCCGCCCGCCCCGTCGTCACCCCGGAGGAATTGACGGAACAAGTCTTGGAACTCTTGGAGAGGTCAATTCACCTCAATACTCCCAAGCCTGTGCGAGCGGGACCACATGGGGGATCGTGGTAATGTGGGATAAGGGGGTACAAGTTGTATGGAACAGCGCCGTGGGCTTGATTTTCCTGGGGGTTCTCGCCGCTGCTATGACAGCCCAGGCTATACTAGAGAAGCGGTGAATATTCTCGACGAACATCCGTGGACAGATCTTGGGGGCGATATCGTAGAGGATATCCGAGGCTACATCACCCAACACGCCCGGCAAAAGCACTACACTATGCATGTGGGTACGGACACCCAGCCCTACGGTGAACACACTACCGTTATCACTACCATTTGTTTTCGTGAAAAAGGCAAAGGTGCGTTGGCAGTCTATCAGAAGTGTAAAACGAGCATCTTCCCTACTGTCCGAGACCGGCTTTTTCACGAGACCCTTGTCTCCCTTGAGGTGGCAGCGGCTTTGGTGAAGCTTACGGGCCAGCGTCCAACTATTCATGCGGATGTTAATCCAAAAAAAGATGCCTTAAGTAATATCACTATAGATGCTATAATGGGGATGATCAAGGGGATGGGGTATCCTGTCCTTGTCAAACCTGATGCTTGGGCAGCCGACATCGCCGATATGTATACGAGGAAATAATGCAGTGTAAACGCTCTATAAGGCGAAACCGCATTTTATTGGACAGTGCTGAGCAGCGATTAGCTCACGCCACCGTGGTCAAGGCGCTAACATCAGCCGACCTTGAACCTATTAGCGATAAGCAGTGGAATCTATGGGTGACATATTATGCACCCTTGACTGCGGATAATCCCCTCTACAGAGAAGAACTAATTTATAATAACCGACCTTTGGCGTGGTTTGTACGTCATTTGTTAAACCGGCGCACTAAAACTATGATTTCTTGAAAGGAAAATAGATGGAAGACGCACAGAAATATATTGATAATTTTAAAACCTTTTGCCGTAACAACCGATTGCGTCTGCGTGAGGCAGGCGACGGCTTGCCAATTGCTAAGGCTATTGGCAAGTTTTCGGAGGACCAATTTTATTGTAATTTTGAGTCGGGGAGTATCGGGGTGTATGTGACTCGGGATACACAGCGCCAATTTACCTATCTTCACAGAAAGCTGCAAAAGCTAGGTTGCGACCCCCACCAAGTTGGGGACTTTGAAGGCTGTTATAATATAGAGTGGATGAACATTCCTCCGGTGGCTAAGTTGCTGAAGATTAAAAAAGGGGCAGCCAAAGTAAAGGACCCTTCTTGGTTGAAGGAAAAATAATGTTCAATGAAGAGGAATCACAAATAGACTTTAGTGACTCGGGCGCATTCATCGCCTCCGTGCTTTCCACGGACGACCCGAAGATTTTACGGGAGATGGTAATGAATCTTCTCGTAATAACTGGGTATTGGTACAAGCGATCCCAAACACACGTCTTATTGCACCCCGTCTTTTTTCTCACCGGCTTCGCCGCCGCTTATTTTTTCATGAGGTAAATATTATGACTACACGACCGGGAAAATTGCTGGACAAAACATTCACCTCGTTCACGGAAGCGAGCGGACGCCTTGAAGACACAATCGGGTGGGTGACAAAGGCAAAAGACCTTGCACACGAGTTTGAGCCCGGCTGCAAGGCAGAGGTCACACTCCACCTCTTGGAAGAAGTATTAGAAAAAGCAGGCAGAGAATTAGATAGAGCATCAAGCGAACTAGCAATGGAGGTTTTTGGGGAGAATGAGTAAAAAGAAATACGACCGCTTAGCCCAAGACTTGGAAAATGCCCCCAAAGTTTTTGACGCCGAGTTCAAAGAATTCGACCGAGAGAAATTCGGAGAAGAAATTCAGAATATACTAGAAAAGTTCAACCTACCCAGCGAAGCTCGTCGCCAAATTTTTTCTCTGCTAATGGAAGACGCCGACAAACAGCAGGCACAGAAAAAGCAATCTTAAACGATAAAACTTCTGAACTTACTGAATCTTCGGAATAGTTATATATTATGGGGTAAAGCAGACCAAACCTTTAGAACTTTGTGTAGCCTTCTACAAAGGTGATGGGCGCTGGCACAACAAGGTAGTGCGCTCAACCACACAAAGTATTTATTCGCACGCAGAACTGATCATGCCCGATGGAAACTCCATAAGTATCCAACCGTTTGATAACCGTGGGGTGCGCAAGATACGTTTTGATGAAGAAGAAAATCCGGAAGAGTACGACATTATTTGTGTGCCGGTCACTGCTGAACAGGTTGATACCATTGAGATGTTCTTTAGGGACACCAAGGGTGATGGCTATGACTGGCCTGGGATGATCTTGTCAAAGTTCACACCCTTTTTCATCAAGCGCACAGGAAGGTGGTATTGCTCGGAATGGATTGCCTATGCCCTGCGTTTAGGGGGAGCAGTAGACAGCCTTTACCACTACAACGACTTAACGCCGCAAAGACTATACGAGATCCTTCTGAACTATGCTGACACAAACTAAAGAGTATCCCTTGATGATGCCTGGTAGCCTGGTGGAGACCACGAATGAAATTCACACCGTACCGATGGGCGACCCCATGTATCCGGGGGGTAATTCGGATCGGGGCTTACCTCAAGGGACCGTGGGGATAATTGTATGCCGTCCAAGCGCCCACCGCCCACGGCAATTTCTGGTTCAATTTGTGGGAGGTATGGAGTGGTGGATGTACCACAATGAGATCAAGCCTCTAGTAAAAGGAGAAAAAAATGTTTGAATACAATGCCACGGTGCTAAAAATTGTTGATGGCGACACCATTGATGTAATGGTTGACTTGGGTATGGGAGTCCACCGTAAGGAGCGCCTACGCTTCTCACGCATTAACGCCTGGGAAACTCGTGGCGAACACAAAGCCAAAGGCAAGCTTGCAAAAGCTAGAGTTGCGGAACTTATTCCGATCGGCAAAAAAATACTCGTAAAGACTGAGAAAGACAAACGAGGTAAGTATGGCAGATACATCGCCGAGATCTATATGGTGGACGGGGAGCTTAGCACAAATTTAAACGATTTGCTGCTAAACGAAGGGCACGCTGTCCTATATACTTAAAGAAGATAAAAACTTTTGTCACCAAGGGAGACAACAATGACAACACCTATCAATTACCAACAGATCTTTGAAGAAGAGCTTGATGCTGTAACCAAAGATCTTATGACGTTCCCCTCTACATTTGGGGACCTGTCGCCTGAAGCCAGGCGGTTGGTGGAAGAACTAGTGGACCTAGGGTATCAACGAGCCCTGGACGATGCACTAAACCCCGAAGTACTGGAAGAAACTGCTGCCCTCTCCGGAGAGATGGGAACGCAATTATATAATTTTTCTAATATGCTTCAAAGCTTCTTAAATACGCAAAATAATGGGGCAGAAAACTAATTATAGAGAAGGGGATCTAATCCGCATCTGCCAAGTTAACGGCTGGAGCTTAGGGACTTGGGTGGATAGGCGAGCGCCGGTTCTCAAGGAGTGCCCTGTGCCTGGATCCCCTCAGTACCGCCCTCATTGGGAAAGTTTCACTTGTTTTGAAGCAAAAGTGGGTTTGGTCGTCAAAGTTATAAGAAATCGTCTTGGTCAGCCTTTAGGCTATCGAGTACAGATCGGTGAAGACATAATGTTGTGTAAGTCTGTTGTAGCCGAAAAGTATTTGGAACCTGTAGGAGAGACGACCGATGATACAAACAGGAGAACTCATAAGGTTTAAGACTTCCGAGCACGATCTAGAGTGGAAAGTGGGACTCGTGGTGAGGTTTGATAGGTTTCTTAGGGTTGCAGAAGTGCTGGAAGACGGGGAATTGCATTATGCGCCACAACGCCTAGTGCGCCCATATTTGGAGGCGTGACATGAAACTAAGTGAACTAAGTCTGTTGGAAGTGTGGGTATTGGTATGTTGTGCTGTGATGATTGGACAAATTCATGGGTGCTAGAACGTTTTTAGTATTATTATTAGGTGCAGCGGGGTGTGCCACAGCGCCCCTTGAAACCATCCCACCTCAATGCACAGACAGGTGCCAAGCGGTTCTAGACCTGCGGGACAAGACAATGAAAAGGTTTGAGCGCCTGTGTATTGCTCTGAGCTATGTGGGAGCCCGTCATTATCACGACAAAAACATTCAACAAGAGGTGAGGGAAGGAGTGATGATTTGCAACTATGTTTATGGAAGCCGCAAGCATGGCTGAGTACCTTACCTATGCCTACGGGATATCCCAGTTATTAACATTTTTTGTTTATATTCCTCACCTTTTAACGGTGCTGCGATCCGAAAAGGCAGACGCTATCAACGTCCCAGCGCAGTTGTCCTTCTTCGTCATTGGGCTGATCTCCGCACTATATATGATAGTAGTGAACGGAGACACTCTTGCCACGATGGTGATTTGCGGTCATATCACAGTAGGATATCTGAGCACTGCCCTGATTGCGCACTATAAACAGCGAAAGGCTGATCAATGAATCTGAGATTCTATGTATGTTCCTCATCCACCCCCCAAAACAATGGGCTGGTGAAGCACTGCACTGCTCGGCTAGAAGCAGAAGCAGGATACGACTATCATTGTCCTATTTGTGCATCCCCTATGGTGCTAGAGGCTGACGGACCTTCTGTTTCCGAACTCTTAGCCAGGGGTCTGGAAGAGGAAAAGAAAGCGAGCCCCCGTGCGTAAAGATAGACTAAGAGCAAAAAAGAAAACACACAAATTAAGCCCAAAGCATGTGGAGATGATTCGCTCTCAAAAGGGTAAGCAATCGGTTCGGGCTACTGCCAAGTGGTTTCAGGAGCAAACTCATTATATATTTAAGGTGTCGCCCTCAATGGTACACCACATCTTCAGCGGCAAGCGCCACGCCCCCAAGGAGGATGTGGTATCTATTTATGATTTGATTGCGGAGGATAACAGCGAGGAAATGCTAAAGGATCTTGACCCCACCAAGGTGAGATATGATTAGATTCTATTTATTTATCGTAGCCGCCCTTTTAGTGGGAGAGTTAGCCGCTCCCGTTGCAATTGCCAACCAGGGTATGAGTTCGTACCAGGCGAGACGCCAAGCGCACCAAATCACACAACGTTTACGCCGGGAGGACCCCTTAGTTCTTAAGTGGGTGATGCAACAGATGGGCTGGGTTCCCAAGCTAAAATACACCCGTGAGCGTCGCAAGACCCAGCAGTCTCAACAGGCATTTGACGATTGGTACATTGATATGATGCGTGATATGGGCGGTTTGCGCTAACTTATATTAATAAAAGCCCCCCAAAATAAAATAAATACTTCATAAAAGCTTGACCCCCATCGCATCCATGATAATATAAGATGTAAGGGAGATAGTGTTATGGGTTATACGGGTCGTACTAATCAATGCCAAGCCTGTGGTCAATATGGTCACAATCGTCGTAGCTGTCCTGATATGAAGGAAGCGCACGCTAAAATCCAGGCACTTCTTGAGAAGTACGGGGTGGACGCCGATCCTAGTTCCTATATCGGGAACTGGATGGACAGCCTGCGCAGCAAAGTTCGTGACGCTCACGGCTTCGCCTCTCACGCCGAGACTGTTAACAAAGCCCCGGACGAATACGTCAGCAACTACGAAGCCTATCGCTGGCAAGAGATTGAAGAGCGTGAAGCCCAAAAGAGGTGGCGCAAAGAGAACGGTATCACGAGTAACCGTCGCTGCGGCTTCTGTGGTCAGCGTGGTCACAACCGTCGTAAGTGCGAAAAGCTTGAGAAACACAAGCGTGACTGCCGAGCAATGAAAGCTTTGGCTCACCGAGTTGCTCGCCTGACCTTTGAAAGGTCTGGGATTGTTCCCGGCGCTTTGGTCCAGTACCGAAAGTGGGACTACAACACTCGTAACTACGCCACCGAAGTGGGTTTCATTCAGGGCATTAACTGGAGCGAAATCGGCAAGCAAGACGAAGACATTGATCACGGTATTGAGCGTGGAGTTGAATCTTGGATCTTCCGTGGCAACGTCCTCAAGATGCGCAAGCCGGACGGTGAAGTCAGCAATGTACAGGTGCCCCGCAACTTTGAGCAACAGACCGAGTACTATCACGGGATGAGCGACGAGAACTACTCACTCATCGGTCCTGTCCACGGTGGCAGTGTCAGCCTTGACGGCTACGAGGGTGACAACAAGTTCCCGGTCGCTCAGTCTGTTCATACCTGGGGCAAGCAGTTCCTAGACAAGAAGTTTGGACGAGAAGTAAAGAAGCTTGTCCTTGAAGTTGCCCCTGAACTAAGAAGCTTAGCTAGCTAAGGAGAAAAGCTATGGAAAATCAAGAACTTATTGCCCGAGTGACTCAAACGGAAGAGGCGTGGGGGCAGTTATCCCCCTTTACCAACACCGCCTACGAGATCCTGCTTCAGGAAGAGGAGTTTTGGGACCCATCCTTGGGGGTATCTTGGAGCCGCCCCATCTTCTGGCAAGAGATCGGCGAGGCATAATGAAAAAGATAATCCACGTCAATCAGCATGTCATCAAGCGCAACACAAAGCACGGTACTGACGAACCGTGTTTGACGGTAAAAACATATAAAGAAAATAATTATGCCCACGAGGCTATAATCAAAACAAAAGATGGTGTAGAATTAGGAAGGGTCGTCTACAGACCACACAAGCCACTGAGTTGTGGAGCAAGAGTGTGGATTGAGATGGATACTGAAACTACTGATGTTGAGTTGATTGTGAGAGAAGATGACACTTGAACTGAAACATACTGATTGCCTTGAATACTTAAAAACTATTCCAGACGAGTCAGTTGATCTTGTGGTGGTTGACCCGCCTTACTTTGAGATCGTAAAAGATGCTTGGGATAACCAGTGGGCTTCTGAAGAAGAATACCTGAACTGGTGTGATGCCTGGACCAAGGAGTGCTTTCGCATTATGAAGCCTGAAACCTGCTTCTATGTGTGGGGTACGACCAAGACAGACACGTTTCTAAAGTACAAGCTCAATACTCTCAACGAAATTCCAGGGGCTGTGTATCAGAACTGGATCATCTGGGCTTACGACTGGGGTGGAAGAACTAAAAAGAAGTTCCCTCGGAAGCATGAAGATATTCTTATGTACTCCAAGGGTAAAGAGTTCCCGTTCTATTCAGACGACATTCGTGTGCCCTACAAGATGGCTAAAAATGTTCGCTCCGGAGCCACCAACAATCCGTTGGGCAAGATCCCTACGGATGTGTGGACAAAGAATAATCACACGACCAGTAAAGAGTATGCTGGGTGGCACTCCACTCAAAAACCCATCGCTCTTCTTGAGCGTATCATCAAAGCTCACACCAAACCAGGAGATGTAGTGGTTGACTGCTTCAGCGGAGCGGGGTCGACTATGATCGCTTGTAATAACTTGAACAGAGAGTTTAAGGGGTGCGAGTTTGACAAAGAGTATGTAGATAAATCACTGGAAAGACTAAAGAATCTTTCCGGACACCCAGGAGTAATATTTAATGTCTAAGGGCACACGAACCTATGTAACTGTATATGAGTATGGAGAAAGAGATCTAGCAATGCTAGATCGGGGGGTCAACTTAGAGACCGACCAGTTTTTTGAAGATGTTGTGCCATTCAAACATGAGTGGGGTCCAACCGCATATATTGAATTGGAAGACCTCGACTATGTGCCCAACCAGCAACAATTAACTTTTATTTGCGAAACTAAATGGGATGCACCGACCGGCTGGCTTAAGGCAGCTAGCGTCTCTCCTTATTTTCAGGGGAAATTGATTGTAGCTGCTACTATCACTCGTGACGAGAGCCATGTTGAGGGGTATGCTTTTATGAATCACGACCTCTTGCAGGAAAGAACCCTGCTTCACGTCGATCCGGCGGTGATCGGAGAGATGTATACTAACGACGAGGTAGACGAGATTGACGAAATGTTGTGGGGACCTATTCGCTCTTTTGAGCAAGAGTGCCAAGAATTTTATATTGAAAATGAAGGATAATAACGAATGAAAATTAGAGTACACGCTGTGGATAATGTAAATGTTACCCGTGAGTTTGAGTCATTTGTGATTGATACTCAACTCTACCCAGAGCTACGACCTGAGGTCCGTGCGATCATCAAGGCTGATCGTGAAGGTGCTTCACCCAGACAGATGCGAGCTTTGTGCGAGGATATTCGGGACAAGATGGAAGACCTAGACACTGAAGGTCCTTTTGGTCTACGAAGTGTTTGGGAGGAGTTTGCTCCCTTTGAGACTGTCGTGACTGAAGACTATGGTGATCAAGAGTCTCATTTAGTTCTGGAGAAGGTCGTTGACGAGGATGAAGACTCCACTGTTCCAGACTTCCAGTTTCGGCTAGACGAGGGTTAAAGTGAATTTTAAAAACTACACTTTGATTGACTGGGTGACGGTGGTTGGGATAGTTGCTAGCTTGTTGTTGGTGGGTATACATGCCAGCGGTTGCGCTCTTCATGCTAAGGTTTACACCGCCAAGGCAAAGGGCTGCTGTGATCGCCTTGATGTACGGACCAAAGAAATGGATGAGTTCAACCGCTACTGTATGATGATGGTGTTTGCGGATCGCAAAGAGACGGACGAGAAAATACTGAAAGATGTGAAGCACCGAGTAGAACTTTGTAAGTTTGTCTTTGGGGTTACAGCCACCGATGACCTGCTGAGCCTATCCAAGGACAAAGCCAAGCACTTTGATAAAGTACGTTCGTATACTGTACCGCTCCGATCTGGAGCTTGGCATCCACCAATTGGCTGCGATCCCCACGACATTCATTGCGAGGAGTTTTAAATGAAGCTAGGACTTTTAATCCTGGGTGTAAGTGTTGGCGGCTTCCTGTTGGGCAAGGCGATGATGAGCTTCATCAGCTATGTCATCAACAGCATGGAAGTAGATGAAGATCCCCGCCGATGAACAAAAACTCGATTCAGACTACACGGATCATTTGGTTTGTGATAAGATAAATTATAAATGGGGTACGAGCACTTGCGAGTGCGTCCAATGCCCCAACATCGTAGCCCAATTCCGGGCATCTATATTAGAGGAGAAGAACGATGAGCAGAATCAAAACAACCACGGAGCGAGCAGACCGCAATCCACCGGTACTGTCGGAGGTGAGCGCCCGCTGGCAGAGCAGAACGCTGACTTCTAGAGCACTTAAAGCTGCTCAAAAGCTTTCGGCGGATCAGCTACGAGGCATTAGTGAACAAATACATAAAAACTTTGTAGCCAATGACCTCAGCACATGGCACCTGGTGGGTGAGGAGTGGTGTCCTGTTCAAGAGACATACAAAAAGGTCTATTGGATCCCCACTAGTCGGATTACAAAAGATAAACACTCTCAAAACAGACAAAAGGATTCTCGTCCCGCAACCATTAGTGCTTATGCTAATCGTATGGAGACGCAGGGTCAACTCAAGGCGTATAGCGTTTGGATCAAACCTAGTGATCCTGAGGCAGTCCGACGGCGGTGGGGTAATACCCGTGACCGAGGTCTGAAAGAACTATATGATAATAGCCGGGTGTGCGAAGGCAATCCCGCTGGCTGTAGCCGAGTACATGTGTACACTGACTCGCTTGATGAGTTAACCGCTTGGCAGTCCCGAGAAAATCATATCCACGAGCCCGGCGAACCCAACGACCTGAAGTCTGACATCGAGAGTATGGCTTCGGCGATCAAGAATAACTTGTTAGATTATGGGTGTTGTCCAGACGTTCAGTATGATTCATCGAACCAGGCACGATATAACGCCTTGACGGACGACGAAAAGAAAGAGCGGCTTAGAGCTTTTTGTAAGCAGTTCATGGTTCTGCGCTCTGGCAGGAACTTCAATAGTTTTTATGAAGCTTATAAGCGTGACAAGAGCGATGACTTTAGCGTTCGTAGCTGGACTAGCGGCGAACTCAAAAAGGCGTTTTTGACATCTAATCCTTTCGGGATCACATCGTCTGATAAAGTAAAGTCATCCATGACTAACTGTTTTGAAAAGGACGGTGTAAGGTATGGGGTGTGGTTCGCCTCTGACATTTACCTTAGGGGTGCCTACCTCCAGCAAGCAAGAAAAGCAAAGAAGATTTATAGCTCTTGTGATATTTCTATCTTTGTAACTGCGGGTGAGCCTAGCACCACCGAGCAAATCGATAGCTCTCGAAAAAAGATTGAGTCTGATATTAATCTCTGGAACAAAGCGGGCTCAACTCCGGATATTGACCACTGCCTCCAAGCTTGGCTTACAGAAGAGGAGAAGGATAGTAATCTCTCTCCTTGGGTTGTCCACGACACCTTCAAGTAAACAATCACAACAATTTTTGGTATAATACAGTATGATTATTAGAAACCAAGATGGTCTACAGTTCTTGTCGGGTGTGCCCGATGAGTCTGTAGACCTTGTTTTGACTGATCCTCCCTACATCACATCCCGTGATTCGGGTATGGATAAGTGGGTTGATCATGTGGCTGAGCAGGATGCTTCGGATACCCTGCTAAAGACAGCAGAGGAGTGGGAAGCCCTAAGCGAGTCAATGAACTGGGACAAGTTCTTCGGAGACAAGAAAAAGAATCTTGATCCTCTCAAAAAGAACTACCTCAAGTATGGAAGCATCTATGGTAAGAAGTATGCAGTAAGAACAAACTACGGTAAATGGGATTCAGAGTTTACCATGGAAGACTTACAGCTTTTCATCAATCACTTCTACAGAGTGTTGAAGCCTGGTGGTACTTGCATTGTATTCTTTGACCTGTGGAAGATCACTCCACTGAAGGATCAGCTTGAGAGCGCCAAGTTCAAGCAGATTAGATTTATTGAGTGGCTCAAGACCAATCCCCAGCCGATCAACAGCAAAGTAAATTACTTGACCAACTGTCGGGAGATTGCCCTGCTCGGCATCAAGAAGTCTAAACCAACTTTCAATAGTTCTTATGACAAAGCTGTGTACGAGTATCCAATTCAAGGTGGCAAGGATCGCTTCCACCCAACTCAAAAGAATACTGAATTGTTCAAAGACTTAATACTTAAGCACTCCAACGAGGGGGATATGGTATTGGATCCGTTCCTCGGTTCTGGAACCACAGCGGTGGCTGCAAATGCAACAGGACGCAAGTTTATTGGCTGCGAGTTAGACCAAGAGTACTTTGAGAAAGCGATGGCACGCATTAAAGAATGTTGAGAGATCTCACCGAAGTAATAGTAATCACTTTGACAGGAACGCTTGTCTTCCTCGGCTTGGTGGAAATCTTCAACGCTTTTATAAAACACAGACCCAACAAAGAAGAAGACACAAGGAATTAATAATGGAGAGCAAAAAGCGAACCCTCGCAAAGACAATTTTGTGGAGATTGATTGCAATTGCCAACAGCTTTATAGTTCTGCTTGCCACCCTAACCGACAGCCCGCTTAAGAATGCTCTGATCATGAACGCTACCGGCTTTATGGTCTACTTCATCTATGAAAGAGTATGGAATAAGATATCTTGGGGCACAACAAAATAAAATGAAAAGTAAACTAACAACCCTAAGAGAAGATCACTATATGTGGTACTGCATAATGTGGATGTGTATAAGTATATTCAGTATGTATTGTGTGTTGGGTTGAAGTGTTTACAGCTTTGTTGACAAATTAGTGCATTTATTGCGCATTGACTGCAAGAGTTGCGCAGTGTGAGTAAGTGTTTGTTTTTATGATAAAACTATAACTATAGCCCAGTAATAACAAGGTGTTAGGTATGATAGCCATTGGCTGCTTTTGTCAGCGATTGGAAGCGATTGTCCCAAATACACGATATATAGATCAACGTCAACTCTTAAGCAATAGCAGGCAATCCCACATCAAGACTACCATTGTATCACAAGACTTCGGAAGTGTTAACTGCTGTTGACTGCCGTAGCATGCTAGGAGCGAACTAAACTAAACCGTTGGAAAAGCAGGGAATAAAAAAAGAGAATAAAAGCAATAAAAGATGCAGAAAAGCTTGACCCACATTGGATCCATGCTAAGATATGTATGTAAGGGAGAGAGATAAATGAGTGTGGACTTCAAAACCTTCGTAAGCCTAGCCCCAGCAGTGAGTGCTGCTCGGTTGCCTGTACTGCTCCGTGGTCGCCACGGTGTTGGCAAGAGCCAGGTTGTTTACCAGTTGGCTGCCAGCATGGGCTTGCCAGTAATTGAACGGCGTGCCAGCCAAATGACCGAGGGGGATCTTGTTGGTCTTCCCAGCATTGACGGCAATCGCACTACCTTCAATCCTCCTGATTGGTTCAAAGAGGCTTGTGAAGAGCCTTCGGTGCTTTTCCTTGACGAGGTTGATCGTGCTACCTTAGAAGTACGGCAAGGCATCTTTGAGTTGACGGACAGCCGGAAGCTCAACGGTCACTACCTTCACGAAGATACCGTAGTGTTCGCTGCCATCAACGGCGGTGAGCATGGCGAACAGTATCAGGTCAATGAGATGGATCCTGCTGAACTGGATCGTTGGAGCGTTTGGGACATTGAGCCCACGGTTGAAGACTGGCTTGCCTGGGGCAAGGAAAACGTTGACTCCCTAGTTTGGGACTTCATCAACCAGAACCGCAGCCACCTCGAGCACAAAGGCGAGATTGAGCCGAACAAGCGTTACCCCAGCCGTCGTAGTTGGAAACGCCTGAACGATGTTCTTGATGGTGCTGGCTATCTTGAGGAAGCTTCTCCTCAAATGTTCAGCTTGGCTCAAAGCTTCGTGGGCTTTGAAGCTGCTGTTGCTCTCAACGACTTCGCTAAGAACTACGAGCGGGTTGTGACGGTTGAGCAACTCCTCAACGGTGAGCGGGTTGAAGCCCTGGCTGCGATGTCGCTCAACGAGCACTGCGCTATGATTGAAAAGATTGAGGCTGAAGATGTTGCCAAAGAGGAAATCTCTGATGAGCACATCGGTCATCTCGCTAGCTACTTTGTTTCCTTGCCCTCCGAAGCTGCTATGAAGCTTTGGTCGGTGCTCTCAACTGGCGGTGTCCAGCAAAACGTCATCAAGTTTCACTCGGCTAATGATGGCGTGGTCGGCAGCCACTTGAGCAAGATCTTGGGAGCCAACTAATCTCTCTCAACAATGGCTCCTTTGAGATCGGCAAGTACTCAGCAACACGCTGGGTATTTGTTTTTAAGGGGAAAAGTAAAAACTCTTGACACACTAGTGTGCCGTGCTATTATACTTATGTGAGGGAGAGAAGATGAGTTTTGACCTAAAGCTACATGCTTACCGACTGCTGATGGATGAGCCGTTCTTTGCTGCTCTATCTCGTAGAGTTGAGAAGCGTGAAGATCGCAGCATTCCTACTGCGGGCGTTCGGATTGATCCGGACTCTGCTCAGTTTGAGATGCTTTACAATCCTGAATTCTTTGACAAATTGCCAGAGAACGAGGTCAAGGGTGTGCTCAAGCATGAGTTCTACCACTTGATCTTTGAGCACGTTACCAGCCGTAAGCCTGAGGGCGTACCCCACAAAACGTGGAACATCGCTGCTGACTTGGCTATCAATAGCCATCTCAAAGGTGAACTGCCTGAACTGGCTTGCATGCCAGGCGTCGGTCCCTTTGAAGAGTTTCCCCTTGGCGAGAGTGCTGAGTGGTACTTGAAGAACCTCACGGATGATCAGGTTGATCAGTGTGACAACGGTGACGGTGACGGCGATGGTCAGGGCGGTGAGCCCAAGCCTGGCAGCGGTCAGCTTGACAGCCACGAGGGCTGGGAAGAGGGCAGCGGCTGCGAAGCTGCTGACGCCATGGCTAAGGAACGACTGAAGCAAGCTATGAAAGAAGCTGCCAAAGAAGCCAGCAAGTCTCCCAACGGTTGGGGCTCAATTGGCGGGGAACTAAAGAAAGATATTATAAAACGCTTAGAGACTAAGGTAGACTGGAAGAAGGTACTAAGGTACTTCATCAAAACCTCCCAGCGTGCTAACAAGTCCAGCACTGTCCGCCGTATCAACCGGCGGTATGCCTACATTCATCCCGGCAAGAAGGTAAAGCGCCAGGCTAAGATTGCTATTGCCATTGACCAGTCCGGCTCTGTCAGTGATGAGATGCTTCAGCAGTTCTTCGGTGAACTTAATAAGCTGTCCAAGCTGGCAGCCTTCACGGTCATTCCTTTTGATACTCGGGTTGATGATAAGCTGGTCTATGAATGGAAGAAAGGTCAGAGCCATAAAGCTGAGCGAGTGATGTGCGGCGGTACCTGCTTTGATGCTCCTACCGAGTATGTCAATAAGCGTGGGGATTTTGACGGTGTTATTATCTTGACGGATATGGAAGCTCCCAAGCCAGTGCGCTGCAAAGCCCAGCGGATGTGGATGACTGACGAGCGGGGTGCCAGCCGTCCCTACTTCCAGACCAATGAGCGTGTGATTGCCATTAGCTAACTAACGAGAATGTTCGGGAGTTACAGAAACTTTTGTCAAACTTTGCGGGAACAATATAAAACAATTGAAAGAAACTATAAAGGAGTGTGCTATAGTAATAGCAACTGCCTGCACGCTAGTGTTGGCTGCATATGCCTGCGCTTGGTTCTAAACAGCTTTGTCAGCTTGTGTTATTATAACAGGGTGACAGCCCCTGCCTGCCCGTGCCAGCCTCCCCCCCTAATGTTAGTCCCATGGGGTTGACTCCCCCTGGGGGGTGTGCTAAGCACATTCATGACACGGCTATATTTTTTTGAGATTTAAGGTTTTCAAGGGAGAATATTATAATGATTGATGTAGGTGATATTGTATTTCGGAAATATTCTGGAGGTAAAATTTCCAGAGTTGACTATGCCAGTATAGGATTAGTCTTAGAGACTCACCAGCCCAAGGGGTGCCTTGCTCAGTATAAAGTAGCTTTTCACGGATCAGAACCGGCTTGGTGGGAAGGTCGTCATCTACATAAAATACAGGAGGACAGTACACAATGATACCAGACTTCAAGCTCGGCGACACTGTAATGTGGTGTCCTGACGAATATCCCTTTGAAGCTACGGTAGGTGTCCTTCTTGGGTTTTATGATGCAGAAACAGAAGATAAGATACCTTCACTATTTGATGCTACTAATGTACTAGTAAATGCGTTGGTGCATTTTCCGTGGGGTGAGAGCCTGTATGTACCTCTTCACGAATTACAACTACTCAAAGAATATATCCAGAAAGCCAACCAGGCTTCTTCCGTTTGTGATAAGGTATGCTAGCACCCGGAGATCTAGTACGGATCACCAACTCTGCCCTGCGATATTTTGATGGCAAGCTAGCTCTTGTAAATTACGCCGTTCATGTAGAAGAACATATGGAGGGCGATCAACTGCTTTATACAACCCACTACCTTGTTACTCTAACAGATGCTAGCAACAGCCACATATTTACAGAGAATGAATTAGAACTCATTTCCAAGGCACAAAATAAAAAAGAATAAGATGAACAACGACTATAACATCGGCGACTTAGTGGAGTTCATACACGGACACCTAGGAGCATCTATCAAGAGAACAGGCATAGTAATAGATGCCGGAGCACAACGCCGAGATAAAATCTATAAAATAAGAGCAGAAGGAAAAGACTACTGGATATCTGCACCAAGGATAGAAATGCTATCTAAAGTTGTGAAAGCATCTTCTAAATGAGTTCTGCTAGCAAACAGCAGTCAAGTGCAGACAGTACTTTGCGAGAGGACCCCACAATAGATTCAGCCCCTGCCCGGCGCTCGCCCGCCCGCACGGTGCAATGGGAATCCAGTACATTTTCGTTAGGTGATCTGATTGTAGAGGACATTGGGTACGGTGCCCCACGCTTTGGAATAGTTGTAAATATTCATAACAAAGACCGAACGCTTTCTGTGCAATTTAGCGACGGCGTTGATTATGCCTTTATCGGCTATTGCCTGCCTTGTGAAGAATGGCTGCGGACTGTTAGCCTTGGGGATACCTAAATAACTTATGGGAGCCTTTGCCTGCTTCTGCCTGCTAGCTGGAAAAAATTTCTAGAAAAAAATTCGGAGTTTTGAGTTATGAGAAAGATTTATATTGGAATACTGATGATCTGCTTTTGGGTGCAAAAAAATACTACCGCCCGGCGGGGAAGTCCCTGGTGGTATTGGTCGGCTCGTATTGGAGCGTGGGCTGCCGGGAAAGCTGGGAGGTATGATGCCGGTTCCTAAATTAGATCTTCATGGGTTGCGTCACCACGAAGTTGAAAACGAGGTTGTAAGGTTTTTAGAGAGGCACTTGAACTCTGGTTTGTTCCTAGAAATCATTACGGGCAATAGCCAGATTATGTTGCAAGAAAGTGTTAAAATAATTCAACAATATGGGTTACAATATCATACGGGGTTTCCCCACCACGCAGGAAGGGTTTTGGTAATTACTTATGATGACTTACATTAGTGTCGGCTTATCTGTTATCGGCTTCCTTGTTGCTACTGTTGCTATAACTTTTATTATTGCCAATGGTTTTTTTGGCGGCTCTAAAAACAAAAAAGAAAGATGAGGTTTTTCAATGGTTTATAAGTTACTGTTTTTTCTAGCTTTTCTTACGCCCCAAGGGGGATACTACAATTTAGAAGAAATACAATGTCCTAAGTGGGTTCCGGATAGCGAACAATTGCTGCCCCAAGAGGTAAGTTTGTCCCCGACAATGGAACTTCATAATAAAATGCGCTGCTATTGTCAAGTGGTCAAAGTTAAAGAGCGTGAGTGTTTAGATGAGCATGTTCCTCGTATGATATGTATACAGCGGACCAAGGATTGGGTGGATGCCAACCTTCGTTTGAAAAATAAAAATTTACCGAACGGGCTGATGAAGCTTCCAACGAGAAATGTGATTGTCAATGTTGAATAAAAAACGTCGGGGTATTGCCCTCATTATTACTTTAGCTGTTGCCGCTCTTTTGACAGGGAGTGCTATTATGCTTTTTTCTATGACCAGAACAGAATCCCAAATAGCCGGCAATACTAGGCGCATCATGCAGGCAAAAACTGCGGCGGTGTCAGGGATAACTCACTTCCAAGCTATGGATGTATTTTATGAAGAACTGTATGAAAGGGCTGGCAACCAAGATTCTGACCGGATTGTAGTTATTCCCGAAACTACATTAGGGGAAAGAACTTTCTATAAAGTAGAAGTAGAATTGTGTTGCGAGCTTGGCGAAAGAGAGTTTATGGTTATTAGTACCGGATACTATAAAAAAGCCGATCAGATTATCTCTAGCCACGTTAGTCGTTCCTTATTCAAGACTTTGGACTAATTATAACATAATTATTTTTTTGTTCGGAGATGGGATGATTACTAAAACTAAACTATGGAATGTAATTTCGGCAGAAATGAAAACCAAACGTCGTTTAGAAATGGTCACGGAGTCGGTAATGAAAAAAATAAAGGAGCTAGAGACCAGCGATGCCAAAAGCACAAACAAATAAGAAATGGTGGTGGTGGGTCAATAACCTAAATTATCATTTCTAAAGGACTTATATGAAAATTACACTATCCCGCCTAACAGAAATTGCAAGAGGTGTTGTAAAAGAAGCAGCCAAACAGGGCAAGATACAAAAAATCTATCGTGCGTCTTACGACAAAATGATCAAGAAAGCCTCTACTGGGGGGAATAAAAACACTCCACCGTTTACCAAAAAGGCAGCCAAGTCTAATAAATCTGGGATAGGACCTTTCTAGTGAATCACGGTAAGTGGAAACAGTTTTTACATGAAGCTAAGATGGCTGATCTTGGTACTCAAGAAAAGTATGTAGCCAAGATTGGCAGCATGAAAGTCCTTATTGATATTGAGGACGCTGATCTAGTCGGCACAAAGCACAGCAAAGAGCGACAGTTCCGGCACGACAGAAAGATTTCCAATGAAGCTATTATTAGTGCTGTTGAATTAGCACTGGGTAAAGTTATTAATGACTTTGCTAATGGTGAGTTATCTAATAATGAACCTTTTGTTATTCGTGCCGTCAGTAGGGGCAAAGCTCCGGACCTCAATGTTGTTGCTGCCCTTGATATGAAAAAGGGTCCTGATAGCGTCAAAGTTGTGACTGTTATGAGGAAAAATGATTTCAAGAGCGATGATAAGACTTATGAGGTATATCCTAGATGAGCTATCAGAGTAAGTGGAAGAGATTTGTCAATGAGGCTGTCAAGGTCTATGTCCATGGGTACATCAAGCCAGAGGCAGCTTTCCATACAATTACCGAATGGGAGGCGATGGCTAATCAAATATTAGCAGCCCAAAAAGATGGTCACTCTATACGGGGTGGTAAAATTGAGGGTCCCGAAGAGTTAGTGGACCTAATTAAATCTTTTTATGACTTCCAACTAAACGTGGAAGTTGATCGCTATGATCTTCTTACTTACAAAAATGTAATGGATCATATTGAGGATTTTGCGAACCATCGTGTATGGGGACTTCGCAAAGAGTTTGGAAAGTACTTTCCCGACATTAACAAGCTACGTTTAGCGTACTTTTATTCCCGTGGAGACCTTGAGCCTTACATCCTCATAGATGACGAGTTCACCGAGCAAATTTACGGCTCAACTAATAACCCCAAAATGCTCCTTCATTACACTTCTGAAAACGGTGTTGAGAGAATACAAAGGGCAATTGATAAGGGTGAACCTTTTGACATCTCTGCCTACACTGTTGCCGAGCGAGACTTCTTCAGAAAAGAATCTAATTTGATTATGGAATTTGAAGGTAATGTCCGAGCAGGCTTCCGCAGTGATGTTAAATCTTATTCAGTAAGTAATGGAAGAAAATGTGTGAACCTCTATAGACTGGGGTATCCTGGCGAAGATAAAGAAAACTTGTGTACTGACCTAGAGAACGACTGTAACGGTGAACTTAAAACCTCACTATGGAATGAGTTCATTGCCACACCAATAAGAATAGTGGATGTATCGCAGATATGAAAAATGAAATGAATAATTGGCGAAGCTTCAGAAGCTTAGAAGAGAGAAGAGAGAATCTAGGGGTTGTAAACTTTTATAAGACTCCTCCTACTCCAGAATATATTACAGAAGTTTTGGGAGTCCAGGTACCCCTTAACGAATCGTATACAGAATATTCCCAAGATCTTGTAGAAGAGATTGTTAGAGAGCAGATACTATTTGAGGGCTTCTGGGATTCTGTCAAAAATATGGCAGACAAAGCTACCAAGCCTATACGAGACTTGTGGAGTACGCTTAGAAAAGTGATGAGCGACAATTATTACTTGAAAAAATTTAAAAAACAATTACAGATATATCGGAAAAACATCCAAACAAACTTCAGTAACTTTATGCGTAGAGTAGTGCAGACAGTTCCGGGGCTGGACAATATGGTCAGAAAGATAAGTGAGATGATTAACTCGGCGTTTGATAAGGTTGAAGGTCTCAGGGGCTGGATGTCTGCGGCGGCAACAATGGGGATAATTGTTATTTTTACATACCTTCAGGAAAAGTTCGGCGATCTGTTCAAGGACCAAGTAGGCGATCAGGAAGACGTTAAAGCCGGAGTAGAAGCACTAAAGAGTTTTATGATAGATAAGATAGGAATTGAATCAATCGGAAATAAATTAGCCTCGGGCTTAACAGATATAAAATCTTATCTTGGAGTTTTAGGACCAATTGTTGGTGGTGTTAATATAGTAGCCAAAGGTCTTGCTGGTGTTACCAGACCTTTTATTGAAAAATATGTAGAACAAGATCAATTGGATTTTTCAAACACTTAGGGGAAAACAAAATGAAAATCACAAAAGAAAAGCTAAGGCAAATTATTAAAGAAGAAGTAGAAAAAAGAATTGTTGTCAAAGAAGCGACCGAAAAAGCCGATGTAGCGAGACTCGGGAAAAAATTAGACCGCACCTCCGGACTTGAACAACTTCTTTCTACTATTACTGACCGTATAGAATTTGAACAATTTATCAGAAATGTTATAAGGCAGAGTAGTAAAAATATCAAACACAATGAGATTATTCGTGCCATCACCAATATCAAAAGAGCCCTAGACAAAGAACAGAAATAAAATACTGCAAACTATTTATAATACATTTTTTGTATTCACAAGGAACCTATAGCAAATGAAAATTACAAAAGACCAAATTCGCAAGATTGTAACGGAGGTCCTCCATCGTAAGAAAAACCTAACCGAAAAAACCGATCTTGACGCCTACAGGGGTGACACCGATTTACGAGGCGGAGTAGCTGTAGTTAGCCGACAACCTGTCAAGGGGGATGCAGTGGTTTTCCAAGATGTTGATTATATGACCGACACTAGAAATTATTATTATGGTATCGTAGAGTTTGTTGAACAGATGGGTCGCATTAACACTACCGGTGGTAATATGGCAGATGTAAAAGTTTATCTTATGTCCGATCAGGCGAAAAAGGGTGCAAAAACAGGCGAAATGACAAGTGCTGTACCAGTAGAGCCTAAACTATATAATAAAGAAACCAACGAGTTGAGCGTGTTGCGTGATCAGAACTGGCTTATGGGCCAAATAGCTCAGGAATAGCTCTAGATATTTATCTATTCAAAGATCCTGTATAAAACTACTTATTATAGGAATCTTTTATGAGCACTTTCAAAGAACATAAAACAATAGCTGACCGGGCGTCGTCGGATCGTTCTAGGCATAGGCACAAGATAGAAAAGGCGATCAAGGAAAGTATAAAAGATGTTGTATCTGAAGAGAGTATTATAGGACAGAGTGGGAAAAAGAAAATTCGTATCCCCGTAAAGGGGATCAAAGAACACCAGTTTGTGTATGGTAATAACGAAAACAACAAACGAGTAGGCTCAGCACAAGGAAAGAATATTGGCAAAGGTCAAAGAATAGGGCACAAAAGAAAACAAAAACAAAGTACCGGCGATAAACCTGGAGAGCAGCCAGGTGAAGAAAAGTACGAAATTGAAATGTCGCTGGAAGAGTTAGCAGAATATCTATTTGCAAACCTTAACCTTCCCGAGCTTGAAAAAAAGAAGTTTAAATTCATTTCCGAAGAGAGGATGAAGCGCAAAGGTAAAAGACCTTATGGTATCCGTCCTCGGCTTTCTAAAAAAGAAACGATCAAACAAAAAATCCGCAGGAAAAAGGCAGCCGTAAAGGCAGGTACTTATGACCCTAATTTAGATGAAAGATTTCCGTTTCATGAGAGCGACCTCCGATACAAACATATAGCACCCGTACAGAAAGATAACACTACTGCGGTAATTTTCTTTGTTATGGATGTTTCAGGGTCCATGAATAAATCTAAAAAGTTTTTGGCTCGGAGTTTCTTTTTCTTGTTATATCAATTTATAAATCATAGATATTCCTCAGTTGATGTAGTGTTTGTTTCGCACACCACAGAAGCCAATGAAGTGGATGAGAAAAAGTTTTTCACTCGGGCGACTGGAGGTGGCACAATGGCTTCTTCGGGTCTCCAAAAAGTGAAAGATATAATTGAAAAGAGATATCACCCCAACAACTGGAATATCTACACTTTTTATTGCGGCGACGGAGAAAATTGGCCGTCAGATGACGACGAGGTTATATCTCTCCTTACTCACCTTAAAAAAATAAACCAGATGATGTGTTATACGGAGATAGGACCTCAGCGTGATTTAACACGGGATTCCCTTTCGTTCTTTTCACAGTTTGGTGGGGCTGGTTTGTGGGAAAAAGTTTTCCCCCTGGAAGATAAGAATTTTAAGAAAATACGATTAATCACTCACGATGATATTTGGAAATCTTTTAAAAAATTGTTTGGAGGACGGGATAGTGGCTGATTGGAGTATGGAGGAATTGCAAGAGTGGGATGATAAAATTTGTAAACTTGGAGAAGAACTAGGCTTAGATTGGTACCCCATTAATTACGAGATTTGTGACTATAAAGAAATGATGGGTCATATGGCATATACAGGTATGCCTACACACTACCGGCACTGGTCGTTTGGTAAGTCCTTTGATCGCATACAAACAGAATATAATTTAGGAATGTCGGGATTACCCTACGAGATGATTATTAATTCTAATCCTAGTATTGCTTATTTGATGACAGAAAATCCCATGTCCACCCACCTGCTTACAATGGCACACTGTGTTGGTCATAGTGATTTTTTTAAGAATAACCGTATGTTTGCCGAGACAGATGCTGTAAATGTAATAGATCGCTTTAAGGCAGCCGGTAAACGTATTACAAAATATATGGAAGACCCCAATATTGGTATTGAAAGGGTAGAGAAGATTATTGACGCTTGTCACGCCATAAGATATCAAGTCCCCCGGACACCCGGCATAAAAAGAAGAAATAAAGAAAATTTAAAAGAATATTATAAAAATCTTATTCTCAATGATAAGTCCGGAAAGTATCAAGACTTTAATTTAGAAAAGGTGCCCCTGGAGCCAGATTATAATTTGTTAGGATTCATAAGAGAAAATAATAGATTTTTGTCTGAGTGGGAAAAAGATATTATTCACATTGTAGAACAGAACTCTCTCTATTTTGTTCCGCAAGCCAAAACTAAAATTATGAATGAGGGGTGGGCAGTCTTGATTCATGAAAAGATTATGAAAGAATTAGATTTACCAACCGCATACCGCCTTGCTTTTATAAGATTGCATAACCAAGTTATAAGACCTCACTTGGGAAGAGTGAACCCATACCACCTAGGGTATAAGATATTTCGTCATATTGAAAATAATTATGGCTTTGATGCGTGCAAAATAGCTCGTGAATCTCACAACGATGAAACGTTTATTAAAAAATATTTAGACGAAGAACTTTGTAATGAATTGAATTTGTTTAGTTTTGCTTTCAATAGAAGAGACGGCTACCACAGAATCACCGAGGTTTCTGGTGAGAATACTTGGAGAACAATTCGTGACGATCTAATTAAGAATATAGGGCTTAATAATGCACCGGTTGTGTTTGTACAAGAGCTACAAAAAGATGGTACACTAATCTTAGACCATGAACATGAAGGTAGGGATTTAGAATTGTCAGAAGCTAATCGGGTATTTAGTCATATCAACGAATTGTGGTCTGGCGGAGTGAAATTTACCACCATTATAGAAGATGAAGTTTGGGAGTTTTAGAAAATGTCAAAAAATAAAAAAGCAGATAAATTTTTGAAGCTTGTTGGCGCACACAAAGAAGCCAAGAAGTCTATAAAATTTCAAGGTAATTTATCGGATTATCTCGATATATTAGAATCTAATCCTAGTGTTACTAAGTTGGCGCATAAGCGTCTATATGATGCTATCACACATCATGGTATTACACGAATGAGCACTTCGGATGGAAGGTGCAGCAAGCTGTTCAACGGAGAAGAGGTCCGTACTTATGATTACTTTCAGAGCAAGTTTTTTGGTATGGAAAGATCGCTTGCTAAAATTATGAGATTCCTGCGTTCAGCGTCTCTAAAAGGAGAGGAAAGCCGCCAGGTACTCCTACTCTTGGGACCTGTTGGAGCAGGAAAGTCCGCATTGTTAGAACGCATCAAAGGAGCACTAGAAGAATGTGAACCAATGTACCATATCGGAGGGTGTCCAATAAGAGAAGAACCTCTTCACCTAATTCCCCGGTCTTTACGAGATAAATTCTTCGACATATATGGTATAAAAATAGAAGGTGATTTATGTCCGGTTTGCCGGCATAACCTAAAGGAACAATATGATAACGATTATACGACAGTCCCAATAGTTCAATCATCTTTTTCGGTCAGAGGTAGAAGGGGAGTGGGAGTTGTCCCCCCCATGGATGCCAACAGCCAGGACGTAACTATTTTAATTGGCAGCGAAGATATATCTAAATTGGATCTGTATTCTGAGGATGATCCGAGGGTTTTGTCTCTTAATGGAGCCTTCAATGTTGGGAACCGTGGTATTGTTGAATTTGTGGAAGTTTTTAAGAATGAAATAGAATTTTTACACACAATGATTACTGCCACCCAAGAGAAATCAGTTCCATCTCCGGGTAAAGGACCGATGATATATTTTGATGGTGTTATCTTAGCCCATTGTAATGAAGCTGAGTGGAATAAATTTAAATCAGAGAATACGAACGAAGCTATTTTAGATCGCATCGTTCGTGTAAATGTCCCTTACAGTCTTGAATACACAGAAGAACAAAAGATCTATGAAAAACTATTAGGTTTATCGGACTTTGACGGTCACGTCGCTCCTCACACGCTAGAAGTGGCGTCAATGTTTGCGGTACTGAGCCGTCTGCACCCGTCTAACAAAGTTGATTCCCTTACAAAAATGAAGATTTACAACGGGAAAGATGTAATAGAACAGGGACATGTTAAAAAAATTGATATTAATGATCTTCGTGATGAATCTAGAGATGAAGGAATGACTGGTATTTCTACTAGATTTATTATGAAAGCAATTGATGCTGCTATGTCTGATAGCGATAAAAATATGGTTACACCTATTTCCATTCGTGATGCCCTTATCAAACAAGTAAAAGATCAAATAGTAGTAGAAGATGATAGAAATAGGTACTTAAGTTTTCTGCAAAAAACTCTACATGACGAATATCTTAACATCCTAGAAAAAGAAATTACTAAAGCCTTTGTTTCGGCTTACGATGAGCAGGCTGAATCATTGTTTAATAATTATTTAGATCACGCTGAGGCTTTTGTGAATCTTACAAATGTCAAAGACCCCGTAACTAACGAAGAGATACAACCTGACGAGTCTTTTATGTCCTCAATTGAAGAGCAAATAGGAATTGTGGGCACTGCTAAGGAGAATTTTCGGGTAGACATAACTTCTTATATGTTTTCTAAATTAAGACGAGGGGAGAAAGTGGAGTGGCAAAGTTATGCTCCTCTCAAAGAGGCTATTGAGAATAAGCTAACAGCTTCTGTCAAAGATATATCCCGCATTGTAACTAAGTCTAAGTCCAGAGACACCAAACAAAAAGGGAAATATAACGAAATGGTCCAAACTTTAATTGGGGAATATGGATACAACGAGGATTCGGCGGAAGAGGTCATCAAGTTTGCTGCCAATAATCTTTGGAGAGATAGTTAGGAACATTTCCATTGGAAAAATACACCAAATCACTAAAAACCCTATCTAAAATGGTAGGCAATACTCCGGTGGTACGGGTTTTGTGTGAAATTAATGGCAAAACCGTAAATATATTTGCCAAATATGAAGCGTGGAACTTCTCAGGCAGTATAAAGGACCGAATGGCGCTAGGAATCCTGTCGGGCGCTTATGCTGTAGGTCTATTAGACCCCTCTGATGTAATAATAGAGGCTACGAGTGGAAATACTGGTATCGCCTTTGCCGCCATGGGCGCTTTTTTGGGACATTCTGTAGAAATTTATATGCCCGACTGGTTATCTTCGGAAAGAAAGCAGCTTTTGAGGTTTTATGGTGCCAAATTACACGAAATTAGTGCCGAAGAGGGCGGATTTTTGGAATGTATCGCCCTTGCAGCTAAAAAAGCGTCAAAAAAAGGTTTTTTTTGCCCTAAACAGTTTGAAAACTCTTATAACCCTGCTGCCCATATGCAATCTACTGGTCCCGAGCTTCGTAAATCCTTAGTAAAAGGGGGTTTTGGAGAACCTGATGTTTTTGTAGCGGGTGCGGGCACCGGGGGTACTATTATGGGGGTGTATAGATACTTTTCGGAAAAAAATGAGGATTTTCAAGCATTTCCGGTCTTTCCGCTCAATATGACAAACAAATCACACAGGATTGAAGGTATTGGCGATAGTTTTGTTCCGCCAATCCTTAGTTTGAATGAATTAGGCACGATTATAAGAGTAAATGATAGTGATGCTATTTTAATGGCACGAAAATTGAATAGATTAGGATTATCTGTTGGGATTTCTTCTGGTGCTAATTTATTTGCTGCGGCGATGAAGGCCTCTGACCTCAATAACACCAAAGTAGTCACAACTGTATTTCCCGACGATAATAGAAAGTATCTTACTACCGATCTGTGCTCAAATTCCAGCGAAGAATCTTCTACAGATATCAAGATTTTAAATTATTCCATAATTTCTTGACGTTTGTATCAGGCATGGTGTAAAATAAAGGAGGAGGAGAAATGGACTTTAGCACACTAGATGAAGGTTTAAAACTAGTAGAGCAAGCTGCTCACATATTAGAGAGTATATCTAATGAGCCCGGAGTCACACCTCTGCAATTTTATGCGGCTTTAGACTCGAGGGGAATATTAGAGGATGAAGAAAGAGGTGTTCTCATGCAGGCAGCCGCTACAGTTGAAATGACTCTTGAGTTGATTACTGAAATATCTAATCCGACTGTTCACTAATAAAGATATTCTGATTATATGATGAAAAGAGTTGGTGATATTGAGGATGAAGTATATCCCGAAGAGGCTGTGCCGCTTGGGACTTATGTCCGGAGTTCTAAATGGGACAACTTAGGGATTATTACAGATTCATTTTATAACGAAGTTAACAAACAACAGGTAATTGTTTATACTGTGTTGTATTTCCCCAACACTAGTGCTGGCTCTTATTACAAGAACCTGTTGCAAATGAATCGTGAAATGTTCGTAGATAATGAGTTAGAGTTTGACCTAACTTTTTATTTAATGGTTCCCCCTCTAGATATGAATGAAATAGAAATATATACGCCCTCAGGAGAAAGAATATGACAAAAGCAATAATTTTTGATATGGATGGCACTTTGACGCCCGCCACACAGCCAATTTCTAAGGAGATGATGGAAGCTGTTGCCTCTATCTCGCCGGTATATCAGAAGTATTTAGTTTCCGGTTCCGACATGTCCAAGATAGAAAATCAGATACCCTACGATTTTTTATTAAGACATTTTGACAAAGTGTTTGCCTGTAATGGCACGAGTGTTTACAATACCCATCTAGATAATGATGATGAAAACAAGCCATTCCAGCCCGAATTGATACACCAAATCAGACTACTGGATCATTATTCTCAAGCTGATATTAATCATATTATCTCCTACCTATTAAAACTTGCCAGTCAGTCGCACACAAAATTTAAGACCGGGACATTCGTAGAATGGCGTGGAAGCCAAATAAATTTTTCAGTAGTGGGGCGTAATTGTGATCTAGCCCAAAGAGAAGATTATGTTTTATGGGACCAAAAGAGCAAGGAAAGAGAAAAGATCGCCGATAAACTTCGCCAAGAATTTGCAGGATGGGGCTTGGTATTCAATTTAGGAGGTCAAATATCTATTGATATAACCAGAAAAGAGTGGGACAAAACTTACGCCTTTAAATATATTACAGAAAAGCCTCAAGATTGTATTTTTTTTGGGGACAAGATATGCCCTGGAGGAAATGATTACACAATAGCACGAATGTGTGGAAAATACTATGATGTAAGCGGTCCAGAAGATAGTCTAATTTTATTAGAACAATATAAATGAAGTACAAGTAG
>Ga0098044_1000218_pt1 | contig 29934 bp, 35 predicted proteins | sample 10_taG_FD_75053 | JGI IMG/M metagenome (GOLD analysis project Ga0098044, IMG submission 75053) | Marine viral communities from the Subarctic Pacific Ocean - 10_ETSP_OMZ_AT15264 metaG | ecosystem: Environmental > Aquatic > Marine > Oceanic | place: Pacific Ocean | collected 2015-01-16 | reverse complement strand
TGATAAAATCGTCGCTATAGATGATTTCAGAGACCTATTACCATCGAGGCGCGAAATAGGTTTGCCTGATAACATTGGTTTATATGAAACTCATCCAAGCCATTTTATAGATATACTTAGTGGTGATATTGCTTGGTTGGAAGTTGACCTGGTAGTATTCAGTGGTCTCCATAGCAATACGGCTGAAACATATAGGGAGATCAATAAGAAGGTTCGCGATGGAACGCGCTTCATTTTCCATTGTGTAGAATGTGAATCAGCTCCAGGAATGGAGACACCAGATGTATTCAAGAAAATCAAGACCGAGAAAGAAGTTTATCAGACAGTAGATAGTGATGGACAACCAAATGGTTTTGGTTTTACAACTAAAGCACCTCTTAAAAAGAAGCCAGTCAAAAAGGCTTCGGAGTGATATTTATATGGAACATAACCGCCGCAATACGGAGATAGCATAATGTCATTTTTGGATTCAGCAACTAGCGTTATAGACGCTGTCCTTACCGACGAGGGAAGGGCTGCTCTTGCGAGGAACGATGGATCATTTCAATTCACCAAGTTTGCGTTTGGTGATGATGAAGTCAACTATGGTCTATATGATCCTACGGCTTCTGATCCAGATGCTCCTCTCCTAAACCTTCCGGTCCTTGAGCCTATCTCGAACGCAAAGACAGCACTCAGATATAGACTCATCTCGGCACCTAAGGGCACACTCAAGATTTCTACACTTACAGTTAAGCCAAGAGTTGCGACAGTAGGGTTTGGTGACACCGTTACATTTACGGTCGAAACAGATTCTGGTGATGATCCTCAAGGATATGTCGCGGCTTCCAGGGATACAGACATCGGTACACTGGTTGAGACCAAAGTTCTTCCTACAGAGGGTGTGGCTACATTCACACTTCTTACCGGAACGAATGCTGGTTCGAAGAGTGGTACGACAGTTATCGATCTCACTGGTCTCAATACCGGTGCAAGAAGCACTCATCAATTAACAGTATCGGCCTCAGGAACATAATATGGCATTACAAGATCTCGACATAGAAGATGATGTAGCGACGTCAAGTCTAGAAACTCAGACAGCCTACGAAATTACAACACTCACTGGTGCGCAGACCAAGGTGGTCAATGCGTTTGTGGCTGAAAGTACGAGTATAGGCTTCTTAAATAACGCTCAAGGGTCAACTACGGTTAACCCATTGTCATCTACTTTCCGTCATGTAGCCAACTATTTCTTCTCATCGACCGCTGGCACAACAGTTCCAGTAGCTCAGGATACGAATACTACAACTTCTATTTTCAGAGCTATTCAGGTTGCTCGTACAACCATGGACGATGGAATAGTATCAGGCACAGTTACAGCCATCGCTGCATTTGGTACATCAGGAAGCAATACATTTATTGATGTGCCTGGAACGGCGCTGACTGGATCGATAGGTAGGGTTGGAACTCTAGTACAGCAAGGTGCGACCACCAACATTGGTGGCTCTGTATTCTATGATCAGGGTACTATTATTTTACACGGTGGAACTGGGGTCACAAATTTCCTTGACGAATCTTCATCTGGCTTTACATTTGGTGCAGCTTCAGCTGGTAAGGTTGTTATTACACAGCTGTCATTCAAGACACTTACTGTTACAAAGAGAGTCAGTGTATTTTGTCGTGCAAAGAACAAGCAATTTAATTATACAAACAATCCAACAGCAATCGCTGACTCTGTACTCGGTACAATTTCTGGTAACCTAACAGCACAGCCAACCACATTCATAACCACCGTAGGAATATATAATGATGATGGTGAACTACTTGCTGTTGCAAAAACCTCGCCTCCGATCAGAAAGCGCTTCGACCAAGAAGCTACCCTTTCGGTTAATATTGATTATTGATCAAATGATAACATGACATGTCGATATTCAAAGTATTTGAAAATGATGAGATCATACCTAGCGTTTACCCGGATAGAGTCAATGTAACGCTATCTGAAGATTCAGCGTGCGCTTCACACATAGCATTCTTCACAGGTATCAAATCAATTGGTACCGTATCATTTCTTGACACGTCACAGCCTTCATCTTTCGCACTAGCACTTACAAGAGATGTCAAATACAAATGGCTATTTGACAAGGCTCCGCTTGCAGGTGCTACGGCAGAAAGAACCACAGGCGTATTTATGACCACATCAGCTGGTCAGATCTTTGAGTCATCATCAAATACAGGCGCTGGCATCTCACATCAGTCCGTCTATGAATATACCAAAGGATATCTATACAGACCTGACCTAAGCATTCCATTTTCATTGACTGCTCTGAAGAGTGTAACAGATGGTTCAGAGATCGATGTGATGAGACTGATCACCATCAGGAAGGATCTATTCAATTCTACCATAGCTAAGAATTCTATCCGCCTTGAAATGAACTTATCGAACACATCAGCTACTGGTGTTGTTACAGATTCAGGTTCATCATTCACAACTGCACTCAATCTCAAGAATGCATTTCAAGGTTACGAAGGTGATGCCAAGCATTCATTCTTTGGTGCAAGAGTATTGGATGGGTCTCTATTGAATGGCGCAGCTTCAGCAATCACGATTGAAGTTATCCTGCGGCCGTATGAAACCAATAGCGTAATTTTCTTCAGAAGGCTTGGAACCAGTGGCTGGGCTGGTACTGAGGTCGAAGCTGAAGACTCATTCATGAAATTAGAATTGACCACCGATCCTGGCGGGAGTGGGAAAGCTTTCCGATTCTACATTAGACAGCCGATGGCCAATGGTGATTTCGAAGAAGATTTCGCAAAGACAAATGTACAGGCATCAGGATTATTTGTGCCAGCCGATGTAGGTATAGATCTATTCGATGGAAAATTCCATCACCTTATTGTAACTTGGGGTCAGCAAGGTTTGGGTACTTCGAATACTTCAACTGAATCTGGTGCTGGTATAGTAATGGGTTATGTTGATAATCACAAGTTACTGAATAGAGAACAAGTTGATCCAAGACTTGGTGGTGCAGATTACGCACAAGGTCCAGCGATCCAAGCTAATATGTTTGACCAAAGGGTACCAATCAAAGATACAGCCATTCAGTATGGTGATGCTACAGATGGTTCACCTACATCCAATAATATCTATATTGGTATCTCTGATTACAATAGAGATCTTACAGCTACAGGTTCGATGAGAGCCAATTTCTCATTTACAGGTGATGCGAATCTACAAGGTGGCTTTGATGGACAGATTCAACACCTACGAATATGGGACGCTAGATTCAATGATGGTTCTACTGGGCTACTAGAGAATAGTGGTCAGAAGATTGTGGATACAACTTCAACAGCATACATCAGCTTTGCCAATTTCAAAGATGCCACTTTGACTGGAGCTGTGGCGATGTCTGGTCATATGGTAGCTTGGTGGGATTTCAATGAGCGTAATACTCTTAGTGCTTTGGACATATCGTTGGGAGGATCCAACACTGGTGATTTATATGGAAGAGCTTCAATCAATCTATATGACCATGTAGATATCTCAACACCTACTGTACCTGTAGCTGATCTGGCTGCTTCAAGCATACATAGGACATTCCTATACCAAGATCAGCCTGAAGAAAAGCTGGTTGAAAATGGACTCAACCAAGGTAGGATTGTTAGATCAACAGCCGATGGTACAATTAATAGAGTTGGACTCATCTACTATGATATGGGTGCGATAGTTATAGATGCAGATGATACAAATGCTAAGCTCGCATATCGCTGGCCTGCTTCTGGTACAACTGGTGACTTTGGATTCTCTGTCACTGGTAACCTAAACGCTGCTTTCAATGTGGATAGGTTAAGATTTGTTTCAATCGATAATAAAGGAAGATCGATCTTCAATGCAGTTGGCGATGGACAGGATCTTAACTATACAGAGAATCCAACCGGTAATAATCCAGAGACTGATGAATCACTCTTTGATGAACCATTTGGCTATGTCACTTCGGTTGGTCTGTATAATGACGTAGGTGAATTACTCGCCGTCGGTAAACTATCGGTTCCGGTAAGGAAAGATGAAGCCAGAAAGCTTACAGCACAGGTTAGGATAGACTACTAATGGCTACTATACCTACATTACCAATTACAGCACACAGAGATATAACGACAACTTATATCAAGATGAGCCAAGCTGATGTTCTCTATACCAACTTCAGAACATCATCATTGCTTACGAAAACGAGTAGTGATACTCTGACAGCTTCCGTATGTTCATTGACTGCAGATTATAGTGCAGCAGATTCAAACAGTTCGTACCATACCTTAACCCGAATGACAATGCTTCATTATAATACTTTGGATGCACTCACAGGTCTGCAGACACAGCTTGGTATTATGACAGTTAGGAAAAGGTTCATGGACCAAAAGATCACACCTGGTACATTAACTGCTACAGTATCGGGTGGAGCCTTTGTTGGTGATTTCTATGATTCGGGTTCTGGTGAGTGGATATGGAGTAATGACAGTTCAGTTCATGGTAGGGTGTATAGCGATGAAGGTTATGTAGCTGTGACTGGGACGGCTAGTGGCACGATGCATGCCCTTGGTGAAATTGGTGGAGTCACAGCTATAAAATATAAGGCAGAAGTGCTGAATACAACTGTTCATGCATTTTGTAAAGCTCCACCTAATGAAGGAAACTTTTCACTCAACCCAACTGCTTTCGCACCGGATAATGTAACTGACTGGTTTTTAGGTAGTGGGTTTACAGCCTCAACAGATAACTCAGTATATAGAAGTGCATTTACTGTTAGTGGTTTGAATTGGACTCCATACATTAGCCACATAGGATTATACAATGACGACAACGAACTATTGGCTGTTGCAAAACTATCTAGACCAATAAGGAAGCCAAGTGATGTCCCACTATCATTCCATGTTCAAGTAGATATCTAATGATTGACATGGCTGCTATTGTAACAGCGATATCATTAACACTTGTTTTATTAGGGGCCGGGTGTTATGCGACACTGGTTGTTGTAAAGAAAATTATACAGCTCGAAGCCAAGGTTACTATTGTGGACGATGTTCAAGATATGTATACGGCACATAGAGATGTAATGCTAGAAATGTTATCCAATATCACATCCAGGTTTATATCACTGGAAAAGAATATGAACGATAATTTCAAAGAGATACGCAGCGAATCCGAAAGTATTGAAGAGCGCTTGGCTAAATTAGAAGACGATCAAGCTTTATCATACTGTCACGTTAGAGTTAAAAATAAGGTAGACTAATATGGCATTTCTATTCATCAATCCCGGTATAACAGGAACCTATCAGACTCTGTTTAACAGACTGAAAGAGGATGTTGATACCGTAGACCTAACCGATACACCAGCAACTGGTTCAGGTCAGTCAGTGCCATTTGATGGTGTTGATGATAAATTCACATTCGATAATATCTTCAATGTAAATCTTGGAGTTGCTACTGCTACAGAGTTAGCCATTGAAGCTTGGGTAAAACCAAACGTATCGGGTTTGAATAAAGCTGTATGGAGTTCATTTAATATTGTAAGAGATCCGGACACAACCTCGCCAGGATATGATGGTTTTTATGAAACCGCTATTGTAAGATCTGGTGCTGCTTCTGCTACATATGTAGAGTTTACTATTAAGCATGCTCAAAAATATACACTGACATCTCAAAATACTGTTACCAATTCGGCTGACTGGAATCATCTGCTTTGTGAATATGTATCTGGCTCTACTTCAGCAAACGGTACAATGAGAATATGGATTGATGGCGCAATAGATAGAGAAGGTACTTTGAATAGTGTTTCGGTCATGTCATCGGCACTAGCTACTGGTAGTAATCATGTCTTTGGTGGTGCATTGGACGAACTTAGATTATGGGTTGTTACAGCTGCAGCGACTGCAGTTAATACACTTGCTTCTCTTACATCCGTCGGCTTAAATCCGGAAGGTACTTTGCAGCTCAATGAATATTCCCCAACAGCGAATACTCTTGTTGCATGGTATAGACTCGAGACCCTTTCAGCCTTCCAGCTATTTTCGGCTGTGGCGGATTCAATTGAAAATGAAGTGAGCGCAGATTTTCCAGGTACCCCCGTCAACTTTGAGGGTGCTGATATTGTATCGTATGAAACTACTGTAGTCGCCGGCCTATCAGCTTCAGGTGATTTGGTTAATATTGAAGGTGGTTCTATTGATCATGGTGGCCTTACATTTATCGATCCACAAAACAATGCCAACAAAATTATACTTGAAACCGGTGGTGAAAATTTGATTGTAGAACCTCATAACAACTGGGTTGCTACTGGTAGTTCTACAATCACCTTAGAGAGTAATAACATCTTTTATGGTGCGTCTTCTATCAAGATTAATACATCGGTTCAAGATACTGGCGCCTATCAGGATATTTCGAATTCAGCTGTTCTATATACAGATAATCCATATACCACATCAATGAGGCTAAGGGCAGTATCTGGATCAACATCAGCAAGAGTAGAATTCAAGCTTGGTACTTCGGCAGCATCCATTACTGCTGTATTTGGTACAGATGCATGGGAGCCGATTACCGTAACAAATCATTTAGGTGGCACTACATTAACGGGCAGGGTGACAGTCACGCAGCTGAACAGTGGCGCAGACAATGGATCGTTATTCAACTTGGATGGTTTCCAGGTAGTAGAAGGTCTTGCACCAATTTCATTCATCGGTGAAAACCGAACAAGAAAAAGCAGCCAGGTTTACTGGCCAGTAGAGGATTAAATATGGAAGCACAAGATTTTCTCGTAGAGCATAAAGTTACCTTCGGGTCGAACGGCGGTATGTTTAATGAACAGCCTATATTTACACTCGTCAATAATAGAGCTTTGACCGGCGGTGATTTTGTTTCGCTATATCGCTCAAAGCAAACTGACAATAGTGGTGAAGCGGGCAAGCTAGCTTTGCGTGTAGGGTCTAGTGCAGGGACACTGTCAGTCACCGGCGCATCAGATGTATTCTGTAGATCTATCACCGCTCAAGGATCTACCGGTGATGCTACAGAATATGTAATCACAACAGTTATGACGAATGGTAATAAGCTAGACGTCATCCTAAACGATGCTGGTATATTCTATGGTGACATAGCGCTTACAGGATTCCCAAAGCTCAATTCACTCAATTATTTTGGGAATGGTATAAAACCAGAGCCAGAAACATTACCTACTGATGGCTCCAAAGGTAAAGCTCTTGTGCTGTATTACACATACAATAGAGAAGAACTTGGTTCTACTTTAACAGCTGTGGCTGATCGATCAGGTAATGGATTAATATCGACTATCGTTGGCCAAGGTGCCGGCGATGCCACCACAGATACAGTTTCAGGTTGGACATTCGCACCAATCGAAGGTGGCTTCAGATTAGATGGTGACACAAAATTAGAAAGTGGTACATCAAGCCTATTTTCAGTAACAGGTGGTGCACTTTCAGGCCTATCTTTTATGACCCATATTTTCTTAGCAGCTACAGGAACTACATCGATAGCTTCAATTGGTGGCGAAGGGAATTCAGAAACCATGGCGGTGAAAGAAGAAAATGGTACACTAAGACTTATGGTTGGCACAGATAGTGTTACTGCAGGTCCAGTCGATGTAGGCAAATGGTGTCATATAACAGCTACGCTTTCTGAAAGTGGAAACCTATCAGGAGCCTATCTCTATATTAATGGAGTCAGTGCTTCGTTTACAGGCATCAAAGATTTCACCAGTCCAGCTAACCCAAGATTGGTTATGGGTAAGGATCTTGATTTGGTTTCATCTGGAGTTACTGGAACATATGCATTGACAAGAGTTTGGAATAGAGCGCTATCCGGTGCAGAGGTTTTGCAGAATTATATGGCTACGATACCTTCACAACAGACGATCGACTCAATAAAAATCGGGTAGTGGTTTAAGAGGAATGGTATATATATTAGCTCTTAATAACTAAAGGGTTCTTAAGGAGGTTGGAGGTTCTAATGGTTGATATAATATTAGATAGGGAAGAAGATTCTATAGGGGATCTATTAGCTAGTTCTAATTCTTTAGATATTTATGCTAAGATATTTTCTCATGGGAAAACTCATAAGCCTATCATGATAGCTTTGTATGTGGATGACTCCATCTACATATTTTCCAGAATCATAAATCATGTTCGAGTTCTTAAGGATATCCTCGAAGGACTATCTAACAAGAATTTACATGTCTATGATCTGAAGTACTTTTGCACTGCCTACGCATCGTTGGGCATCTCATTTGAATATGCAAATATCGCTCGAATACATGACGCTAGAGTGAATCTAGCGCGCTTTTATGGACATTCGAGCGCTTTGGATACTCCCCATGTGTTTATCATTGGGGATAAGAATATGGAGCTTAAGAAAGCTAAACTCCTTATGAGCAAGTCAGGGTCCGAAGGCTTTCATCCTCAAATAATTCCAGAATCAGACTTGATCAAATTAGCTGTAGCTGATTTATCAAATCTTCATCGATCCAGGATCTCTTTTGAGACTCATCTTTCATCCTGTCGTTTCGAAGATGTAATGATAGCCTCACAAATAGCTTATTCTAACATTGAACATGTTGGCATGCAGTTGGATCCTAACCATATTTATGATATAGGGGATAAGACTGTGAGGAAACACTTTTTTGATTATTCCCATGGGGATACAATAGGATATCCATGTTATCATTTCGATAGAACGAACACCGGAAGATTGACAAGTGGCTTTCATTCGATGAAAAAGGACCATAGAGTTATGGTTACTCCTCGTATTGGATGTCAAATCGTAGAATTGGATTTTACGTGCTTTGAACCGAAGGTTCTTTTCAATATGTTTGGTATAGCAGAGCCTGCAGCTGATATTTATACGGCTGTTATGAATAATGTTCCTCATATTACCAAGCGTGAGGATGCAAAGCAAGCAATTTTGGCTACAATTTATGGTTCATCAGCAGATGAGGAAACTTCGAAAGCTCTGGAGAGGCGATATGGTCTTATGACCAAGCTCGCAGAGTGGAAAGAGGAAAATCTCAAGGATGGAGTAGTTTCGGTCACGAAATATGGCAAAAAGTTGATCTTTGAGAACAATGATGAGCTAAAGCGAATTGGTTTGAATGCTCATATTCAATCAGACGGTGCTGTTATCATGCTTGACTTCATCGCAAGGTTGGTTTTCGCTATGAAGCGTAGACTCCATCGCTGTGAAGTGGTAGCTACCATAGTAGACGCTGTATACATCAATGCTCCAAAGGCAGAGGTTATAACTCTTGCAGAGCATCTCATCCCATCAACGATCAGAAATACTCCAAGTATGAAATCTGAATACATTCAGTATACTTGCAAGATTTTGGCCGGCAAAAACATGAGAGATATGAGCAATGTTAACTGATTTCGCTTTAGATAAGAAAAGGTGTCTGGAAAAGTTCAAGGCTACTCTTGACCAGACTCCAGAAGAGAAAGGAGCATCATTCGCTCCTATATATTCTAAGGAGACAGAGTATTCGAAGTATGACATACTCAATAAGATCCTCGGGATATACAATTTCATTTTGGATGTCTCGGCCATTGATTTACGTAGGCATTATATCCATGACGATACAAATTACATAAGAGTTAAGCACCTATTGGATGGTTACGTCAAAAATAAGATCAAGAGTATGTCTGACGGCCATATTTATATACGTGTAGGTAACCTGGTAAAGTTTAGTGGTAAGAAGGATCAATACGAAGAGTATTTCATCGATAACAAGACGAAGATGTATCAAGTCATTCGCCATGCTATTGATGAACTGAATTCTTACCTTGAAGGACATCCTATTGAAGACAGTGAAGGTAAGCCCGTTCTTTATGGTAACCTTACCAAAGAGCAAGTCTCAACATATGTTTTCGATATGATTCCAGAGGCATACCAAGTTGAATTCATGCGAGGTGAATGGACGAACTTTGATATATCCTTCAGAGATGCGATGATAAAATTCAACATCTCTGAAGTTGAATGGAAACCAGTACTTCATGCTATGAAAGAATTGGTTGATATCCCGGAACCAGATGAACCGGCTGAACAGGAGGAGTAGAGTGACAGAACTGAAGGATTTACTCAAGAGGAACATTACCAAGCTTATCATAGAAGGCAAGGCCGCCGATCAGGCACATAACCTTGGTCTGAAAAGCGTAGGCTATGGTAACTGGGCCGATGATTCTGGAAAAGTTGTCGCCAAGTCGGCAGACGGTGGCCAACGACTTATTGGTGTTAAAGCACATGATAAGGACATCGATTATGCTACTCTTGATGATTCACCCAATGCCAAAAAGGCCGATAAGGCTAAGGCAAAAAGTTCAAAGTCAATAGCATCAGCTCATAAAGCAAAACCTAAAGCAAAACCTAAAACAAGCCCAAAAGCCAAGGAGCAGCCAATGGGGGCTCCAGGTAAAAAGATAAGTTCATCACAGAATACTCTTGGTGCCGATGTTAATGAAATTGGTTTAGGTGCGATGCTTGTTGGAGGAGATTGGAGTAAGTTCCATGATTCTAAAGACGTTCAAAAACAAATGAACCAGCGCCGAGAGCAGATCGGTGAAGAAGAATTTGCAGATCAAATGGGAAGAGCTAAAGCAATGGCTACTGCCACAGAAGAATGGGCAAATCAAAATGGTTATAAAGGAAAGATCGTTAAAACTTGGTGGACTGCTCGGCCGGGCGAATTGGGAAGGGCTGTCGGCCGAGATGTCGATAGTAGAAAGAATCCTACTGATACACTGGTTCAATTTGAAGATGGTCAATTTCTGGGATTGTCTGCTAAGTCTACGGGAGGTAAAGGTGACATCGGTTTCAAGAATCCTGGTATAGGAACTCTAGAAAAGCAACTTGATACGGATTTTTCTAGTGGAGCTAAGAATGCTACTGCCAAAGCTATAAAACAATTGAAATTACCTGAAAGTAGTAAAGAGCGTAAACAGTTTATTAGGTCCAATCCGGAGCTCAGAGAAAAAACTGTTGAGATAGGTAAGCAAATCTTAGGTAAAGCTAGAGATGATTTAGCTAAAGTCTTAGGAAGTATGGATGAAAAAGAACTGAAGAGACATATACTGGAAGATTGGATGGACGCCGGCGCAGAAACATACCCGCCTTACATTAAAATTACTGGTCATGGTAAAGGTGGAGACTATTCAGCGTCACTAATGGATCCAGCCAATAATCCTAAGATAGCAGCTGTTCAAAACGGTAAGGTAAAATTAGTACCTGTCGGCTCAGATTCAATTGGTGTAGTAATAGATGGCAAGAGATTAATGAAGATGCGGTTTAAATATGAGTCCGAAAAGTTAGCTTCTGGAATTAAGTTATCTGGTGATCCTTGGGTTGGCACGCATATTCAATAGGAGGAGTAAAGTGGTTGAACTGAAAAACTTAGTAAAAAGAAACATCGCCAAGCTTATCGTAGAAGGCAAGAGTGCAGACAAGGCACATGATCTTGGCTTGAAAAGTGTAGGTTATGGTAACTGGGCCGATGATTCTGGAAAAGTTGTTGCCAAGTCAGTTGCCGGCGGCGAGCGTCTTATTGGTGTTTCAGACCATGACAAAGATATTGACTATGCTACGCTCGATGATTCACCGGGTGTCAAAAAGGTTGATAAGGCCAAAGCTAAGGCTGCTGCTAAAAAGCCAGAGAGAGATAGTAAAGCACCTCTTAGTAAAGCTCCTGTAAAAGGTGATATCAGTTCTGATGCTGTCAAGGTTGAAGCTGAAAAAATCAGCAGTGCTCAAAATGAACTCAACCCAGAGCAAATCAGAAAAGAACAGGGCAAGCAGAAATTCCTGGCTGCTATGACTACAGCGATCATGCAACAACCTGATCTTGGTGGAGGTGCTGGAAAATATGATCTATCAAGAGAGGACTTTGCTACATACAAATTATACCTTGAAGGCAAGAAGCCTAAGGTTCCCAATATCAAGATTACTGATGAAGACGTTGATAATGTTTTGGGTTCGATGAAGGAAACATTGGGTACTAAAGAGATGTCCAAGTTCATTAACAGACTTGGTAATAAGGGCACCCCTCCTAAGGGAATGGCAAATGTAGCTAGAGCACGAGCTGTTATTCAAGACTATATGGCCAAAGGTGGCGTTAGTGTAATCACCGGCAAGCATGTCCCATTCTTTGCTTCACAGCTAGACCACAGAGTATCGTTGGATAATGGAGGTGTGGATGGTGGTGGTAATTGGGATTGGATGGAAGCTAGATTCAATCAATTCAAGGGTGAGCTTACTGATGATGTTGTTATGGCAAATATCCAGAAGCAATTGAGTAGAACTCCTGAAGAGGAGAAGCTCAACGTTCTTCAGAAGTCTTACAAGAACTTTGTAAGGCAAGGTTACAAAGGATATTTCGAGAAGAATGGTCATGATTCTGTATCGGCTGAAGACATCGCTGAAGCAAAAGGTGAAACCGGTGTCTTGTTTCTCAAGGCTCTCGCAGAAACATCAGGTACTTCTTATTACGCAGAAATACCTGGTTCTGATAGAGCTTCTGGTAGAGCGTCTGGTGGTTCATTTATTGGACCAGATAAGCTCAAGGCTAAGTTGATCAAGAATCTCAAGCCTATGACTAGAAAGAAGATGAAGGTTGTGGATGATAAGTTTACAGCGATGGCGAAGGATGTAGCTTCGCGTGGTGAGGAAATCGGTAGTTTGAAGAAGCAGGTAGCAGGACAGAAAAAGGCCGCTAAGGCAGCAGCCAAGGCAGCAGCCAAAGCTGCAGCATAATGGAGATAGTTGATGAAGATTAAGAAGAGTGATTTGAAGAAAGTCATCAAAGAGGTAATTACTGAAGAGCAAGATCCTGAAAGTGTCATTAGAAAATTCGGTGGTCTTGTTAAGGCAACATTCAAGCCACCATATAGAAAAGTAAGAGTACAGAAAAAGGGTGACAAAATTGTCTATCAGGTTACACAAAAGCTTGATGGTGAAGTTCAGCAGTTTGCTTTTGTTGTTTATTCGGATGGGAAGTTGGAGATGCAAGATCCTCAAGGCGCACGCGCAGCCGATGTTTTTGATAAGTTTGACGGATCAGTACTGAGCGCTGTTAATGATAGAGCCTATTGGAATTATGAAAAGAATGATAGCGCTGAGGACCAGGGCTTAGAAAAAATCTAGAAGGGGTTACAATAAATGTCAAATACAATGTTACTGGCTACGTTTACACATGCCAGAAAATTACAGATGGTATTGGAACAAATTGGTGAAAGCTTTGAGGTAGTAAGCGGAAAGGTATTCATCCTCAAAGATGAAGACGATCCACAAAAGAGAATCTTAACCTACAACATCGTTAAGCAAGATACTCCATTTTCTGACTCAGTCAGGAATAGTATTTCATTGCATCGCAAGAAGGAAACCAATACTCTATATACAATCAATGCACTCAATGCTGTGGTAAAGGAACAGAACAATGGCGAGTTGGACAAAGCGTTTGCTGTTGATTGGGAAGAGTATAGGAATTGCATACTGCTCGTTAATAGCGAGGATGTTGTCGACGAAACTATAAAGAAAATCAACACGAGACTAATAAAAGTTACGGAACTGTAAAAGGAGTTACATCAATGAAGGTTAATGATACGCTAGTATCTGTTATACTGAGTGCCGAAGATTCAGAAGATCAACATATCTTAAGTGCCGTCGACAACATCTTTGAACAGACCCACAAGAATATAGACTTGGTCATTACACTTCACAGAGATGTACCATCTGAGCTCCGTGAAAAAGTATCAGCTAAATCTATGAATGTTCAGTGGATCAAAGTTGGCAGTGACAAGGGTATCCTTGATATCCCACTAGAACATGCCAAAGGTGAATTCATCTTCTATAAGACAGTGATGAATGTTTTGTGGTATGAAAGACACATCGCTGCTCATCTCGAGGAGTTCGCAAAGAACTCCAATATCTCATACATGCTCAGCCATCTTGAGTATAGGAATATAGACTTGCCTGATCATCCATTGAATGTGATGGGGTTTAGAGTCGCTGTTCCACCTCGTCCACAAACTATCATCATTGATGAAATCGCTCACAGAGCTTCAGCAGCCCCTGTCTGGGCCGATTGCTGGAGTGAAGGTGAAGATGGTGCAAGTATGGTTGTGGCTGAAGCGACTGCCCAATGGAATAACCAAGGTCTACGAGGTGGGATCCCTGCAGAAATTACAGTTATTGAATGGATGAAGGCACATCGAGGCGGTGAGGAAGGTGTGGAAGGCGGAAGTAAGGAAGAGGTTATGGCCAAGCTTGGTGCTCCTTCCAGGACAGATGTGAAGGATGAAACAACAATGTCTGAAGATGGTGACATTGAAATCGTGAGGGATTTCCCAACCATCGTTGGTAACATCTCATTCATGGACTACAACAATAGCATCTTAGGTCAAGTGCCATCCGACATCACTTCAATCGCCATTAAGCGCTCGATAGGAATGGGAGATGTTATTCTTGTAGAACCTATCATTAAGAAGCTCAAACAGAAGTATCCTAAGGTAGAGATCACTTTGTATACAGCCAGTGATAGGATCGCAAATTACTTTGAACATAAACCAGACAAGATAGAAAAGATACCTGCTGATCTATTACTTAAGGATTTCTTGGCCGATAAGCCACAGCAGGTAAAGTTTGATCTTGATTTGGCTTATGAATCAAGACTTGGAAAATCATTCATCGATTCATATGCAGAAGTTTGTGGAATTGAATTCGATGATGCTGAAGATAAACATGTTCAATTGACTACCAATATCGGTGAATTGACAATAGTGAAACCTGAGTTACCAAAAGGTGAATACGTAGTTGTTTGTGGTGATGGTTCAGGCTGGCCTGGGAAGACATGGGGAGTTCAGAACTATACAGAAGTCATTAAGTGGCTAAAGGAGAAGGGTTATGAAGTGGTTGAAACAGGCACTGAAGTTTCTACTGAGACCGATCCTAAGTATCATGGATGCGATCTTGATACTATGGTTCGTCTTCTTGCTGGGTGCGTTCTTTATATTGGAGGCGATAACGGTCCTATGCATATCGCTCGTGGCTTTTCCACTCCTTGTCTTACAATAGCTGGAGCAGCGCTCCCATATTTCACCAACCCGAACAGGAAGGAAATCTTCTACGTTCAACATAACACTCACCCAGGGTTGGGAATCAAGCATCAGCAATTTGTGAATATGAATGGTTCACAACTTACATTCATGCCAAACTACGAACCAGATCCTCCCTGTGGTATAGATAAGATCAAGCCAAAGGATGTAATTGGTTGTTTGGAGAAGATGTTTCACAAACCGATGTCTCTCATTGATCCCCAAAATGAGATGGACTTCTTGTTTAATATTCCGGGTTGGTGTTATTATGTAGACCCCAAGACTGGATATATTCAGAGATCAGATCCTGAGAAACACCCCGATCAGGACAAGGATATCTCCGAAGAGTATTCAGGAAGATGGAAGGAAGTATATGATGAGTACTCTGTCACGTTTGTCGAGGAAGTATCTAAACAACATCCCACTGGTAAACTTATTGACGTGGGTTGTAATATGGGTCTTGTTGTCAAGGCTGCTGTAGAAGCTGGCTACGATGCGACTGGTATAGATATGAATGAGCTAAGTATCGCAAAGGGTAAGGAAGTATTTCCAGAGATCGCAGATAGGCTTACTGTAGCTAGTGAATTGGTTGGTGGGAAGTATGATATCATTACTCTCAATCAAGTCCTTGAACATATCACGGACACACATGCATTTCTGAACACTTTGCTTACTAATTTGGCCAAGGGTGGTTCACTGTATATTGGTATCCCTAATTTTGGTAGTAAGGCAGGCCAGTTGGATTATCAAGGTTGGCAAACAATGGGAGTTGGTGAACACGTAAGCCAATTCACTGAAGAATCATTCAAGCACCTCATGGAAATTGTAGGTGCAAATTATGAACTACTACAAGATGCGGAGGAAGGAATCTTCGCAAGGCTGTGGCTATGAGGTCTATAGATAACATAAGTCATTTGAAATTGACTGAAGTGAATCTTAGACCTGACCTTCTGGATTGGTTGGTAAGGAATGCTTTTGCTGAATGGACTGTAGGTGAATTCATTAACAGAAGACATCATATCACATTGGTAGCTAGAGAACATATAGATGAAGACATAAACAAGTTTCTGAAAGGTTAATATGGAAAGTGTTGGTAGTATCTTAGATAAAATCTGTATAGCAGAGAAGCGAATATCCATAATGAGGAACGATATGGGTAAGAACGCTAAAGCTATTGAAGAGATAAGACTGCAGATCAAAGTAATGTTGATCGATATGGCATCGATCATTACGAGTATAAGCAAAGGGGAAAGACCGGCCACTGTAACCAAGAACAAGATCTATGATCCAGGAGTTGATGATAAAACGACAGGGTCGTTGGTTGAAGAGTTGCAGTATCTTGATGAAGAGAACTTAATCCTCTGGGACCTGGAAGATGTCCGCCGCGATCTGGTGGTTAGTGACTGCGAACGCTTACAGGCTTGCGATGAAGTAGCTGTGCACAATAAGCGTAGAAATAATCGGATAGAAAATATCGATGCAATTATAGGTAAGCTCTTAATCCCAGATGGTCCTTTATGAAATGGTTGGTAAGTGGTTGTGATGGTGGGTTGGCATATGAAGTAATTGCACGTCTAACCGAGATGGGTGAAGAAGTAGTTGGTTTGAATAGACTACAATTAGATGTTACGAATCCTTCTGCAATGGAGATAGCCTTTGAGATGCACAAGCCTGATGTGTATTATCATGGTGCTTCCATTCATGTAGTTGATCATATTCAGAGTAATCCACAAAAGGCATGGACTGTTAACGTAGGAGCTTTGGCTCATGCATGTGAATTGGCCAAAAAGTATAGAACTCGTGTAGTTAATATATCAACCAACTATGTTTTTGGTGAAGATAATCTATCTGTCCTTGAAGCATATCGCGAAGAATATACTGAACATACCGATCCTCAACCAGACAATCTCTATGGCCTTTCAAAGCTTCAGGGTGAAGAAGTAGGTAAACACTCTGGTAGATGCCAGTCATTTAGAGTGGCTGGTCTATTTGGTAAGGTTGGTAGTTCGGCCAAGGATGGATCAAATTTCCCATATATCATCCTGAATCAATTGAAAGATTGGTACCCAGGTGGACAATCCTTAGTATCTATTAATGACCAGTTCATGAATTTCACATATACGAAGGATGCTGCAAAACAGATTGTACATGTGGCTTCACTCGAGGCTCAGTGTAAAGGTTGTATATACAGTGACACTGCACTATATCATGTTTGTAATAAAGGCAGAGCAACTTGGTTTGAAGTAGCAGAGTTCATAGCACAGCTTAAAGGAAAGCATGGTGCTTATGTTCCATGCACAACAGAAGAATTCCACAAGGATGATATACCTCGCCCTAAGTGGACACCAATCAAAACAGCTCTGAACCAACCTAAAATGTCAACGTGGCAAAATGCAATTGTTAGATTCTTACACGAAATTGGAGAGATAGAGTGAAACGATTACTGGTAGCTATCTTCACAGCCCTGATGCTTATGGGATGTAGTGGCGAAGACAGCCCGGCTGGACCGGCTGCCGCTATAGAAGAAACTGTAGTAGATCCACTCAATGGTAAGATATATTCCCAGTACAATGCAAGAACCACACATAAGAAATGGATGGTATTTAACTATCCAGATTATTGGATACATACTTCTCCAGAAGCAGACACTACCAGAATTAAATCAACTGTTAAGGGAATATACAAAGTAATTGATCTTGGCAATGACCATTTTCATTTTCATGGTACTGTCATAAGTGAGGTAATGCATGACCCACCTAAGACAACCATTGACTATAGATGGCCTTTCGATGTACCATTATTTATAGGATTCGAAAGCATAATATTAGGTGGTGATGATAGATGGAGAGAAGTTTCTGATTTACCAAGTAGATAGGTTTACAAAAAGGGAGTTTGAGATTATACCCATATGAAGGTTAAAAAGCGTATCTCATTTGATGCATTGAAGTTCATGGTAATTTACAACCCTGATGATATTATAGAAACACAGCAGGTTCTAAATAATTATGAACTTTGCAACATTATCCATCACGCTGAAAAGAATAATGGTGAAACGGAAGTACTTTGCTTGAAGGGTTATATTGCGAATGTAAAAACACAAGATCTAATCAAAGGAGATCATGTTCCTATGGATGTGGATATGGACTTGGATGTACAGACCGTAATAATAGAGGAATATGAAGATGACAAAAAAGATACCTGATAATGTCTATAGGTTTCATCAGGACGATAGAGGAACTCGCTATTGTAATTTGTTTCCGCAAATCAAGGGCGAGGTGGACGTAACCATCATCGAACCTGGAGCGGCCGCACTTTGGCATCGCCATGAACACCAGGACGATTTCCAGATTGTTGTAAAGGGCTCATTGAAGATTGGTATATGCAATGGTGTAAATAGAAAACAGTGGCATGCACCTCAGATGAGTCTCGAAGAAGCCACAGAGTGTGATGAGATAGATAAAGCCTGGCATGTGATGTATGATGAGTATTGGTATCCAAATGTAGCAACGTCTTTGGCTAGTGATGTTATGTCTCGTTTCCCAAAGACAGAAACCAGATGTGAATGGTATTACGTCAGCGAAAAATCTGTAGCCAAGAATGGACCACTCTTCATTCCTCGAGGCCTTTGGCATGGCTGTTACAACTATACAAATGAGCCCGCTGTTCTTGTATATTACATTACACAGAAATTCAATCCGAATGACGAGTTCCGAGGGGATCCATGGTTTATGGGTTGGGAATGGGAAAGGGAAGTTAAGTGAAACCATACGAATTCACAGATAGTGAATTGTTTGAATTCAGAGCTAAAGGTAGAAAGACTAGACATCTAGTTACTGGTGCTCTTGGTCATATAGGATCATATATAGTACAGCATCTATCACATTTGCCTAATGTATCTGTTCTCGCAATAGACAATGGTTACAATAGTAACCTGTCGAACATAGAAGATACTAGAATAGATGCTCACCCCACACAAACATCTTCTGAAGTAAAATGGGATGCAAACGTAAATATAGCCAACCCTGATAGAATCCTAATGCTATTGGATGAGTTCGACCCTGACTATGTTTACCATCAGGCTTCGATGCTTACAATCGATTCTAGTGCAGACCCTGACGAAGCTTACCATGTTAACACCTATGGTTTTTGGCTTCTCGCAAACTGGTGTGCAGAGAATGGTAAGAAGTTCGTCTATGCCTCATCAGCTTCAGTGTATGGCAACCCGCACCAAGTCCCCACTCCAGAAACACATGGATATCACAATCATTATAGAACCTATGGCTGTACAAAAATGGCCAATGAATATCTAGCAAGGGGTTTGATTGAAGATTCTGGAGCACAGATTGTTGGCCTTAGGTATTTTAATGTCTATGGTTATAGGCAGTCGATGAAAAACATGTATGTCCAAATTCTTCCACTGATGATAAAATCGCTCTTTAAGGGTGAGCCACTACAATTACTTTCTAATGGTTCACAGACTATGGATATGGTCCATGGTTACGATGTCGGTTTAGCTAATGTATTAGTGATGGGAAATCCAGAATTGACCAGAGGTTTTTTCAATGTTGGTTCTGGAATAGAGACTAGCGTAAAGCAGTTACATGAACTAGTTAAAGCGAATATGCCTTTATATGATGACACTGTATTATATGGTTCGCGAGATGAAGATACAATATTAAGAAGATGTGCTGACGTTACACTGATGCATGAAAATATTATGAGACATACGGTTTCTGTAGAAGAAGGCGTAGCCCATACTGTCGAAAGGTTACTAAATGATCAAACTCGCTTCCCCAAGTAAAATCAATTGGCTCCGCGACCAAGGTTATGAAATTGTATTTACCAATGGTTGCTTTGATGTTCTACATATTGGTCATATAAGAGTACTTGAGGAGTGTAGACAGATAGCTTACAATATCACTAACCAAAGTAACGCTTTACATCCCGCGATCGTAGTTGTAGGTATCAACAGTGACGAATCAGTCAAAGCACTAAAAGGTCCTGATAGACCATTCAATCCACAATACTATAGAACAGAATTTCTCAACTCGATAGAATATGTAGATCGGATTGTAGTGTTTAAGGAAACCACTGTACTTCCATTGATTGAACTCATTAAGCCTACCGTTTTGGTAAAGGGTGGTTCATCAGACGAGATCGTTGGCGAGGAGTTTGTACAAAGCTATGGTGGTCAAGTGATAAAGACCGAACCGGTTCCAGGTTTATCGACCACTTCAATTATGGAGAAAGTTTCGTAATGGACATATCAGAAGAACTCGGCCAACAGCTAATCAACTTTGGTGCAGAGAAGTTAACCACCATAGCTACAGAGACAACCACGACATCCAGATTGGCTAGATATAGATATACATGTGAATTACAAGAGATCCGCCGAGTAGCAAATAGAATTAATGGTTACGGTGAGAAGGTATATTCCCAAGCAGATCAGGATGGTATTATATTAGCGATATGTGAAATAATAGATTTGCCTGCAGGGAAGTTCATGGAGTTTGGTTGTGGTGATGGTGAGAACAATACACATAATCTTCTACTCAATGGTTGGACCGGAATGTGGCTTGAGAATGATGATGAGACTTTTGAGCAAGTGAAGGGTAATTGTGGCCACTGGCTTGAGACTGGCGCGCTATCGATTGGCAAAGCTCGGGTTACGAAAAATAACATCAACACATATGTAGATCCAACCGCTGGATACAATTTGATCTCGATTGATACAGATTGGAATGACTACTGGTTATGGGAAGCTATGAAAGCCGAGCCTGATATCATTGTCATTGAGTATAATGCTTCAATTACAAAAGGTGTCAGTGTTACTGTGCCATATTATGATGGCACTGATTATCCATGGAGAGGTGGTATGCATTTTGGTGCTAGTTGGTCTGCACTTAAGAAGCTTGGTAAAGCCAAGGGTTATATACTTGTAGATTGTAACCTTAGTGGTACTGATATGTTTTTTGTTAAGGAACGTTATGAACGAGCATTACTCGATCGTGACTGTGAATTATATGGTTATGAAGACCCCAAGTATTGTTTGGAGTACACGCTAGGTCATGAGAAGGAGTTTGGACCATGGGTACAGGTATGAAAACACTACACATACTTTCGGTTGCAGGCATAGGAGACAACATCTCCAACGTGGCACGGCTCCCTGCTGTCTATAAAGAGCATGGAGATATAGCTGTTAAGTTTTGGCTTGGTGGTTATGGTAAATCACCACAGTTCAGCAAGGAGCTTATTGATAGAGTAGCAGAGAAACATGGCTTCAATCTCAAAGCTGCCGTTGTAAAGAACCTCACTGTCCACGGCCAAATCCCAGATATCATCAAGTTCATCAAGAGTAGTCCAGTGGTATATGGCGATGACGATATGTTCGAGGATTGGTCATTCTGCAACGAGATCTTCAACAATCAAGAGATCCCTCAATCGAGGTATGATATAGCAGACGGGTTTGACTACTCATCTGAAGAACTATCAGCTAGCGCATACAGCTATCAAGAGCTCATAGATATGAGAGCAGATAAGAGAGTGATAGCTATACACCCAATTACTACAGCTGGCAATCATGAAGGTTTTGAGTGGCATGAACAGCATGGAAGATTTTGGAATAAAGAGAAATGGCAGCAACTTCTTCTCAAGTTAGAAGAGAATGATTGCGTTCCTCTGTTTACCGGCATTGGTGATGAAGACTGGGGATTGGTAGAGTGGGCCGATAAAGAGATGGACTACATAGATGCTCGAGGCCTGAATATCCAAGATACTATTGATGTCCTGAATATGGTCGATGGCTGCATCTCAGTTAACACATGGGACTGGGAGATCACAGCTCGCAGAGGTATTCCCACCTACGTATTCTATACCACTGACGTCCATGTAATGTTCTACAAGGTTCACTGTCCAGCCCGCCCAGGTAAATTCTGGGACAGCTGCTTTGTAGAGAAGGACAGAAACGTATCTGTGGATCAAGTATTTGATGTATTCGAGCACATGTATAAGACTAACAAGAGACCTGAAGTAGACTATTCAGTTTGTATGATTACATATGATGATAAGGATGTGATCAACATCAATCTCAAACAGCTGCTTATGTATAGAGATCAAGAGCTTGTAGTTATTGATGGTGGATCTACTGACGGAACTCTTTCCAAATTGAAGTTGGCACAAAACATGAGAGCTGCCAATGGGGGAAAGATGGTTCTTGAGGAGATCCCTTGGGCCGACAACTTTGAAATTCAAAAGAACGCTGCATTAGACAAAGCCAAAAACGAATGGCGAGTCTGGATAGATGCAGATGAAACATATGAACACCTATTCTGGAATCAGCTTCCATGGTATATATGGTTGGCTGAGAAGGAAGGTATGGATTGCATAAGTGTTCCTCGGATAAATACCATAGAAGGTGTTACACAAGAGGAGCTGATGAACTATGCACAAAGAAATGGATGGCAACTTAGCGGATACAATTGGATCCAATATCCTGATCACCAACAACGGATCTTTAATTCTAAATGTCGCTTTGTTGGAAGAACCCACGAACGAATCGTTGGATTCGATAAGCAAGGCGCTCTCGCTGGCGTCCACTGTATACACCCAAAGAGTAAGGAACGGCAGGAACGAGGTTTGGCCCGTGAAGAAAAGCAGTATCGAATTGAGGCTGAAAAAGTTAAGGCAAGAATTGAAGCAGCAGAAAAGAGAGAAGATTAATGAGTAGGCCATTGATTATCCATCACCGCCCATCGTTGACAATGGGGGGAACAGAAAAAATGCTCCAATTACTTCTCAAGTATGGTATCACCCAGGACGATACTTTCAGTCATGTCTTGGCTTATAACGCGCTTGAAGATCGTACTAGGGAGCCATTTTTCAGGGAGATTTTGGGCGACGATCGGCTGATCGCTTACTCATCGTTTCCTGAGTTTTCACAGATCCTTAAAACCTTGAAGCCTCATATACTCCATCATTACAGTGCTGGCATTCCCGAGTTCCCTTGTCTGGCAATGAACAAGGACTATGTAAAGCACTGGATCCAAACAAGTGTCTTCGGTCAACAGAATAACCAAGTGCCATTTGAAAGAGTGATTTATGTATCTAAGCATGTTCAGCATATGGCTGGAACATTTGGTGATCAATATTGTGTAGTCAGAAACCCAATAGAAGCCCCGTTCACGGATGAAGACCTGAGGGAGGAACTTGGTATTCCAAATGACATGTTCGTCTTTGGAATGATTTCGGGGGGCCGAGAGGAAACTCATGCTTCGATCAATATGGACGCATATCAAAAAGTTGAATCCAATAGTACTTGTCTTGTCATTGTTAATCCTACTCCTTCTGCTCGCGCAGACTCAGATCGTCTTCAACTTCGCAACACAATTTTCGTTGATAAAACAGCCGATGATATTAGACTTTCCAAGTTCTTCAATACATGCGACGTTTTGATCCATGCCCGTAAAGATGGAGAATGTAATAGTGCAGTTCTATGGGATGCTTCAGCTCATGGTAAGCCCATCGTCTCCCACTATGGAAATCCATTCAATGGTCACATTGAAACTATAGGGACTGGTGGCTTTGTAGTGGCTCCTGAAGATGTGATTGAGTATGAAAGAATCATGAGAGGTTTAATGGATGGAGAAATTGATTATACCAAGGTAGGGGAGAATGGACGGAGACACTGGGAGGAAACTTGCAAAGCAGAAGACATAGCAAAACTACAACTGGATATCTATAAGGAATTGTAATGGCAGGACAGGATGAGATGCATGATTTGGTAGGGTTGGGTCGTGATACAACAAAGGATCAGGGCACTACAGGTAACCCCGCCTTTATAATGATGAATGAAAAATGTGCTAAGCATGGCTTGGCTAATGCGACTACTGATCCAGATGGCACTGCACCATGCAGTTGTGCAGAATGGAACAATATAGACTACCGTGATGAAGCTAAAGTCGACAGTTTGGTAAACCATCCAGACCATTACAACACGGGTGACTTCGAAGTCATAGATGTCATCGAAGACTGGAACTTGACTTTTTGTTTAGGCAATGCCGTAAAATATATAGCAAGAGCCGGTCATAAGAACGATAGAAAAGAAGATCTTGAGAAGGCCCTCTGGTATCTACAAAGAGAATTGGGAGGTAACCGTAAGTGAACATACTAGTAACTGGTTGTGCGGGGTTCATAGGTTCGAATCTTTGCAGATGGCTTTTGCTTGAAGGCCATACTGTAATTGGTGTTGACAATCTATGTTGTGGTTTTATGAAGAACATGCATGACTATATAAACAGAGCTCACTTCTTTTTTATCAATGAGGACGTTAGAAAATTGCGCGCTGATCATGTGATAGGGTTTAGCGATGGCTTTGTGAATAAAATCGATGCTATTGTTCATTTGGCTGCAAGAGGAGAGCTTTATTTCTGCGATGAACAACCAGAAGAAGCTATTAGTATCAACGTCGGTGGCACAGTTCATATGATAAACGTAGCCAAAGAACTTGGGGCAGAGCACTTCCTCTTTGCTGATACATCAGCTGAATACGACAATGTTCCAATGAGTGTCAAGGTTCTTGGCCATGATACTTACCCTACAAAGGAGTGGGTATCTCCAGATCACTATGCACCAAAAGGTAACTATTCGATTTCGAAGATGGCTGCCTCTGAATTTGTAAGATCACTTGGCAGAACACATGAAATGACAACAACCATCTTCCGACCATTCAACGTTTATGGTCCTCAACTTAATACAGAAAGAGACATCCCACCTGTTATTGGAGGGTTCGCAAACTTGATGCTGAAAGATGTGCGACCAACCATTTATGGTGATGGTTCAAAGAGAAGGGACTTTATCTATGTCCAAGACGCAGTCAATTTCATCAGCAGCACAATTGAAGCGAGAAGTGGAAAAGGCGATTCAGAAACCATTAACATGGGGACCGGCGAAAACTGGTCGATCTGGGAGATCTTTGAATTTACATGCAAGTCAATTTACGGATCTGATACAGACAAATGGCCGGAGCCAATCTACAAAGAAGACAAAGGATACGAAGCGCAAATTACTCTCGCGGATACGGAGAAGTCACATAGGCTCCTTGGTTGGAAGCCGACTATGGATATCCAGGACGGAATAGATTTGACTGTCCAGTCAATGATTGCTGCAGCTGTTAAAGCCTTAGACTAAATGATAATCACTCGCACTCCCCTCAGGGTTGGTTTGGTTGGAGGAGGTTCAGATCTTCCGTCCTACTTTGAACAATCTGGTTTGGGTAAGGTGATTAACTTCACCATTGATAAGTATGTCTATGTTTTGGTTCGGAAAAGACACGATAATGGTATCTATCTGAAATATTCTGAGAATGAAATGTGTGATATCACAGAGTTGGATAGTCTACAGCATGATTTCATCCGTGAGACACTCAAGTATATGAAGATCGATTACGGATTGGAGATAATTAACTTTGCAGACATACCAACAAAAGGCACTGGTCTCGGCAGTAGTTCTAGTTTTCTGGTTGGTCTTCTTTTGGCCCTCCACACTCTGAATGGTCATAAGCCTTCCAAGCAACAGTTGGCTCAAGAAGCGTGTCATATCGAAATCAAGTTGTGCGGTAAGCCAATAGGATATCAAGATCAATATGCTGCAGCCTATGGTGGTTTTAATACAATGTCATTCCTAAGTGGTGATGAAGTAATAGTGGATACATTCAGCTTTGACGATATGGAACTAAAGAACTTTTCCAGATTTATGATGATGTTCTATACAGGGATACAGAGAGATTCGAGTAAGGTCTTGGCCACGCAAAGTAAGAATATGGTTGATGATAAAACCGCATATACGGCGATGGAACACAACGTTACTTTGACTACTGCTTTGCAAACTGATCTTAAAGTATCACCAAGATTCTTTGATACTGTTGGTATTACATTAGAACAAAATTGGCAATTGAAGAAGAAGTTCGCATCAGGCATCTCTAATGCGTTGATAGATAAGATGCATAAAACTGTAATGGATGCTGGAGCAGATGGAGCCAAGATCACAGGCGCTGGAGGTGGTGGATTTCTCGTGGTATTTTGTAACCCATGGAGACAGGATGAAGTACGAATAGCCATTGAGAAGCAATTCGCAGGAACAGAGTTGAACATGAAAGAGATGCCGTTTGAAATCGATAGATATGGTTCAAGAATCCTTATGGATATGGAGGTTGCGACGTGGTGAGTCATCAGAGGTTTGTTCATAGTATTAAGACCGCGATCAATAAAGTTACCACTGCTGAAGCTAATAATATCAAGCATTGGATTCGTAGAGCAAGGACAAATGGTGGCAGAGTATTTTTATTTGGTAATGGAGGTTCAGCCGCTATAGCTCAACATATAGCCAACGATTTATTTAAGAGGCTGGAGATACCAACGTTAACACCTTCATCTGTGCCAGAAATTACATGTCTATCGAACGACTATGGATATGAAGAGCTGTGGATGAGATTTATGTCTTTGCATAGAGTTACCAAAACAGACTATGTTATTTTCATTTCATCTAGTGGCACATCACCTAATTTTACAAATGCGTGTGAAGAGGCTTGGTCACAAGGTCTATATTACACCACCTTGGCTGGTTTTGATGGATATCATGAACGAAAAGATAGGATGAAGGATATTCCTGATATCGTGCGAGGCTGTCCAAATATCAATTTCGATTCACACAACTATGGTGTTGTAGAGATGGCAACAGAAGTTTTATTACATGGCATCATAGAAGAGATTATAGAGGAGAAAAAGCTTGAGCGATAAAGACAAGATATTGGAATTCCCTACAGCTACACCAGTAGGTGATGAGGAAGAGACTCCAATCAAAGAGCAGTTAGAAGGAGCGGCGAAGGATACTATGGATGAATTACAAGGGGATGATGAAGAGTTCTTTTGCAAAGCCTGTGAAACAGAGCATACTGAAAATGTATTGCCTCTAACGATTTTGTTGTTTGCCGGGCAAGATCAATCAGGTAGAACATCAACAGCTCCAGTCACTCTATTCGTTTGCCCGAACTGTAAGACTCTATCGATGCCAGAAGAAGTATTCGAGGCTATTATCAAGCAATCTGAAAGTAACCTCATCCTCCCAACTGGGCCTGCGAATATCTAATGGCGTTTGATCCAAGGAGAATCCATCACGTCTGTATTGGCTATGACAAGTCAGCTGTACAGGAACGTATCAATGTAGATCTGATAAGAGGTATGTCATTTGGCAATGAGCTATGGCTTACTATAGTTTATAACAGTGACCCAAATTTGGTTCCTTCGGGCATAGGTGAAAATACATTCATTTTGCAATCAGGAAGTAGAGGTTATGCATATGGAGCCTTGGATGCTATTAATGCTGGAGTCGACTTTGCACTCTGTCATAATCGCGATATCATTGTGGTTCATAATTTCGATTGTCTATTCTTTGACGAACAGAAGTACAAGTTTTGCATTGAAGATTTCCTTGAGAGTGGCCTCGATATTTCTAGCGCCCCTATTATCCATGGGATACCTGCTACTGATTTATTCATAATGAAAGCTGATTATGCAAGGAAGCTGTTCCCACTTACAGATAAACATGCTAAGTATAGAGAGAACATTAAAGCTCTGGCTCATGAGTATAAACCTACGGAGCTTGGTTATTCAAATGTAGAGGAGTGGTTGTGGGAGAATATGATCGAAGTGGCTGGAAAAACCTGGCCACCATCTATGGATATTGTTGGCATACAGCCACTTGATCCTAAGAATCCTATGCTTAATGAATTAGGTCACGACTGGACTGCACGCGATGTAGAGATAAAGATGTATATGAAGAAAAATATCTGGCACCATATGGCCAGAACAGATTTACCTTGGCTGCGCTGGTCTGATAAATTGGCATTTGGCCATATGCATGATTATGGAGAGATTAAGGCAAAGTTATTGGAGCATGGTAGAACAGAAGGTGGAGCAATTCAGCAGTTCTTGGATAATGTACAATAGGAGATTGTTATTATGACAGAGCCGTTATCGTGGAGGAGATAGATGGGGAAATTTGATATTGAAAAAGCTGGTATTGATCTTGTCGAACAGGAAGCTGAAGAGCAATTGCTTAGTAACCTCACCGATGACCAGCGCAGAAAGCGCGAAGCATACGATAAGTTTCAGTCGATGCAGATTTTTGAGCGGCTGATGAGGAAGACGGTTCAAAAAGGAGCGACTTTCAAGAAAAAGCGGCGCAAAGCGTGGCTTCAGACCAAAAAGAGCCGCAAAATCAACAGAAATTGACTAAATTAAGGGCCCAGGTTAAAATCTGGGCTCTTTTGCTTATATAGCTATGTAGACACACATAGAGCAAAGGCCGAATATGAACGTTCATGTAGAACTTGGTTGTGGAAACAATAGAAGGGATATTCCCGGTTGGATGAACGTCGGGATTGATATTATCGATGGGCCAGTGACTGATCTTGTGTGTAACCTTGGGTTCGAGCCTATTCCTATAGAATCGGATTCAGTCGACCTGGTTCAAGCGTATGATTTCTTCGAACATGTTCCGAAATGTATATGGGGTCAATTGAGAAGTCAACCTACTGAAGAAATAGTTAGGCATGACCGCTTTACTCCATTCATCTTCGTGATGAACGAGACTTTCCGTATTCTAAAGGATGGTGGCAGACTCATTTCCGAAACCCCATTTACACAGTGGGCATATAATAGAGATCCGACACACGTCAACTGGTTGGCCGAAGACTGGTATCATTACTTCGATTCGGTAGACAACCTTTACCACGACCAAGGACTGGTCACAACAAATTTCAAGCTTCTCAATACAAAGAAGCAATATGAAGGTAACACTCTTTACGTAGAACTGAAAGCTGTTAAAGCTGATACCGGAGGTGACTACTCAGAACCGGTTATATAGAAAGGGTTCCAATGAAGAAGAGCAGACTGCTAGAATCAAACGTTCTCGTTCTAAACGCCGGGTGGTCACCAGTAAACATCACTACAGTAAAGGATGCCATTGGCCTTATCTTTAAAGGCGCTGGAGAAATCGTCGTCAATGAAGATCTGCTGGACAGATTTGGTACGGTCATCGTTCCGAAATATTCGGTTATAGACTACACCAGATGGATTGAATATTCGGAGAGGTTGGACCAACACAAATATGAAATGATCCATTCTGCAAGATGGAGTCACTTCAAGCCTTACATTATTATCATTAAGCGGTACAACAGATTTCCTAATTATCACATTAAGCTGTCTCGTAAGAACGTTTACGATCGTGATCATGGGAAATGTCAATACTGTGGTATCGAGGTTGATAGAAGCACTTTCACCGTAGATCATGTTGTTCCTAAGGCTAGAGGTGGTAAGACAACCTGGAAAAACATTATCACATGCTGTAAACCATGTAACGCGACAAAAGATGACAAACCGCTTCATACTACTGGAATGAGATTGGCCAAGGAACCGGTCAAGCCTTCAGTAAGCAACTTCAGCTTTATTTATAGAGCTGAATATGATAAGTGGAAAGAATTCCTGAAATCACGTTAAACAAAAGGAGAGAACCAATGGCAATTACACGCGGCCAAGTAAAAGACGTCCAGGATTCTGGACCCGTAGAAGTTGAAGCAGATTTTTCTGGTAAAGGATATCCTGGTGGAGGTAATATCAAGCACAACATGAAACGGTATCGCATGAAATCATTATTGTATTCACGAAGATTATATCCACGATTTTGATTGGGACGACGAAGATGAGTAAGATAGTATCGAAAGATGATTGGGTTTCACCACGAATTACATTAACACTAGAAGTCGGT
>Ga0098044_1000217_pt1 | contig 30015 bp, 40 predicted proteins | sample 10_taG_FD_75053 | JGI IMG/M metagenome (GOLD analysis project Ga0098044, IMG submission 75053) | Marine viral communities from the Subarctic Pacific Ocean - 10_ETSP_OMZ_AT15264 metaG | ecosystem: Environmental > Aquatic > Marine > Oceanic | place: Pacific Ocean | collected 2015-01-16 | reverse complement strand
CCTTTACCGTGGCTGCAACAGGTTGGTCGTTTGGTATGAAATGGATACACTTAACTCCGAATCCCAGTAGTAGCAGTGAAACATATTATGACTCTACTTTAGGTGCATTTGGTATAGATTTTCAAATCGCTACCGCGGCGCAATCTGTTGAAACCACTCAGACATTTATTGACTTTTATAATACACTTACTGAACTAGATGGTCAATACTAACAACGTTAATATCTGCTTGCTCTAGTAAATCAATTCCTGATCGATCTCTATATTCCTCATCATATACTACGCGTTTGATACCACTTTGAATCATCAATTTGGCACAGGCAAAGCAGGGAGATACAGTTGTATAGACTGTAGCATTATCACTACTCTGTGTACTTTTAGCTAGCTTAGTTATTGCATTAGATTCTGCGTGTAAGACTTCTGGTTTAGTCTCAAAGCCGAATCTAGTTTCAAGCTCACACTCATTATCAAATCCGTGAGGAGTGCCATTATACCCGTCAGAAATAATTCTACCACCCTTAACTACCAAGCATCCGACCTTTTTACGTTTAGCTTTCGAGAGATCACTCCACCTATACGCCATCTGCAAATATGTCTTATCTATGAGTGTTTGATGAGGCATTAAAAATCAAATTCATTGACATCAATGTCGTTTATATTCTGTTCAAAAGAGCCAATCTTATACGATTCGATTTCTGTTTCTTGAGGAGCATTTTGTACACGTTTACTTTCCGTCCAATTTTGAATCCAATTGATTGGATTAGGACTGTCCTCGAATATAGGAGCAAGGTTAATCGCGCGCATACGCTTATTGGTTAAATGTTTCATATATTGAACTAAGATTTTATCGTTTAGCCCGAGAATAGACCCATCTTTGAAGAGATACGCAGCCCATTCTATTTCTTCTTGCGCTGCATCTTTATACATGTTGATGACAGTCTCTTCACACTCTTTGACAATATGTTGAAACCCTTCATCCTTATTGTCTCTTAAGAGTTTTAATACATATTGTGTCAACGCTAAGTGTAGATTTTCATCCCTATTAATTAATGAAATAATCTTTGCGCTACCTTCCATCTTCTTATTCTGAGCTAGCGCATAATTACAGGCAAACGATACATAAAATCTAATACCTTCTAGAATATTAACACTAACTAATGTTAGATACAATTTCTTCTTACGATCATTACAGGTGTTACTGAAGGAATTAATGAGATCATCGTAATGCTTTGTTACTGAGGTTGTTCTTTTTAGTACTTCTTTATCTGTTAGAATCTCGTCAAAGATTTCCGACGGATTCGCGTAGACGTTCTTGATGATATAGGTATAGGAATAGGAGTGTATTGTTTCAGAGAATTCCCAGGCTTTAGAAAATGCCTCAAACTCTGGATTAGAGCAGTCGTGCAATAGATGTGAAATGCCTCTACCTTGGACGCTATCCAGGAGAGTTTGGTACGATAAGTTTTTAGTAAAAATGAACTTTTCATGGTCAGTTAGGCTTAAGAAGTCATTCTTCTCCTTACCACCTAAATCTACTTCTTCAGGTCGCCAGAAAAATGATAATTGTTGTAGAAATAGATCGAATATTTTCTTATATCTATATCTATCATATCGCTGAAGATTTAGACCTTCACCAAAAAATAACGGTTGTTTAGTTGTATCAACATTTTTCCTGTTAATAATGTTTTTCATATACTACAAGCTCCTCCCTGACATACTTCAGCTTCGTCAGTCTTACCGTCATCCGTATTTGCATAATACAATGTCTTTACACCCATCTTATATGAGTATAAAAGGTCGTGAGCAATTTCAGACATTGGTAAATTGCCGCTTTCATATTTAGAAAAGTTATAATAATGATTTGCAGAAATTGCTTGGTCTATATATTTTTGAATAATAGCCGTTATATTAGTATACCCTTTATTGTCTTCCATTTCGTATGCGAGAGTATACTTGTTTCGCAAATTATGTACATCTGGTACTACCTGAGGTAGTAGGCCTTGCTTGGATTTTTTAACAGACAATAACCCTCGAGGGGGTTCTATACCATTTGTAGAATTTGTTACTAGAGAACTAGATTCGCAAGGCATGAGAGCAGTTAATGTAGAGTTTCTCATTCCATGTTTCTTTATTTCTTTGCGAAGTTTTTCCCATGGGAGGCTCAACTTTCGTGTCACCAACTTATCTACATTCTTATTATAGGTGTCGATGGGTAGTAGACCTATTGAGTATTTAGTATTATTAAACCACTCACAAGGACCTAGCTCCTTAGCTAATCTGACAGAAGCTTTAATCATATAGAATTGAATATGTTCCATCAATTCATCTACAATATTATATGCTTCTATATCATTGTATCTGACACCATTTTTTGCTAGATAATATGCTAAATTAGTTATACCTACACCTATGCTTCTACGTTTAAGCATTTTCATTGACGCACCTACAGGATATGATTGATATTCAATTACAGCGTCTAACGCTCTAACAATATTCATACACACATACTTGAGCTGCTCCAACTTTACGGCGCCTATATTAATAGCAGATAATACACATAATGCTATCTCAGCATCCGTATCACAATTATCGTCGATATGTTTGAGAGGGGTTGTTGGTAGTGTAATCTCTTGACAAAGATTAGACATCTTGATTTTATCCTTAAATGAACTATGGTCATTGCAGTGATCAATATTCATTACATACATTCTACCAGTCTCTATTCTCTCCTTACAAAATTGATTAAACAGATTACGAGCTTTAATCCTTTTCTTCCATATTGATCGCGATCGCTCGTAATGCTCATACAGCTCTTCAAATTTGTCATTATTGTATCCAAAAGCCTCATATAAATCCTGCACCTCATGAGGCGAGAATAAAGTTACATATTTATCTTCAACAAATCTACGATAAAATAATCGGCAAAATTGAATAGAGTAGTCCATTTTTCTAACTCTATTGTCGTCGGTTCCTCTATTATTTTTGAGGACAAGAATTTCTTGAATCTCCTTATGCCAAAACGGGAAATGTGTAGTACTAGAGCCTCCACGTACACCATTCTGAGTACACGATTTAGTCGTAGACTCATACATCTTCAAGAACGGAATGACCCCAGTATGTACTACCTCACCATTTCGAATCTTGGAACCTACCCCCCTGATTTCTCCAAAATTCAAACCAATGCCAGCTCTATTAGCAGTATAATAACCTACAGCTGTATTAGAGTGGAAAATAGACGGTAAATTGTCACCTACATCAATTAGGGTACAGCTAGAATACTGTCTGGAAGGCGTTCGTACACCACACATAATAGGGGTTGGTAGGCTAATCTTAAAAGTCGATAGATCGTTGTATAATTCTTTAATTAACCTGCGCCTTCTAATCTTATCTCCAATTCGACCTAAGAGTGTCATACATATAAGCATATACATAAACTGTGGAGTTTCATGTATAGTACCAATTGACCTATCCTTAAGAAGATATTTGTCAATTAGCTGCTGTAAGCCTGCATAAACAAAATCGTAATCTCTTTTATGTTTTATAATGTTGTCTAGTTTTCGTATTTCTTCTTTCGTATATACTTCTAGAATTTGCTTATCATAAATATCATCTTCAATATTTTTAATAATAACATCATATAATGAAGGCATGTTATCAGAGGTATTGAATACTTCTTTACGAAGATAAAAATTAAGAAGATTGGCGGCTACATATTGATAGTTAGGGGTCTTCTCTGTGATCATATCAGCGCAACCTTGAACTAATATTTTATGAATATTCTCAGATGTAATCTCGTCGTGAAATTGAGGAGCCACTTTGATCTCAATATCACTTACTGTTACACCTTTTATATTCTCAGTAGCCCAAAATAGCACATCATGTATTTTCTCATTATCAAAATCCTCAATCCTGCCATCTCGTTTTACTACTTTCATCACTCTTATAGTGTCCAACTAAATATTTGTATCCATATTTAGTTGGTAATCGATATTATATCCAGATGACCGACATAGCGCAAATATGTTAAAATTTAGTAAAGTAGCATACCAAGGGTAAGGTGTCTTCTTTACCATGGATTGAAACCCTGCAGAAATCTCATTATTATAATTCTTTTTAGAAATATCAGACAAGTGCTTGATATCAATCGGATACACACCGTCAGAGAAAAATTTATAGCACGTATCGCATGATAAATCAAATTCACATAGCATATTTTTGTATTTAGATAAGCAGTACTCGTATGATGTATTTGGTGTGAATATCTGAGCAAAGTCGTGGAGTAGATTGATATATTGTTGCTTTGGTGATATTTCAATACCATATAGATAGATTGGCTCTAATTGTGTGTCAGTTTTGAAGTGGGAAATTAATTGAGGTTTATATTTCGTCTTAATTTTAATTCGGGTTTCATCAAACCTATTCTTTACCCGTATACCGAGAAATACTTTAGGCAGTTTACTGGTGTCATAGATCCTATAATTCTTCGTAGATACAGGCTTATTTATCAGATCAATACTATTCATTTCTATATCCATTATAGAAAAAACATTTCAGAATGCCACAGCTTACGCTCTAAAATGGTTTAATACTGCACCATTAGGCAGTTTATGTGTTACTCCCATCTTAGTACCGTCTGGAGCTTCAACTACAAACGAAACACGGTCACCACTAACTATAGGAGGTGTGACTATTTTACCCCTAGGGGATATTATCCCGGCCTGTATACCCTTATGTGCGTCAATGACTTTTAGATATCCCTGACCGGTATCATGTACTGTATAAAAAGAATCACTCATTATTTAAGATATTTTCGATAAATTTTTTAACTTTTGGATCTGTTTTAATAACGTCAATTTTATTGTCTTCTGAAGTATTTATTCTTAGCGAAGACTTATTACCGATAATGTCTCTTATCTCGCTATCAGATAAATTACATGTATACTTTGTACCTAACGTCTCTTGTACATTCTCAACTGTGTAACCTTTTTTAAGAAGGTCCTTCGCCTCTCTACACATATACGTCTTGTGTAGAATCTCTTCGGTCCCCGCGGTTTTTACCTTTTTTTCATAGTAGTCTTTACTTGTAAAAAGCTTTCGACCGGTGACATTACACACTAATTTTCTCGTCTTTCTCTCTTTCATTGTTTTTTAGGCTTTCTCTTCTCGTGTGATAATCTCTTACCATAACACATACAGAATTCATAGCACTGACAGCCATCACATGCTCTATTGTTATGTGATAAAAATATATCAGGTCTTAGACATGTACCGCCTCGCTCTCTCCCTGTACCGGTATGATCACGGACCCACTCCTCGAAATTTCTGTTTTGATGACGATCTCTCCATCGGCACATTTTATCTTTATATTCTCTAGAATTGAGATATCTCTCTCGCTCTTTTTTTTCGGCTGTTTCTTTTACTCGAAGACCTTTCTTTTTACGCATTAAGTTCAACCGAGTTAGTATGTGAGGGTTTATACTAGGTAGATCTTGAATATTCAAATTGTTTCTGATTTCGTCTACAGTTTGCCCTTTTCGGAGCAATTTAGCAGCTAATGGGCTAATATAATGATTTCTAAACGCTTCCTCATTACCAAACTTTTCAATCTTGGATGTAGCGATACTTGGAGGTATATATTTTTCCTCGCCAGTAATTATACAGGCGTAACAATTCTTTTTCATTTACAGCTTTATTGTATGAACTTTTTCAGGAAACAGCAAGCTTATTGTGGTAAAGCTGTCTCACCACCGGGAGCGGGAGCGGGAGGTAGCGGTGCAGGTTCTCCGCCCTCAGGGCCTGGTGGTGTAGGGCCGAAGTCAGGTGGCATACCGCCACCCATAGGAGCGGGAGGTGGCATACCACCGAGCTCACCACCACCCATTGCAGCCTCTTCACCTGCAGTGTCAAATTGATCGCGCCAATTAGGACCACCTGATTCAATTTGAGCTAATTCCCACTTAAGTGCTGAATCTTTTCTGAGAAGCTCTCTATTCAATAATATTTCTTCATCTGTAAATTTTAAGAAGTTCTTTTTAGCGTATGTATCTGAGATAAGCTGATTACCGATAGCGGTAGCATAATTGTTCCATTTTAATTCATGTATTTGTTGAACTCTTAATTCGTGAAAATTAGATGGCGGTAAAAAGTGGATGTTGATCATCGGCTCTTTAAGTTCAAATTCCTCCCATAGGCCTTTCAATTTTAGATGTGTTACAAATGCATCTTTCAAGCCACGTGCAAAATATCCTTGCAACCTAATAATAAATCGTGCAAATTTTAGCTCTTCTCTAAGAATAGTCGCACCTTGAGCATCGGTTTGAGATTCTGGATTCAACCGCTCTACCGGAACTTTAAGTGCTCTGTATAATTTTTGTTGGAAATATTTTAGATCCTCTAACTCACCTAAATTCTTACCTCCTTCTAAGGTTGTAACTTGAGTACCATCAGAGCCTGCTCTCTTAGCAAACCAAAATGCATCTAACATCGATTGAGGGTTAAAGGCTTGAACCGATTTACCTTGATTACTGTCATATGTTTTTCTGGACCAATAATTCTGCATCAACCGCTTCAGGTACGCCTCAGCTTTTGGTGGAGCCATATTACCAACATCGACATTAAACACTAATCTCTCTGGAGCTCTAACTAAGCGATAAACAATGATCGAATCTTCAATTAAGGATAACTGCCTGTAAGCTCGGCGAGCGCTTTCAACAAATGGCATTCTTAGAGTTTTCGTTTCATTCCAAATACCGCTATGTATATATGTAACTTGATTCTTATCAAATGGAATGTGTTGAACTTTATCGTCGTTTGAGTTGCTTAATTGGTTACCCCCAGCATCTTTTTTATCAATTTTTGGTTTGCGTAGTAAGAACCCCTTTATCATCAAGTTTTGTACATTATCATATATAGGATCCACTATTTCAGACGGCACATTTATAATACCTAAAATACCAGCTTCCGTGTGATCTTTATGAATAATATGTTCGAAAAATACTTCTCCATCGACCAACATTTGTCTAAAATACTCCCACCCTCTATGCTCTAACTCGTAAAGACTTATAAACATGTCAAATTCAGATTTTAGCTCCTTTTTAATGTTAATGTCGACATCTAAATCTGAGAAGTCTATCTTAATAAACTCTTCTTGTTGGTCCTTGTTGATACACTCATCGCAGATTTCATCCAACGCATCTGCTACTTCTGCAAATTGAGCCATGACCCTATAATCTCTTAAGCGCTTTGACTTGTCGTAATCGACATTAGCATACATGAATGCATGGTAATTTTTATCTGAAGCAACACCACCAACACCTGCAATATTCTCTTCTCGGTTACTGGTGAAGACTGAATGTTTGGAGATGAGATCTTGTCGCCTAGTACCAGTTTTATAAAAATCCTTAAATTTTGGATTTATATTATTAACATTATCAATTAAATCATAGGGCTGACCATATGGCATGCTAGATTTAATGTAGGTCATTAAATTTCTACCAAATGTATTTTCCCTCTGCGTACCTGACGAACCGTATTCAGCCATATATGAAATTATTTATGATTTTACATTTACTATTCTAGTTTGATTGTCACCGTATAACGTACCATACCCACCTTTATTAGCGATGATAATGTCTATAAACCCTACAGCTTGTGTAGCAGGTATATTAATCCACATTAAATTGGGTGATAGCACTCTATATTTGTCAGAGCCGAGCTCTAATCCAGAGAATGCAGGGAAATGTGATGATAATGAGCGTGTGTTGGTAAATAGATCAAATTCTGACTTACCACTTAATGCGTTAGTTGTATATACACCGGTACCAGCGCTCAAATACACAGCAATACTCTTCTCAAAATTATACCCTGTGAGGCGTATTTTACATTCAAATCCTACGCGAGCTATAGGAATATCATCCCCCCAAATTGGTGGGTCATCTGGTCTAACATAGGAAATTGCCGGTCTAGCGGATATTACAAAATAACTTGTAATATTCTGCGCTGATAGAGCATGACCATCAACTCGCTCCCCTGTTACTGAACTAAGAGATGTTATGTAATTCGTTAGTTCTTCTGATTCAATTTTTGTTTCAAATTTTTTCATTAGATGTATTCAAACCCGGTTAGAGGAGTTATATGTGTCTTGACATAAAATATGTTGTCAGCACTAAGTGATGATGTATATGGAAATAACCAGCCCTTAATTGTAAATGATGTATCTGCTGTTACCCTCGCAGGTTGATCAGATGTCAATTCGGAAGGATATTCTAACGAAACATCACCAGACCATTCAACTTGAGAGCGAATTTCTACAGTTTGATTTGTTAATTTTGATGGTAATTTCCAGGATATAATAATATACGGATTTGAATATGGTATAAAATTCGATAAAATTTGATCCATATCGGTTTGATATTTTGTCAGTATCGACATACCAACATCTACATTTATCGGTACCGGAGCCCGTAAAAACTCTGTACTTGCAGTATGAGGCTGTACATCATAAAAGCCGGTTATCTTATTAAAAACTCTATCAGTATCTCTGGCAATATTACCAACTGTAATGGATATGACAGGTAGTGTTAAATGTTGAGATTTGTTGATTAAGTCATTTAATACTCGCTGTTTTGGAGCATAAACATATCTTACCTGGATTTTATCGACTACAGATCTACTGCGATTGTATCTGTTAATAGTAACATCATCAAAAGCAGCGATGAACTGGGTGATGAGATCTTTGATCTCAAAATAATAAGGCTGATTCTTCACTACAAATATTTATTAAAATTCAATTGTTAATATATTGTTGTAAAACTTTGAAGTTTTATTTGTTTTCTTAACAGCTGAATCGATAAGTAGACTGATTTGCTTATTATTCTTTATTATGTGTTGAGTTGAATAGTCGAAAGTTAGTGAACCCTGTGCTTGTATGATATCGAAAGGTACAGGTATTTCGTAGTTCTTAGTAAATGGCTTTTTTTGAGTCTCAAGTAAAAAGTGGATATAGAAATCTTTAACATTGAATAATATGAGTTTACCTTCTCGTAATATTTTTTTATTCAATATAAATTTAATATCCTTCTGCAGGATACCTCTCAAACTCTCTTGTAAATCATGTAACAGCATTATACGTCCATAAATCTCATTTTTTGGCGAGGTGTCATTGGAGCAATACTTTCGGTAAAATATCCCCAGAATGTGTCGTCAGCTGGTATTAGGCTAATCAGAGAACAACTATCCATATTAATAGACCTATAATCCTGCATAAATAGATCCCATGTGATCAACAAATTATGTCTGGCAGGGTTATATTTCGGTGGTTTAGATGTAGCTCGAAAGTTCAATGATACTTTACCGGGTACAGAGAACAATAATTCGGTACTATTTGTGCACATCATTCTCCTTGTAAGCGGTTTACCAGACTTCGGTTTGCGCCTGTTAAACTTTATTTCTGCGACGTTGTTTTGTAGTAGTCTTCCTAGCGTCTCTAGACTTATCTGCATCAGGTGTATTTAATTCTCGAGGTGTACAAATGCCAAAAATTCTACCTTCGTTTAGAAAAATAGCATCTTTAAGAGTACCTACATCGTCAACATCAAGATTGCTGCAAGGAATGCCTTTATCGCTAGGAAAGCAAACGTAATCATTTACTTTAACATGCTTACACTTAGGTCCTGCTAATACAACTTTCCCAATTCGCCATGCCCGTTCAACATGTGCGAGAGGAATCGCAATACCACCGCGCATCACTGACTTACCTCCATCATCCGTATCTGCATATTGTACTAATAAAATATCATCTAGTACATTAGATAAACCATACCCGAATAGTGTAAAATTATCATTATGATATGTATCTAGATCAATTAACCGGTAATCATTTGATTCTGCATTTTCCTGCAGTTTATTTAATGCTCCCATAACTTTTTATATTTCGATATATCTATATTATCGCTTTCTATATAATATCTAATCTCTCTTTGTGAGAGTTCAAGATGGTTGGCTAATTTAGCAATCGTTTGCGTGTCTTCTGAGTTGTGCTTACTAGTTTTTTTAATATAGTTAATTCTATAGATCTTTGAATGAGGTACAACTCTTGTTAAAAATTTATAGTGGCTCTGCTTGGTATCAAATACAGAATAGTATCTATTAGTAGTATAATTCACTAAATCAGCAACATTTGGTGAATACATGCTCAACCACCTATTAACCATATAACTATTGTAATTAGACTCGTCTGCTACATTATCCAATAAATCTCCTTTTTTATAGCAAAGAATATCGTTTATAAAATTGAATATTGTCGTCACTTAATTATAATTTTAGTAGTAGCGATAAACATATCATCATTCATTTGATAAAACACATCAATAATATCTCTCATGAAGCTATCAGATTGTTCGTCAGTTAAATGTGTAGAAAACGCAAATGCTGGTGCCTTTCTACCTGCATTAATGTTGATAGCTGTATGGCCTAATGCCGCGCCATTCTTAGCATATGTAATACTCACGCTACACTTACCTTTTGGTTGAATTATGCCGTGCTGCTCGTGTTCTTTATGAACAATTAAATCATCACCATCTACTTCAATAGGCGCGTTCAGATATTTTGTACTTAGAATATTTGCAATTTGAGTATTGAATAGTCTTTGCCATGCAACAGCGCCTAGTGAATCCAATCCAGGAATTTCCCAAACAAAGTTTACAGCATCATCGCTGTAAATATAGTCATTTTCGAGTGTATCTTCTAGATCAATCATCCCGTCCGCCTCTACAAGCATAGAAGATCTAAAAGCTAAGATGTTACCAATTGGTAATGTCTTGTTACGAAAGAATTTATATGCAAACCTATCGTGAATTAAGGAACCATCATAGCAATCGATATCTTGAACAATCATGTGTATATTATAGTTGCTATTCCTTCTCGTTCAAGTCGAAATTGACAAATATTGTTTGGCGACCATCCGTTATAACGCTGTAGCCTAGCTGTTTTAGATGTGGTACTAGTAATCTACCTTTCCCTCCTTTGTATATATCAGTATCATCAATACCGATTATATGCTTTTCGGCTAACTTATCTTTTGCAGCGTTGAATGCACGAAGATGTTCTTCGGCATATTGTGTACCTGGTACAACATCCCATGCATCTAGGAATAAAAAATCAATTTTTTTTGAAAATTGTTCAAGAAAAACAACACCATCGCCAACATATGCATTGAATGTATTCGGGTGCTTATTTTTGATTGCTGACATAATGTTTCCATAGTTTACAATGTCTACTGTATGTACTTCATTTTCAGTTTCAGCCCAAAAAAATGTAGAATGGCCATCAGTACAGCATGCAGGGTCAATTGTATTTATATCATGATTCATAGGTTGGCGTACAGAACCTATCTCTACAATTACACCTCCACCAATAACCTTGAGTATATCAGCTTGAAGTTTTAGATATTCGTACGGCTTGTCTCTCTCATGCCAATTTTGCTCACACGTCAGCGATTCACTATCCCATACTATCTTGTTGTCGGATAGATATTTTCCGCGCTGTAGTAGTGTTAACTGAGATGAAGTTTCAAGCTTGGTTAACATGTCGTGATAATTGAATCTGCTCTTCAATCCACGGATATGTAAGCTCAAGACCTTTTCTCAAACTAAAGTTAGGTCCCCAACCGAACTTTTCTTTGATGAGAGAATTGTCTGAATTTCTACCGCGGATTCCTATAGGCCCGGATATGTGAAGTTTCGTAGTCTTTTTACCGGCAATTTCTGATATCACATCAACCATATGATTAATGCTAACCAATTCGTCAGAACCAATGTTTACAGGGCCAGTCCAGTCACCATCTACCAAGCGCCTAATACCTGATACACATTCTGTTACATAAAGGAAGCTTCTAGTTTGTTCCCCGTCTCCCCATATTTCAACTTCACCACCGCTGCTGGGGAGTTCTGCTACTTTTCTACAGAGCGCTGCAGGAGCTTTCTCTCTACCACCCTTCCAAGTACCTAAGGGACCGAAAATATTATGGAACCGAGCAACACGGACAGGTATACCATAATTGCGGTTATATGCTAGATACATTCTTTCGCTGAATAATTTCTCCCAACCATATTCACTATCAGGAGCTGCGGGGTAAGCGTCTTGTTCTTTTAGACCTGGGTTATCTGCTTCAGTTTGAGCGTACTCAGGGTACATACAAGCAGAAGAAGAGTAGAATATCTTTGTACGGTCTAACCAATCATTGTCCCCGTTATAGGTATGGAGCGCGTGTAACATATTAAGGTTGATAGCTGCAGAATTATGCATAATATCAGCATCGTTGTCACCGGTAAATACAAATCCAGCACCTCCCATGTCTGCTGCTAGCTGGTATATTTCATCGACGGGCTCGCTAACATCTAACCTGATGGCATCAAAACAATTGCCCAATTTACTGAGATCTTTAACTAAAAATTCATCTGCAACAGTGTCATCATAAAGTGGTTGCTTGAGATCTACACCCCTGACCCAATACCCTTCATTCTTTAACTGTTTAACTAAATGATTACCAATAAATCCGCCTGCACCACATACTACTGCTCGTTTCATAACTATAATTATTATAACATCAATTTACGAAAAGTCAAGAACATACATTACATATGATTTATTATGGTTTTTATCCCTGTCGATAATCCCGTTTCCGGCTTCCAGTAGTTCAAAATATATGGGTCTGGTTCATTTCGCTTGTCTTGTTGTACTGTATCCTTACTAGCGCTAGGTATTATCTCACACCCCGGGAAATGCTCTGCTATCATATTAGCTGTTTCTAAAATTGAGTGCCATTCAAAATTTGTTATATGAAGCTCCTTATCTCTATCAATTTGTGAATAGTTTTGAGCTAATATCTCTAGACACTTGCTACAGTCATCCGCGTATAAAAATTGTCTAACTTCTGTACCGTCAGTCATCATGTCAATTTTTCTAGTATCGCGAGCTTTAATAATAAAATCAGTAATCACGTGAGCTTTATCTAGATCATGCTCAACACCATATACATTCCAAAATTTCACAACTACACCTCCCATTGATTTAGTAATTAACTCACCAATATGTTTCAGTAGTCCGTATGGTGAATGTGACATGTTAGCCATTTGGCTTGATGTAAATATAAAAGGTATATGAGAGCTCTTTAATGCCTTAAACACATTTGACATGAGGGCTAAATTATTATGCATAAAGTCAGTAGTGTGCTGATACTGCTTTAAGTATCGAGAGCCTCCTACGTCAAATGCTAGAAAATATACAAAATCAATATCCATGATTTCTGAGCAACCGAATCCATTTAGTACGCTCAAGTCAACAACATGGTCTGTTGTTTCACTAGGTACGATATCATAACCAACAACTTCATAGTCTCTCTCTTTCAGATAAGGAACTAAATGGCTACCTATTTGACCGCTAGATCCCAATACAGCTACTCTTTTCATGTTCTTCCTTCCATTTCATAATAACATCTGCCACCCGATCATCTGCGGATTGATACAATTTTGAACGCTCAAAATTATCCTTGATAGCTGGTAGCATATCATTGTACATGTCTCGATTTAACTTCAATTTTGTAAATTCATCAAAATTGGAAAATTGTATTATACCGTCTTTATTAAAGATGTCACCAATGTTTGGACATCCCCAGTATACCGGTATTGTACCTGTACTAAAGCAATCAACCAACTTCTCGGTAACATAATAATCATAACTTACGTTCTCAATGACAACTGAAAAATAATAATCTTTTAATGGTTCTAACTTACTGTCAAATGGCTTCAAGCCTTTACCCCACGCATCTAACTGAGGACAGGCCTGTACGATCTTATGCCTTAAATTGTGACCTTCAGTTTCTGTTTTCCACGATGTTATTACGGATATATTTTTTGATTTAGGGTACATTTCGCGCTCATCATCACTAATCCAGGAACCACCAAATATACATCTCTTATATTTGTCACCGCGTTTGAGCAGGTCGCCATCAAATGTCAATATTAGATCAAATCTGTCTTCTAATTTATGTATGTTCTGATATATGTGAGGATGTATGCTTTTTGGCTCTATGAGCCATGCTACTTTATATTTTGACTCAACATCAGTCACAGCATCAGTACCAATAAAATGGTCAGTAAACACTGTCACATCGCTCCAATTAAAGTTGTTTCTAGCCCATTGGACCTTTTTAGGTTTTCTAGTAGATGTACAAGTATCGAACCCATCTTCACTAATAGCATGAGCGAAATTTGCATCAAATAAATTTATAGTTATCATATTTCGTGGTATGTTACATTGCTGAAAAAGTATCCTGGCCAGGATGGGTCAAAATTTTCTACATGATACACGCAGTGTACATCAATCATTTTATACTTGTTGAGAGCGGCCGCAACAGCGTTCGTACCACTCGAAAAGCAATAAACACCCTTACATGATGATAGTATATCCAAGTAGTCATGATATGTTTCATATTCAATGACCCGGTCAACTACCTTTTCATTGAACGAATTGTGAAAGGTAGGATTACCTTTTCGTTTTAATAACAATAAATCCTCTACATTAAAGTTATCTTCCATAAAGGCTAGCACTTTATCCTTATTGTATTTGCCGCTAAATGTTATGGTACCGAAATCTACAACAATCTTACCGCGGGCCGCATCAACCATTTTAGGTATGTGGTATAAGACAGGTGGTGGGAACATATCTTTACCAGAATCAAATCCATGCACTAATTCCCACGATTTAATGACGTTGCGTATACTCATATGGCACACTTCTGCGTGCTTGGACGGGTACCCAACATTGGCAGGCTCATCAGTAATACCTTTAACATACGGATTAGACTTCCATACCATATCATAGATCTCATCATTGCGATATGAATTGTCTGAGTTAATGTAAAAATCGTCTCCCTGTAGATAGTAATAGTGAGGTAGGGTAGTAAACTGTAAATTGTCTCCTAGCCCTCCCCATGGTTGTGATAAAATAACCTTCATCAGCTTAATTTCTTAACCCAGTAGTCTAATAGATCTTGCATTGTTACTGTAAGTTCATATACTGGCTTCCACCCAGTAATATCAACTAAATCCGTACAGTCACCGTGCTGGTAGTGTATATCATGCGGCCGCCAAAATGGTTTATGTATGGTTTGATCAACACCCTCAACACCGCTTAGCTTAATTAGCAAGTCAGTATAGTGTTGCATTTCATACGGAACATCTCCGCTTACATTAAACGTCTTTCCGGTAGATTCAGGGCTTGACATCAGCAAATAATACGCATTAACGATATCTCTAACATCAAGAACAACTCTAATTGACTTCAAATTGCCAACTAACAGATTTGGTTTTTGCATACCTAACATCATTTTTGCAATTTGAAATGCATCGGATGAAATAGAGAAGTTTTTACCGCGACGAGGGCCAGTATGCGAAAAGGCTCTAGTAATAAATGCTTTTATCTTACCGTTAGTTATCCGCTCTTGTAGATACAAATCAATAGCAGCCTTAGAAGCACCATACGGATTGGCTGGCATCATGGTGTCTGTCGTTTTGATTCTTCTACCATCTTGACCAACGTTACCGTACACTTCAGACGTAGAACAGAACATCAATTTACATTCTGGTTGGTGATCGATAATGCATTGAATTAAGTTTGCCGACCCGATCACATTGGTTTGAAATGTTTCTAGAGGATCTGAGAAGCTCGTAGGGGGGTGCGATTGGGCAGCTAAATGAAACACTCCATCGTATGATTCATGCGAAAAAACCTTTTGCATAGAACGTAAATCCTTTAAGTCACCGTATACAAAATTTATAGTTTCAAAAACATATTCAGGAACAACATCTAAAATGTCTGTTTCCATTCCATTACTGCCACGTATCAACCCGTGAATTTCATGTCCGTGATCATGTAGGAGATTAGCCAAATGTGGACCGGCAAACCCGGTAATTCCTGTTATCAGATACTTCATAAATTTAGTGTATTAATTATACTAGTTGTCGAGTAATTATCAACTGTGTTAAAAATTACAAGCTCGCACAAGTCGGACCCTACAACATATCTCGGATCAGATTTATCAGTAATGCTTGAGTCATAATCCCCTCCCTTAACCAATATGTCCGGCTTGAGTTGTAATAAAAGATTGTATGGTGTATTTTCGTGAAAAATAATTACATCATCAACAAATCTCAAACTCTCCAATATAAGCTGTCTATCGCGCTCGGTATTGACAGGTCTATGCGGGCCCTTTAACTTGGTAACACTCGAGTCACTGTTAAGACCTACAACGACTCGGCTCGGACCACCTGAACTCTTATATGCCAGATCATGACAGAACTCTAGAAGCTTGACGTGACCAACGTGAAGAATATCAAAACAACCGTTTGTAAAAACTGTTCTCACCTACATTTTCTCCCACCCGTCACAATACATATCATGATAATCTTGTGGCCCACCAGGACCGAACCAAACTGAAGGTGCGATTACTTTTTTATCTTTATTCTCGTTCAACCAAGCACCCCACCAGCCAAACGAACTATTAGGTATAATATTATGATCACATAAACTCGCTAGATGTAAATCAAATAATTCACACAAATCTGTTGATATTGGCTCGGTATCATAATCATACCCTGTGTTACAAAATGCAGTTTTATAGTAATTCAAATTTACAGTACACCAATCCATATCATCAGATATGACAATAAACACTGTCTTAGATTTATCAAACTTCTCCATTGCATTTAGATAATATTCCTTAGGCTGTACGATATGAATATGTTGCAACTTTAAGTATTCACCTCGTCTAACGTGAATACAAACAGTTTGCTCTCTATTAAAGTGGCTTTTTATTTTATCAATTTTCTTTCTAGCTCCATCTTTAATGTCGTCTGGAAAAGTAAACATTTTAATTACATCATCTCTATAATTGATAAAATATTTTTCAGATTGAAAATAGCCATCAATTATGATATTACCTGTATATTTGGGTATGGGGGAATAACAAAATGCAGGTTCGTTGTAAATTTGAAGATCATCACCTTTTATTGACTTCTCAGGCAAATTCTCATATAAATTGTCTTTATATTTTATATGTTTATGACCTTGACCGCTGTGATGCTTAATGTCATAATCAATTACAAATTCGTCGTTGTTGGCTTTTGCAGCTGCAAAAGCTGTAGATAATTGAAATAGTTGATTACCTAGACCCCCTTTTAATCTCGCTGCTATCATATTATAAAATCCATGTATCCTTATATGTGTTTAATTCCTCCTCAGCCATATGCTCCACCTTGGATACCTCTTGCCTATTGTGTTCGTAAAATGGTTGAGTTTCTTTCTGTGACCCTGTACCATCATAATGATGTAGATGCCATGCTGGGGCTTTTGTAAAGCCTAACCTACTAACTTCATATCCTAACTTATTCGCTCTTACCGGCATTTCGTCATCTTCGTATCCCCATCCGATAAAATTCGGATTATATCCATTTAATTTTAATAAATTGTCTCTTCTGGCCATAACGCATCCACCCATGCTACTAACATGTCCTACCATTACATTTCCATTATTAAAAAATTCATTTATATATTTTCTGTATCGCTGACGCTGACCTTTGCTTACTCCATTATAATCATTGAGTGGTTCAGGAAAGTTGGATGATAAAACATCATAATCCAAATCTTTACAAAATAATTCTTTAAGGTTTTTTTCTACACACAGGAACAATCCGTTATACGGGTACATTAACGCTGCGTTATCATTATCAGATAAATTTGATGCAGTTTGTAGAATTTGATCTGGATGAACTATGATATCTACATCATTAAGAAGTAACGTATTAGTCGTGGCTATCTTGAATGCCGTATTATAACCTTTACATTTGTTCCATTCAGTGTCACTCTTATTATAGATATATGTGACATGTGAGGGTAGATCTAAACTGTCTAATACTTTTGGCTCTACATCCTCTTCTACTATTATATGTGTATAATTCTCGCAATACTTATTGTAAAAACCTACCATCGATTGTAGATTTTCTATGCGTTCTTTGTTGTCTAATCTAACGAACGTTATTAGCGTTATACCACTAAAGTTTTGCTTCATTTCTGCTGTAAGTCTCTCTAATAAATTTAAGTTTTTCTTGAATTAATTCAACAGGGGTATCTGGTACCTGTACAGGAGTAAAACTGTGTTTGGATACAAAATGGTCCATTCCAGTTTGTATGTTGTCTTGCCAGTCTTTTTTAGGTACCTTATTCTCGGCATCTTCCCATCTAATTGTTGAGCTCTCTTCACTACAAGCTAATTCATCTAGATAATCACATGAGTTGGCAACATCTGGCCACCACCAGTAGGCTGGTAGTAACCCCTTCTTGGCAATTTGAAATGAGTGATCTACGTGTTCCCAAGCATTTTTATATTGTTCATCCATCCGTCCAATATTAGTCAATACGCCTCTATGATAATAACAAAATGCACCAACACAATGTAGATTGAAAGCTACTTTACACTCATCACTATACTCAACAACTAATCGGGGATTAGGAAATTTATGTTCATTTTTGTTAGCTGGTCCATGATAACCAAACATCAAATGCCATAATCCTGTCTGGCAAGCTGTATCAATATACTTTTCAAATACTAAACTGTTCTTAATAATAATATCATCTTCTATTAAAAATATATGCTCACAGTCACAGTTAAGTAAATGTTGCATAGCTTTATTCTTAGATTTACCAACACCTAAGTTAGTATCGTTTTGATATACATGTATTCCGGAATGCTGGTATTTATATGGGTCACCGTCGTTTACAGTCACAATATGATCAACAGAATACAGTGGTATACTTTCACAGCATTGCTTATAAAATTCTTCTCTATTACACGTGATAACACCAAGTCCAACTTTTCCCATATAATACAATTATATGATATGTCCCTGGATATTCAAGAATAAATAATAGTAGATGAAAAAACGACCTTCTCGTTCTAAGGAAAAACAAGAGGTAAGAAGGGAAATATCTGAAGACATATCACCTTATACACCTCAAAACTTAAACCCAATTAAGAGAGTAATTAAAGTAAAACAATTACCATGGACACAAAAACAAAAGGACTTCTTTAAGATCGCATTAGACAAAGATACTCAAATTATATTTGTTGACGGGCCTGCAGGTACATCTAAGTCTCTTTTATCTGTGTATTGTGGCTTACAGCTCCTTAATATGAAAGTTATTTCTGATATTATGTATCTGAGATCCGCAGTAGAGAGTTCTGAGTCTAAGTTGGGATTTTTACCGGGAAGTGCAGATGAAAAATTGAGATTTTATAATATGCCATTTTTGGATAAATTAGATGAACTTCTTGAAAATACCCGTATCGAGAAGTTAGAAGAACAAGGAAGAATTAGTATGTTCCCAGTTAACTTTGCTCGAGGAATGAATTGGACTAATAAATGTATTATTCTAGACGAAGCTCAAAATTCTACTTCTAAGGAGATTACAACAGTATTAACTCGTCTAGGTAAGGGTAGTAAATGTTTTATACTGGCAGATCCAATGCAAACTGATCTTAGGACTGAGAGACTTTGTGGTGGGTTTGAGAGATTATTCAAATTGTTCTCGGATGATGAAAGCAGGTATATGGGAATTCATACATTCAAGTTTACAGAGGAAGATGTTATGAGATCTGAACTTTGTAAATATATTGTTAAGAAGCTTAGGAACTAGTTAGCGTCTTTTTATTTTAACATAAGGCTTTACAACTCCTTTAGCTACATTGTCTTGCTGCTCTTTAGAGGCATTAGCTTCTGGTGGTAATGGTGGAAGACCTTTTCGTTTCTTTCGTGGAGGATTAGGGAACGGATTTTGCTCCCTTTGGTGCATGTTCTCCATTTCTCTAGCCGCGACTTCGTCTGATTGACCCTCTTCTTTAATTGGTCTGCCTGCAGAATCTACTTTTGTACCTGCCGCAGGGCCTCCACGTGAATGACTTGCTCTGCATACTCTTTTGCCTTTTTTATCTGTACCGCAAGATTGAGCAAGCTCATCTAACTTCTTTGTATTCTGTACAGGTTCTTGAGCTGCTTCTTTATCCTCTCGACGCCGGGTAACTTTTTCTTTGTCCTTTTTCTGCCATCCCTTTTTAGCTTCCATTACTGCTTGGCTTCTCTCATCGTCAGTATGAAAGCGAAGAGCCTTGCTAAAATGATTGACAAGCTTTTTGGGATCACATCCTTCGTGAACCATTCTATCAAATTCTAGGTGAAACGAATCTAAAAATTCTGAGCTCAGAGTAAAGCCGCGAGGATATAATGTTCGCTTAGATGTGCGAATCGGCCTCGGTCTATAAAATTCTAATATATTTTCAAGCTTGTCAGGTTTCACATAATTATTTATTATGTCCCGGTTGGATTTCGGTAAGCTTCACTAGTTTTATCTTGAACTCCAAAGCTAGCTTTAAGCTGCTCCATCTCCTGTATATCATTTTCAGTAAATACACCTACATTATCAATAAGGTCCCCATCAGCATCTAAATACCACTTAACCATATGTATACGCTCATGAGGTTGCCCGAATACTTCAATTATAGGTGGCTTATCACGAGTTTCACAAAATTTTGATTCCGGGCTATCCCAATCGTATTTTAATACTTTGAAAATATTATCCACTTCTTCACGAAATTGCTCGTCAGTGAAACCTGCTGCTTTATATTTTTGAAATTCTTCGGTATCATAGTCTACTTTTGCAGCTTCAGTTATAGGTATGTAAAATATAATATCAATAAATTTTAACGATTCTCTTAAGAGGGGTAGACTTTTTGAGATAGTTTCGTCATCAACAATACCTTTACTGTTAGCCCACAGTGAATATGCGAGATTGTCTAAAGGCCCTCGATCATACACTATTTTATCATCTTCACCGTGTTTGATGACCTCATCAACCATGCTGTCTAAAATTTTCAATTGCATGTCTTTATTGGTTTTCTTACTGTGAGATTCACCAATAAGCTCACGATAGGAATATGTCGGAGTTGTGTAAGAAGGCCATTCCTTTATGAAATCTTTAACAAATGTAGATTTACCTTGACTGCTAGTACCACTAATACAAATGCGCATTACAGTAATTTATTAGCTTCTATTCGTGTTTGCAAGATGCTCTGTAAGGAGAGATGCAAACTTGCCCAGCTCTGTACCGGAGTGGTGTGATTCGTCTGTTGATCCTGGTACTGTCTTTTCTGTGGTTTCCCCGCCCGGGGCATCGGGATATCTTGCTTGTATGGCAGCAATAATTTCCGGATCGTCACGATGGTGTTCTGATCCTGACATAGTTTGTGCACCGGTGGCGGGCCCGCTCATATATTTAACAACTGCATCAACAGCTTCTGGACCCAGATCTCTAATCTTGTCACCTAATGTTACCATAGGATCATCATCGTCTAAGTGATCTCTATCAGGTGGCTCTTCCTCACCAGGTACAGGAGGCTCTTTTGTAATATCAGGTCTGATAGATCTTAAGCCTTGATTAACCGCATATTCCCACTTACGTAGTGCAATTTTATCATCACCGAGCTTTTCTTGGCCTACTTTCATGAATACATCAAGTACACCTTTAACATCTGTAGGCTTACCTGCTGCAATCCATGCTTGCTCTAAGTCTGATTCATTGATTAAGTTACCGGGCGGGGCAGGTGCAGGAGAAGGATCTTCGCCACCAGCTACTGGGCTTTCAGCAATAGGCTCCATCGGACCGAATTCTTCGATCACTTCATCTTCGCCCATGTACCAGCCAGTATTAAAGTTTACATTTTTCATTGTCTAGCGTGTCTTCCCATTGAGTCCCATATTCTAACCTCGTCAATGCCTATTTTCTTAAGCGCAGCTTCAAGGCCTTTCATCTCATCCATTGACATATCAGAAAATTTAATAGTTAAATCCTGGGAGAGCTTGGATGCATCACCGGCTTCAATAGTAACAGAACCACCGGTGAGGTCCCATTTTAGTCCAGGCTTACCAGCAAATCTATTATCAGCAAAATATTCTAATCGATCTATCAAACTTTGAGTGCTATCTACTGGAGTATTAGTTATGGTGTCGAATTCTGCGTCGGTTGTGAGGCCGAATCTATCGCCACCGGTATCAGCACCACCAGCATCAGCACCACCTGCATCACCGCTCATAGCAGCACTTACTTGTTGCGCGGCTTGAAGATTTTGTAATTGTTCTGGAGAGTAAAGCTCTTCAGGTACTGGCATGCCGTTGATCTCAACCGGTACACCACCTTGCATTTGACCAGATATCTGACTTACATCCTCTATTCCCATTCTTTCAGCAAAATCTCTCATCATTGCTGCCTTTTCACGAAGGCCTGCTGCAGCCAGTTCACCAGGCGTTGCGCCGATTATTTGACCGGCGGCTTCCTCACTTGTACCGTGAACCATAGCTGTTACTTTATCAGCTGCAATTTGACCTATATCCATTACCGCTCCAATTGCTCCGGCGGCGGCTAGACCACCAGCAGTTATCTTAGCGGCTTGTCCTAGCGAACTTGAAAGTTTCTCGTGAGGATTTTGCATTTGACCTAATGCAGCCCTTAACAGCATACCAACAGCAATCGCAGGAACTAATCCAGCGGAGAAATTAACAGCGGCGGCTAATACAGCGATTGCAATCGCAGATTTTCCTTTATTTTCTTTTGCCCAATTACCGATCTTCTCAGCAGTTTCGGCTTGCTTAGGAAATTTTTGTTTGAGTTTAGGTAGCCAGTTATCAACCGCATTGTCGATGTCCTGAATAACGCCCATTTTTTGAGCTTCTTGACCAAGCTCGTTTAATTTATTATTAACCCAACCAGCAGCTGAAAGAATTTCAGACTTATCTGTATCTTTAAGATCTTTCCATGCACTGCCTAGCTCTTTTTTTATACCAACAACATCTGTACCGTTGTGCTGTGCAACAATATTGGTGATTAACTTCTTAACTGACGCTTCTGGTATATGTCCACCACTTGGTGGCCTACGAAATTTTTCTGCTCCCGCGCGAGCTAACCCTTTAAGCGAATCCATCATACCTTCTTCTAACAATCTATTATCTTCAGTTGTTAGGATGCCTGCTTCAATCAATAGTTGATTGTTACCTTCCATGGAATGCTTATTAATAACATTAGCTAGGTTAGTAAGTGCAGGTGTGAGCTCTTGCTCTGCATGAATAAAGAATTTTTGCTGGTCGGAGGTTAAACCGTTCCAGCAATCTTCTTGTAATAATTGTCTTGTATAGCTCATAGTCTTCCTGCCGGGTACTGTGAAACAAAGTCCTGTTCGTCTAAGTGATCTCTATCAGGATCAACTTCAGCTTCAAGAAGGAGATCCCGTGCTGCATATAATTTTGTTAGTTCTTCAATTAATTGCTGTCCGTTTGGTATAATGACGCTCTCTAAAGCAGGTGGAGAGTTTAAGATATGCAATAATAATTGTTTTTCCTGCGCGCGGTTACCAATCCCATCAATTTCGCCCTGGAATTGTGTCCAGTCGCCACCACTGGTATCTGTTATTCCTAGATCACTTATCAATGGTTCCAGATCTGCAAAGTCTAGCTTTGCTCTCATATTATCAAGAATCCATTGAGCCCATTCCTTATGTTGCGGGTCAGCATCATGTACAGCATTCATAACTTGAATATCCTCTGGTCGTTTTGATCTAATAGGGATAGACATGTTTTTCCACATATCGATTAATACACGCAAATGATCAGGTCGATCACCTCGTGCATGAGCTGCTTTGATAAATTCAACTACTGTATCCTTATCGTTTATACTTTTAACTAGTTCACCAATAAAACTCGGATCACTTTCAGCAAGTTGTACTGCTTGCTGTTGTAGTTGATCGTCTGGAACTGCAGGTGTTGCTGCGGTTACTGCTGGTGGAGGAGGTGTTGCTGCGGTTGCTGCTGGTGGAGGAGGTGTTGCTGCGGTTGCTGCTGGTGGAGGAGGTGTTGCTGACGGTGTTGTCTCGGCGAAATCTGGTGGTGCACCTGCGCCTGGTGCGGCTAGTGGTCCTGGTTCTGTAGCATCTACTGGTACTGATTTTGCTGCTGGAGCTCCAGGCTTCGTAGGTGATCCACCGTATCCCATCGCTGCGGCTTGTTCAGGACTTGCTGTTTTACCTGTAGTAGTCGTACCTGGTTGACCAGTGGCCGCGGGGACTGGCTTTTCGGCTGGTTGTTCTCCTGCCGCGTTTTGCGAAATACGGTCATAGCTTTGTTGTGATATTCTTTCTTTTTCTTGATCTTCTCGCGCTTTATCTTCTGCATCTAATTCGGCTTCTAAATCGTCTAATTTTTTACCACTATACGTTATTCCGAGTTCTTTTGCTGCCTTCCGTAGTGCTGTCTGTCTTTTGCTAGCTTCACCAAACAAATATTCACCTGCGTGAGGATCAACACCAAACCAATTTTGACCTGTAAATTTGTTACTCATGATTTGGTGGCTGTAAGTTCGGCACCCCCCAATGGCGTTTCGACCTTCGCACTCGCAACGACATTATCATCTTTTGGAGGTAAATGACCAGCTACATCCAGCGCATTAATAACAGCTGCTTTTGCGCTAGCATTTTTTGTCTTCATGATATTTATAAAATTTTCTTTTGTTACGGTAGCATCTGCACCTGTTTGACCAGTCTCGAACAATTCATTAACAGTAATTGGAATTAGCCTGTCACGAATATCATTTGCAGCATATACCTGACCATCAACAAGCTCTTTTGTAGTTGTCAATTTATCTATATTGATCTTTGGGCCACCCTCTGTTACAGACTGCTGTTTTATGAAATTTTTATCCATATCACCCGTAAGACCTTTTGGATGAAGACGCATTAAGCCTTGAATTTTATTCCATAAGTAATTTACAGAGTCTTGAATTTCATGTGTAGCTTGAAACTTTGAATAATGTGCACCGCCGACATACTCTCCAGCTTTTCCAACTAACTGAGAGAGTGCCCCACCTCGACCCGATAAAAACTTCCTAGCAGCAACTTTAACGCGGTTATGAGCTCCACTACCTATCTCACCAGCTCCTGCCACGGCTGCGCCTGCTACCCCTAAAGTAAGCGGGTCTATAAATTCATCGAGCTGTTGTGATTTTTGATAACTTTCAAAAATCTTATCATCATTAGAATTCATCCTTAATTATTTATTAAGATCTATATGATTGTTCACGTAATTGACCCAGAACGACCAATGTTTTGCAATTGCAGGGTAACCAATTTGTGTATAAGCATGTTTACCGGTGTTAGAATAGAACGAAACACCAGGAGCCCCTCGTCGACGTTGACGTTTCTTTATATGACTAGAAAAGAATGTTACGCTGAATAAGCAATCATCAGCGAGATCATTAAGAGGTTTGAATCTTAGAGTACCAGGAGCAATTTCTTCAGTAATACCAATGAATTCTCTGTTATCATTTATATATCTTGCAAGACAGGTATATACACGATATGTTTCATAATCTGCTTTATTAGCATCATATAGAAGTTCTAGAAGCCAGTTCTTTGGATCGTCGAAAATTATATCACTCATCCGAATTATTTATTCGGACACGTTATAGGCTAACCGTTCTGGAGCGACATAGTGTAATACTGTGCTCGGTAATACACTTCACCGCTACCTGCAGTATTATGTGCAGTTAATTGATTGGCGTTAGTAAGACCTCTGAATGACATAATTGTATTAGCAGGCACTTCAAAATTTGCATTTCCGTCATAAATCATAGTAGCTGCCGTGCAACTCATAACGACTTCAGAACATTTCATATCAGCTAGCGCACCTGTATGATCAGCGGTTGTAGCTACAGCAGTTTGAGTGGCGTTTTTACAAATGTTTCTATTTATGAAGTCTCCGTCAGCCATTTGAAATATTTATACTCCTGTGGTCTGATTCCATGCAGAAATGTGCAATCTTGTCATTCCTACATAACCATACTTCTTAGCCATTTGTAAGCAAAACTCAGTTCTTTCGTGAAAATTGTCTTGATGATCCAATCCTGGCATCATAAGAACTTTGCTTGGTGGTATTTTGAGAGGCTTAATAAAAGTATCACGGATCTCTTCCAAATCCTTTTCTTCGCTAACAACAAATTTGAACCAGTAATTGTGATGACTCATGATACGATGTAATGCGACTAAATTGACTCTGCTATAATAATCTATACCACTGTTAGCTAATTTGACACTACAATTAATTTGATCCAATTCACCGAACAAAGCGTCTTCTATATATTGTGTACCGTTTGTTTCAATCTCATTGTATATTGGTAGCTTGAGGCATTTATATGAAATGTCATCATATTTTTTGCAAAGATAGTCTAAACAACTAACAATATCTCTTTGGTGTTTGGAGAGAGTAGGCTCACCACCGGTCCATACTAGATGAACTCTACCATTTAATACCCAATCAAGAATGCCCTCTTTTATCCAGTCATCAATTAAAACTTCAATATCAGCTTTTTCACCTTTGCGCCAAACAGCCTCACTATCACACCACCACGTGGCTTTACCTTCCTTCATCAAGGATCCATTTTTACCACCACACATTAAATTACAACCTTTAAGTCGAATAAAATATGACGGGTAACCGGTTGTTATACCCTCACATTGTACTGAGTAAAAATTCTCAGAGAGCGACAACGTCGGTTTTTCTATCGTCATATTCGACAACTCCTTTTTCTTTGGCATATTTTTTAATTGATTCATATCTGTTACCGTAAAAATTTATCTTATCAATTTCAGTAATTGATTTCTCATAACAATCTGTATAGCAGTTTGGCGTTTCATACAATCTCAAATGATCAACTTTTAACATCAGATAATTCTCAAAGAGAACTTGCTGAGCTAAAAATACCTCTCGTGCTAAATTTTCTACTGATGGGTTGCAATATTTACCTCCATTTAACGACATCAACCAAAGTTTACTTCCTGTCTTTTCGGTTGCATCGATAACAACTTCATCTTCTGGATTGAGAATCATTCCGTGATCTAATAGATCATCGATCCATTGACAACCAACTCTTTTAATCTCTTTGAAGTCTAGAGCATATCCAATATGTTCCATCTCTTGGAATCTAAATGTTAACTCATATAGATAGGTATGACCATGAAGATTGAAACATTTCATTCTCTCGTTCATGACTCTGTGGCCAGAATCAAAAGTACCCTTACGTGTTATGTATTGCACGTAGGTATTATATAACCTTCTCACGGAAGATCAAGAAAATTAAATTCAGCCACCACCTTGCTGTGCTTCAGGTTCAACTTCTACAACTTGTGGCTGCATTTCACCGCCACAGCCGCATCCAGATTGTTCTCCTGATGCAAACTTGCGATACATCTTGAGAAAGCACTCATCGCAATACTCATGATTATGAGCTAAGAGCTGTTCGATCTCATCTACCGAGTTCAGGTTCTGTATTTGCTTGATTGTAGGATGATTAGACTCTAGTTCGTTATGTTCCTGAACATAATGTACCAGCCAGTGTTTGAATTCGTCAAATATATTATTTGATGATGAGGATTGAGGTTGAATTCCTAAACCTGAGAGTATATCATTAACATTATCATTAAAGCCAAACATTGTTTCAAATATTTATTGAATTTTTTGTAAACTATTATATAATTTAAGTACATGAGTGATTATAAATTGCCTTACGCTAACGGAAACAGACCACGAACTGCAGAAGAAAAGGAAGAAATCATTAGGCAAGCCGCTTTTCACTATGGCCAGTACATGGAAGCTCTCGGATTTAACTGGCGAGATGATCCAAACAGCTCAGATACACCACGAAGAGTCGCAAAAGCATTTGTAAATGACTTAGCTGAAGGGTGTTTTACAGAGCCTCCCAGGATTACTGCATTTGATAACGTAGATAAGTATGATGGATTGGTTTTTCAAGGTAATATTACCATGCATTCTTTCTGTTCACATCATCATTTACCATTTATTGGGCATGCTCACGTAGCATATATACCAGGTAAAGAGGGAAAAGTGATTGGTTTGAGCAAATTAAACCGAATTGTTGAGTGGTTTGCACGTAGACCACAAGTACAAGAGAACTTAACTATGCAGATTCATAAACATATCGATGAAGTATGCTTACTCAATAAGGGTGTTGCTGTATTAGTTGAGGCAAATCATATGTGTGCATGTGTTAGAGGTGTAAAACACAACTCAACTATGAAGACAGCACGTATGTCTGGTGCATTTCTGGATAAAACTGACCTAACTCGACAAGAATTCTACGATTTCGTTAGGGATTTGAGAAGATGTTAAGCAATTCTTCGGCGCGTTCTTGAACTTCATCGGGGAGATTAGTCTTAAAATTGTCTAGATCATTTCTAGCAATGTCATTTCTCATTGTTGATGCACTAATCGATTCACCATTAAGGTTATCGGTCCTATCTTCATAGTATTCTACAGTGTTTTTAGGGTAATAAACAACATCAACGTCAGGTTTATGGTACATACCAGTGCCTTCTTTGTGCTTTTCTGCAAATTCATTGGATCTTTTTGCGTCTTTAGCGTCTTTAACGCTTGACATCAAGGTAACTATATCACCAGCTGTAGTGTGAAGGTCGACATATATGTAAGCAGCCCTGACAGGTACTGGATCTGGTGCAGATTCTACTATAACATTGCCAGGAAGGTTGGGAATATAGTACTCTTCCCATACTTTCTTGGACATTTCCTCGGTAATAGTAACTGTTCCGTCTTCGCTGAGCCGCGGCTTAGGGCCTAGCATAATTTTTACCTCTTTAATTGCGGGATCTGAAGCATATGCCTTTGCTAATTCGAAATGGCCCTTGTGAGGTGGCTTAAATCCGCCGGGATATATAGCAGTAATGCCTTCTTGTTCGAAAAGAAGTCTATGCATTGTTTGCTCATATATTAGATCGAATTTCATTGATTACCTCTATCTAGTATTGAAGGGCCATCCAACATGTCTGAAGGAGCATGCTGCACATTCGAAATATGAGCTTTAATTAATTTAGCGCCTCCTTCTAAATCGATAGTCTCAAATCCAAGACCAGCGCTCGTATTACCTGCACCTTGAATCTTCATACTCAGAACGGACTGTGCCTGCTCAATAACATCCTTCATGAGGTCTGGATTTGCATTTGGGGACACTTTTTTCGCTAACCATTTACCACTCTCATCTTCTCCATAGTAAATTCCACCGTGGCTGGGATCAGTTCCCATATAGCCGTCAGGCATCGCATCCTGTAAACTTAGTTCTCCACCTCCAGCTACTGCATCTGCTCCTTGCTCAGCACCGCCAAGATTACCAGAATCGTGAGCACCAAAGCTTTGATCGAGATCAACGTCAGGTTGGTTTATTTCTGCACCTGTCGCTGTTTCAACACCACCCAGTACCTCTGGATCTAATCCATCTACTACTCCCTGTGCCGTATCAGGATCCATATTCATATACGTTGCCAATGCTGTTACAAGTGCTGCACCACCGGCTACCCAATATTTGTTTTTCTTGAGCCATGGGATTGCTTGATTGACTACCCATACATTAAGCTGATCCATCATCCCCTCTTCGAGGAGATGTTGTGGTACCTGCGGAGGCATATTACCATATGCTTCATTAATTAATTGTACATCTTTGTTCATATTAAATTAAAAATCAACTCCCGGGGTAATACCCTTCTTACCTCCCCCGGGGATAGGCTTTGAATGAGGTAAATGCTGCTGATGTAGTTGTTGCTTAAACTGCTTACCTCGTTCGAGTGCAGCATCATGCGAGTCTATTCCTGGAGCACGGGTAGTATCAACACCAGCATCGTTCCATTGGGAATGGCTAGGTATTTCACCGGTATCACCTCCGGGCATGATATCACCACCAATTTCGAATTGATCTACTATCCCTGGATCTAATCCATCTACTGCTCGTTGTGCGGTATCAGGATCCATATTCATGTATGTCGCCAGTGCCGTTACAAGCGCTG
>Ga0098044_1000212_pt1 | contig 30079 bp, 38 predicted proteins | sample 10_taG_FD_75053 | JGI IMG/M metagenome (GOLD analysis project Ga0098044, IMG submission 75053) | Marine viral communities from the Subarctic Pacific Ocean - 10_ETSP_OMZ_AT15264 metaG | ecosystem: Environmental > Aquatic > Marine > Oceanic | place: Pacific Ocean | collected 2015-01-16 | reverse complement strand
GCCCCTAACCGTTTCACTTTCCATCGTAGGTTCTGGGGCAATCGTTTCACTTGCCATAGTGGGCGGCGGAGCAATTGTTTCGCTTGCTATAGTAGGTGGTGCTTCTATTTCTTCAGTAGCAATTTCCCTAACTATCTTTTTTAAATCAGCAGGTTTAAGGTCTTCAATAGCTGCCAGTGCTTCAACGTCTACATCTTCTTCTCCTGACGCAAGCTCGTTTTTCAGTTCCTCTAAATCAACTACTTCTTCTTTGCCCTCTGAAAGAGGTTCTGATGGGCGCTCCATTGCCTGTTTTACTTGATCTTCAAGGCCACCTTTTGTGCTAGAATCCTTAGACTTGGCTGGAATGACTTTAACATTTTTAGTGTTATACAAGCTGTAATATTTACCACTATTAGGATCAATCCATTGCTCACTTCTTTGCATTCCTTTAATGGTTGCGCTTTTTTCTCCACTTCGCTCTAACATCTGGCGACTTGCATCCATGCGCGCTCTTTCCTGCCCCATTGCACCACCGCCACTACTAACAATAAATCCTTCGGGGGGATTGTCTATCCAGTCTGGCTTACTTCCGCCAGCGGGGCGACCTCCGGTCACTCGTTCAACTGCGCCCCCAACGCCCCCTGCAACACCTTTTAAAAAGCTTCCAATTGCCATTATACTGTCTCTGAGTTAGCGCCCTCTTGAGAAGGCGAAGTTGCTGGTTCATTAAACGCTCTAGGAAGAGCAGCTTGGCCACCTTGACCAGCCTCTTCAACTCTTGCTGGCTCACCATCTACACTTGGCGCAGCCCTGCCTCCAGCTTGTGATAGTAGCTCACCAAGGTCTTCTCCCCCCGCTCCCGCCATGTCAGCACCAGTGGTGCCTTCTCTATTTGAGGGGGTCAAGAGTTCTTCAAGAGGGTTGCTTCCAGATGCGGCACTCATTCCGGGAACTATCTCTTCTGGATTCTGTATGTTGTATCCGCGAGTCAACAGCTTTCCAGCCAATGCCGCTAAGTTGGGAGGCTTTTGATACACTTGCTGCCATATCCCCGTGAGACCAGAAAATAGATTAAGTAGGTCCATCCAGTTTTTGCGCTCAAGGGCAATAGCATTTGCTTGACTTGCTACATCCATAGAGAATCGATACTCACCGCGAGCAGTTCCCTCGTCTACGTTCATCCACAACTCTGCCTGTGGATCTATTAATACTGCCCTCTCCGGTCTAAAGTAAACTGTCATCTGCCAAAACTTGCGAGCAGTATTAACTTGAAGCTGACTTAATAAATTGCCTCTACGTTGCTCGCGAGCAGTTGTTCTTCGTTCCGAAATCGAAGACTCAGTGGCGGTTTGTTCACCCGGTAAGCTCACAGGCTGAGGAGTGCCAGCCGCTTGATCAAACAACTGCCGTATGACATTTAACATCTGCCCTTTGTCATCTGATATTTGGCCAAATTGAAGTGGCTGAACTGCATTTGGTTTTCCGGACAAACCCGGAGCGGGAATCGCAGTCATATCTGGGGCAGCTAATAGTTCCTCAATTATATCGTCTGTGACCACCTCCCTGTCGTACATTAAGACATTCTTCTGCTTTCGGATCACAGAAAGATATGAGTCGAGGATTTCGTGGGCCAAGGCTTGTATGTTGTCTGCACCAGCAAGCAATAGTGCTGGCTTAGAGTACCATGTTTCTGAGGTGTAGTTAATCGAAAGAACTTCAGCGGGATAATCATCTAACGTAGGTATTGGCCACTCTTCGTCGTGCTGTAATATCTTGTCATGCCCATCAGCTATTGTGATAAGCATATTTGCACGATTCTTAGAAGTAACAGGGAAATTCCTAGCCCATATCTCCCACCCAACTACTAGGCCAAAATCATCATCTGCTATGGCTGAATTTTGATCATGCTCTGGAGCTTCTTCCATCCTACCCGTAGGCTCCAAGTCTTCCGTGTTGTCGTATATAGGATTAGACTGAAAATCTTCTACGGGCCTACGGAATCGAAAAGCAATCCATCTTGCATCCCTTATGCCATCCTGAGCTAATGGATCTACCAAGAAGTCCTTGGGTCTCCAGCGTACTCCAAAGGGCGCTTCCCAGTCAATGGCGGTATTCCGGTCAGGATCATCTCCCTGCTCCAGCATCCCCTTGCGAATCTTAATGTTTAATTGGATTGACTCTTCTGATGTTTCGGGGAGGTTTTGAGTATTGACTGGATCTTGAAGCCAATTTACATGATGGTCTATAAAAAGCTGATGATCCTGCTCTCTAGCGACTCTAGTGTCTACGCCCGTGGATAAGATTAATATCTCTTCTTCGGGTGTATCTAATTGAAATTCCGCATTTTCTACTGAGTCATGTATCCGCTGATCGTAGTCTACCGTCCACCCTAACTTCTTTACGCCGTAGGGACCAAGAAAAGCATCAAGCAATATCCGCTCATCTTGCCTTAACTGCTCCGTTTCCCGATACCAGTAATCAACTATGTGCTTTACGGTCTGACTGCCCGCCGTAGACTCGCGAGTTCTGGGTGTGACCAAGAAAGCGGGGTTGCGCTCAAGAAGATTCGCTACGGACTGGTCAACCCATCCAAAAATCAAGTTGGCCTTGACTCTAGAGATATGATTTTCCCTTTCGTCCTCCTGCTCTTCTCTTTTTTCCCGCTCAGTGGTCGCCTCATTGATATATTGCTTATGAAGTATATCAGAGGCTTGCCACAGTGGGTCCATTAGCTCTTCGGCGTACTGGATTTGCCTTCTCCAGTACTCAATCCTAGACTCCTCGCCCTTAGGGTAGGATGCCATAAAGAAACCGCCTAATGTGTATAATCATATTGTGATCGTAAGTCCTTGTCTCGCAGTATAATGCAAGTTAGTGGAATATACCTCTATAATAAAAGTATGTCAAGTGGGCTATGGCATGACTATGCCACCACCAGACCTTCGTCCTTTTTTCTGTCGAATGTGATTTTTCCAAGCATCACCCCAAGTGGTTGGCACCAAATCCTCAGATGGGCCAAACTCAACCTCCGGAGCCGCAGACAGAGTGTCCATCATTCTCCCGATTAGAGAAAGTGCATCTACCATATCGTCGTGAGTTCCAGCAGGAAAACGAAGCATCTCATGCATCATATCGCCAATCCAAGATTGGTGCCTTGGCCAAAAAACCTTACCCATTGCCATTCTTGCTTGAATAGACCGTGCCCTGCTTGCCTTGTCCCTCGTACTACTATATGGCTCCCTAGCGCAATATGCCTGTCTTTCTGTCATTCTTCGCTGTAGAAAAGGCCCAACAGATTTTATAATTTGCCCGGACTCTTCTCCCCATCGAAGTGGCTTCCATTCTAACACAAGATCGCAAAAAGAGTCAACCCACTCTTCCGGAGTTGTCTGTGCTCTCCATAGGTCTAGTATGTATATGTTGTGTGACTCATCTACTCCAACCACAATATGTACCGTATAATCGCCACCTTGAGAGGTGACAGCATAATCGGACGCCCCATAAATGTGCAAGTTCTTAGAGCCTGAATCCCATTGCTCTAAGAGGCGGCCTCTGTCATACATAAAATCTTCTATCCACTGCCTCTTAAAGTAAGATCCATCATCCTCAACAGGTGTTTGTTGGTAAAGTGCGCTCCATTCTCGTGGTCCTATCGTACGACGAACTTGCTCTAACATCTGGGTTGGAAACCAGTTGGGCCATAGGGGTTCGCCTTCTTTGCGCCCCAAGGCATCTTGCCCATACGCTAACGCTGGAAAATTTACAAGCTCCCACTTCTCGCCCTCAGACTCAGACTCGGACAGCAGTCTACCCGCCAAGTCATCGTCATGCCATCTGGTTTGAATTATGATAAACGCGCAATCTGGGGCTTGTCGAGTATAAACCACTGACCTGTACCAATCCCAGATACGATCTCTCTGTAGCTTAGAGTCTGCCTCTTCCCTTGACTTGATCGGATCGTCAATGATAATAAGGTGACCACCTCTACCAGTGAGACCTCCACCTACGCCAGCCGCTCGAAACCCTCCACCAGTCGTGAGAGACCATCGATCAGCGGCACGATCCGTGGACTTTATTGCTATGTCCGGGAAGACATTGGCATACTCTTCTGCGTTGACAATCTCCCTCACATTTCTGCCAAACTCAGAGGCAAAGTCAGAGTTGTAGGTCGCGCAGATTATCTCTCTATTGGGATGCTTCCCCAAGTAGTAAGCGGGGAGCCTACGGGAAGCCATTTCAGATTTGCCATGACGAGGGGGCATCGTGACGATAAGCCTTTTGATATCGCCATTGATGACCCCCTCTAGTTTTTCTGACAAATAGTGATGATGTAGCGAAGGATTGAAGTCTACCTTTGTATACTGAATAAACTTCATGAGATCAGTGCTAGCTTTTTTGCGAGACTGATACTCTTTGAACAGGTCGTCGTCAGATAGCTGATCTAGTGTTTTAGGAACCTGTTCTTTTGATTTGCCCATTAAAAGGGAAGTTCATCTTCATTCGCTGGAGAATCGGGCACTGGCCTTGGCTCACTACTGCCACCACTTTCTCTCTTAGCGCCACCAAGAAACGTCAGATCCCGTACGACTACTTCTGTTGAATATTTCTTATCCCCCTCATCGCCCCAGCTTTTGGTTTGAAGAGATCCTTCGACGTAGATCTTATCACCCTTCTTGCCGTAGTTGGCGAGTATTTCACCAGCCTTACGCCAAGCTACGATTCGATGCCACTCAGTCCGCTCTTGAACTTCTCCCTCCTTGTTCTTCCACGTTTCCGAAGTTGCGATACTGGCGGTAGTTAAAGGCGTGTCACCAGCAGACTTAGACTCTGGGTCAGATCCTAAGTTCCCGACAATGATGACCTTGTTCACACTTCCTTTTGAAGCCATGGTGCATTCTCCCGGTTAGAGTTTGTGTATATAATATACGGATAATTGCTTAATTCGTAAAGCAATCTTACGTTTAGAATATCTTGCGCGATACGAGACAAGCAGACTAATAGTATTGACAGCTAGTATGACGAGGCGAAACAATGACAAATATACGTGACACATACGACTATGTTAATCCAGAAAAAAAAGAAGCTATAGAAGTAATTGATAGCTTAATAAATGATGTTGCTCCCCTATTGACAATTGATAGATGGGAACAAATACTATGCGCCCTATCAATCGCATTGCCGGAAAGCTCTCTCGTGTTTGATGAAAGTAAAAGTGATGAAGGTATTGATGAAGGTATTGATGAAGGTATTGATGAAGGGGGATGGCTAGCGGATAATGAAGACTTCGAAGATTAGTCCTCCTCCACGAAGTCCGCTTCCACAGCGTCCTGCTTAAGACGGTCTCTCACCATACTCTCAAGCTTGTCTGTCGGTATCTCTCTGACAGAATGTACGTGATCAACCTCGCCCCCCACTTCAATTAACTGCTTATCACCCCACTTGTTCCTGCGAAGTCTGCTCAAAGTCCACTGCCGGGCATGAGTATCTTCCATCGATACCTCAAGTTGCTTTTGCTCCAAGTCATCAAGCTTAGAGTTCAGCGCCTCTTCCCAGCACTCCGCAAATAAGGCATCCACCTTCTTCTGATGATAGGCGACACCGCGAGATACCTTAGCAATGCGACAGGCTTTGGAGATATTCCCCGGAGTTACCTCTAGCGCCTTGAGAAAAGCCAGCTTTTGCCCCAGAGCCATGCGACTCCCCCTAACTGGCTTTGCCTTCTCTACTAATTTAAGGATAGCGTTCATACACAAAGTAAGATACAGTGGTTTTGATCTCAATGCAAGAGACTGGAAATTAAAATACTGAAGAATAGGGGTATATACCACGTGGTTAGCCTTACTGGAGCAATAATGTCGCGTGTACCATAGATAATGTACATAAGGAGCAAAATGGTACACTCAGTAGGGAGGTGTTTATTATTAGGCCCCGCGCCACCGGGGGCGACCTGCCCAGTAGCCGCGCCTGTCAAGGGAAACCTTTTCCTATTTGCAAGTTGTTGTGCCGCAGCGAGTTACAAAGTCAAGAGAAATCTTTTCCCAGTGCTGCAAATATTGCATGGGCAGAATGTTCCCATCGTAAAGCGTTGTGCCGCAATGACTTAGCCTCTGAAAGTGCCAAGGTGACCTTTGTCAAGGGAAAATGTTGCCGTTTTAAGGGTATCGACGCCGTAAATGACTGTCTCGCAACGGTTTAGCGCCATTACTTAACGATATTATCGGCCATTATTAGGTCGCATCTATAAGGTATTGTCCTGCAACACTTTAACGGTTAAGGCCTATTCTCACACCTTTTTTGCCCTTATTAAACCCCTTTAAACCCTAGCCAAGTTCAGTAGATATAATCATATAGATCTATCAACACAATTGCCCTATATATTCCCTTGTTTGTTGCTATTTTACCTGTCTAAATATCGGCCACAATACAGACTATTTATACACTTTTCCGGACTCCGGAGTCCATGCTTAATCAGTTTAATTTTATTTAATTAACCTGCTAGGTCGCCGCCATTTTTCCCTCTTTTTAATGTTTTTTGAACTTTTTTTTACTTTTATCGAAAAAAGTCTCTAACTACCTTGTTTGTCAATACCTTACAACAACTGTTTAAATATGGCCTATTCTCAAAATCCCCTTATACACCTTATAAGCAAGTTCAGTTTCTCCGGACTCCGGAAAATAAACCTTGACATTTAAAATTGACGGTATTAGAATTTCTGGACGTTCAATATCATTCATTCACTTTTCAATAGGGAGTTACATCATGACTGATCAAATCAAACTGGCCGCCGATTATATCCTATCTCTGACCGTCAAGCGGGGCACGTCCCTTGCCGCTTCCCAAAAAAGGGAAGTGTACGAGGTCGGCAAGGCATTTATCGCGGCCCTAGTCAAGGTGGATGCCAATGGGGGCGATCTAAAGGCGATAAAGAGAAGTGAGATTGCTACCGCCTATATGGAAAGCCGGGTAGGTGCGGGACTTGAACCGGAAAGTTTTAGCTATTGGTTGAAATCGGCTCAAGTTTTCGAGGCAATGCCTAGTGCCGCCTTTTACAACAACCTATCCCAATATTTTGGGATATCGGCTATTTTTGAACTTGCCCCGCTGGCTAAGCCTAAAAATTTCAACAATCACATTGCCAATATTGTAGCTCATTTGATCGATCAAAAATTATTCAAATCCACGGAGGTCCGGGCTTATGTTCAAACTTGCCGCAAAGTACAGAATAAAAAGACCGATACAAAAAAGCCCATTAAAACCGACAAGGGTGTGGCAATGGCAAGGCAAATTGCGAAAGAAATTCTAAAGGAGTTGTCTAGCGCCGATCCCGGAACCAAAACAATATCGTTGAAAGACGCTATTGACGGCAAGGGAACTAAAGCCCAACTACAAGCTAAACTTGCGGATTTCAACACTATTCTTTCCGCTATGGCTAGCGCCAAATAAATAACTTTTCCGGAGTCCGGAGAATTTTCCGGACTCCGGAAAGTGTTTTCTAATTGTGTCGGGTAGAGCTTCACTACCCTTGAGAATGGCCATATGGCCGAAACACAATTTAAATAGAGGGGGCAAGAAATGGATTTTTCCGGGCGTATCGTGAATGAAGTAAAACAAGCAAAATCAGAAATGTCTAATAAACTCCGGGCTGATACGCAATGCATCCGTACAAATTGGGATTGCATTAAAGATCTAGATCCCGAAACACTAGACAAGCAAACTCTGATAAATTGTTTTCACTTATTGGGCCAGTCAATGGCTGCAATTGAAAGGCAAGGAAAATAAAATGGCAAAGCATAGCGGAGAAAATAGGTTTTACAAGTACGCCAATCCTATACGTTGCTCCTTAAAGGCGGGTAGTAGGGAAGAATTAACCCGGCAACGTGCTGAATTTAATCAATCCCGGTGGCCTATGCGGGTTCAATGGACTAAGCCCCTTCAACTCCGGGACCAAATAGACGGGACCGGGAGTTGGCATCAAATCGCAAGGGGGGAATATGTTTTGCCCTGTGGGCAAGCGTACGAAGACGCGCAAGCGGAGGCGCTAGCGTGTGATTACTACATAGAGCTGGGCGGGGAAAAAGACATACTCTTTGAACTGTGGGAACTAGACCCGGAGTACGTTGTAGGTTTTCCGGAGTCCGGAGAATGAGCCTGTGGATAGAAGCGGGTGCGGAGGCGCTGCTATTAATCGGACCGTATGCTGTGCTGGTTATCTATGCGGTTATGCGTAAAAGGCGCGTCCGGAGAAAATACAGCAAGAAATTTTAGTATTGACAAGCGGCAAGCTCTTTGCTATCTTGTCAATACCACACACAAACACTTGGACATCTGGAATTCTCCGGAGTCCGGAAAAGGGAGAGTAACTCATGGCACTATTAACTGCTGCTGCAAACAACGCCAAGACTGCGAAGGACGGCAAGAATATCTTAGGTGCAATTCAGCACCTCCCCCCGTATACCAAATCGGGCGCGAACTTTTGCGCGTTTGCTCACAAGGCAAACGACAAAGAGGCGCGGGAATTCCTAGAAGGTGGCGGCAATATCGCTGTGGTCTTTGCTATAAAGAAAGGCGATCCGCTTCCCGCTACCTTTTGGGGCTTCCCGGTCCACGATGCGGATAAGAGCGATTGGAGATTCCAAGACGCGCCCGGTGGTACGGTGCAAGGTGTCCGGAGCAAGGGCAAGGCAAAGAAAACCGATAGCACTAAGCCCTGTTGGATGTATTGCCTTGACGAATCCGGGCGGGGTGTATTCGACAACGTGCAAGAAGCAAGGCAACGCCGCGCCGCGCTATTCTTAAATGATCGACCAGCCTATAAGGCTATGCTGGTCAAAGAGGTACGCGCCTTGGAACGCAAGGCAAAGCGAGAGGACAAGATCCCGGCGGTGCGGCTCAACGGTACCTCAGATCTCCGGTGGGAGCGCATCTTTCCGGAGTTGTTTGAGATGTTTCCCGATGTCCAATTCTACGACTACACTAAAGTTCCGGGACGGGTCGTCCCATCCAACTACCACATCACGTTTAGCTTACAATTTATTCGCTCAGGGGAGGCAAGCTAGTATGGACTGCAATAATCAGAGACAACTCGCTCCGGACTCCGGAATCCGGAGAAACTGCAACGCTTGCGAGAAACTTGAGGTCGAAGAATGTGAGTTTGCAGACAACGATGGCGGCGATGGGGTGCTATGCGATGACTGCTACGATGACTGCATCCCGGATCGCGACCACTGGCTAATGATAAACTCGTAGCGTAGTCTCGCAGAGGACGGCCCATCGGGCCGTAATGCCCCGCATAGTTCCAAGGCTATGCGACTACACCACACAGAAAGGTAAGTTATGGAAATTCTCAGCGAGCGTAAGCGAGTAGAGGTGGTCGAGTACCATCTTATGTGGCAGGGGCCGGGAGGTCGCGGCTTTAGCTTTGACTGCGACAAGCACGGCGTGGTCGATGAATCGATCATGGCACCAGCGGGGATTGAGAACCTCCGCAAGTGCAGAGCGGGAGAGATGGAAGGATACGCACCGCAAGGGGTTGAGGTTTGTCGGCGCTCATACGCTGAGGCTGCAATAGGGAAGTGTGATTGCGGTAGGCGGGTAGCCCTCTCGCAGTTCACAAATACCTGCGATTGCGGGAGAGAGTACTCAATGGATGGGGGCATGCTGGCCCCTCGTGACCAATGGGGGTGGGAAACCGGGGAACATCCAGCGGACGTAGGAAACATATCGCTTGACATATAGCCGGGACATTACTATCTTTGTCAATACCACAACAAAAACAAACGGAGGTGTAAGGATGGACTTGACGATTGAGCCAGTTCCGCCGCGCAACGGGACGCGCACTGATCCAGTCTATAAAGTAATAGAGCATGGCGTCTACACCCTAAAAGATGGACCGATTCTTGAGGGATTGCCCAAGCGGACCTACCTTGACTGCTACGAAACAATTAGCGAGGCAATTGCCGCCCACCCTACCGCTGTGGTCATGTTCGACAGCACACACTAAGCACTGAGGGGTGCCAATGATTTCTCCGGAGTCCGGAAAATATATCTGTCCACGTTGCAAGAAGGAGACCGACAACGTAGGAGATAGGAAGCGCGGAGATAGGAAGTCCGCGAATGTAATGGGCCACAGCTATTGCCGCCCATGCCAGAAAGAGTACAGCGCAGAGCACTACCAGAGGAACAGAAAGAAGGTACGCGCCCAACAAAAGAAAAGGACTAAGGATTTAATCGCCTTTCTTTCTGAGTGGAAAACGAAGAGAGGGTGCAGCCGATGCGGATACAACGAGCATCCAGTTGCACTAGACTTTCACCACAAAGACCCCGACAAGAAGGAGTTTGGATTGAGTGCGGTTTCTAGGAAGCGCATTGGCCTAGATAGGATAAAGAAAGAGGCGAAGAAGTGCATAATTCTATGCGCTAATTGCCACCGTATACACCATCTAAAGGAGGAATCACCATGAGGTACCACAGAGTTCCGCAATGGAAGGTCAACACCAAGGTGGTCAATGTTGACAACGCACTACGTGAACTAACCAAGGCAATCGCAGAGCTTCACGACCTAGACTCCACTGATAAGAATGGAGACTACGGGATTGGTACAACGGATCAAAGGCCAAGGGGATTACAGTTGCTGATATCGATCACCGATGACATCCTCAGCGGGGGAAGGGCTTACAGTGGTCGAAGAATCACAGACTACATAGACAGCATCCCCTTCGATGAACTCAAGAAGGAGTCCTTTAGAAAATTTCACTCAGAAATAGAGACATCTGTTGACGATGTCGGCATGCGGTCCACCCTCAAAAGTGTGGTGCTCTTACTGGAGAGGGAGCAGCGAGAACTCCAAGCAAGGAAGGAGGATAAGACATACTGCGATGTGTGCCGCAAGTCGGTAAAGAATCTCAAGTCACACAGCAAGAGCCAGTCCCATAAGGGGAGGGTGCGGATAAAGGAATTGAAGGCTAGCGGATTTGTCCCAATCAATTCTTTGGACTGCAACGGGAGTTGGAACTCCTTCATCACAGAGATAAAGCGCCCGGACATCCCTAACATTAATAGGTTCACCTCCGGGAGGTGGGTACTTAGCACCAAGGCATACGGTTTCTCCTCAAAGGAAGATCTTGATGCCGCCAACAGGGAAGAGGAAAGGAAACTAAAGACCGCATATGATGATGTCTTTGCGGTGCAGCCATACGAGTACAACAAGAATGGTAGCGCCAATCGCTACCGGGGTACGCTATGGGTGAAGGATTACATAGCGAACTATGGCGAACAGCTATACGATGCTGTTGGGGTGGGCATCAAGCAGGGTAGAACAGATCAGTTGATACGACAAGGAGGTCTAACTGAGGAGGTTGCAAAAGAAAGGTACGAAAAGCGCAAATCTTGGAGGGCTTCGATGGATAAGATTCTTTTCGATCCATCCAAGGTAAAGATCTGGGCTACAATGCAAGCCCTTAAGGGTTGACACCACCTAAAAGATTACATATATTATTGACAGAGCAGGACATTCCATCAACTACTCTCCGGACTCCGGAGAAAGAACAGGAGAAACACCATGACGTTTCAAGCCACAGCAGTCGCAATCCAGACGGGCAATCCCATCCACATCCAAGGTGATCCCGGAGTAGGCAAGTCGGCACTCATAAACCTACTCGCCAAGGAATGCGAGAAGCACCTTGAGACACGCATCGCATCGCTCTGCGATCCAACTGACTTTGCAGGGTTGCCGATGAACGATGGCAATGGCGGGGTTGTGTATGCGGCACCACGTTGGGCTATGAATCTCACCGCTCACGGTGGGGGCTTGCTGTTCCTTGATGAGATCGGAGGGGCACCTCCCACGGTGCAGATGGGGCTAATGAGGGTGTGCCTCGACAAGATAGTCGGAGACCATGAGCTTCCCAAGGATGACACTTGGGTGGTCGCATGCTCCAACCCAACTGACCAGACTCCGGGCGGCTTTGACTTCGCCCCTCCGCTGGCCAACAGATTCTGCCACCTACCTTGGGAGTTCAGCCCAGAGACATGGATCACTGGCATGACCTCTGACTTCCCGATCCCCTCGTTCCCGGTGCTACCCGATGACTGGAAGAGTCACATCCCAGAGAGCAGGGCAATGGTTGCCTCATTCGCCAAGGCTCGACCAGAGATGATATCCTCCCTACCCAAGGAGGAGTCGCTACAGGCTGGAGCTTGGCCGTCTCCACGGTCTTGGACCGTTGCCGCTGAGATGCTGGCAGCAGTCAAGTCCATCGATGGAAAGGATGACATACTCACTGAGCTTATAGCTGGATGTGTGGGCAATGGTGCTGGCCTTGAGTTCGTTAACTTCCTCAACGAGCTAGACCTCCCCGATCCAAAGGAAGTTCTGGCGGCTGGCAAGAAGTACAAGCTGCCCAAGGCTGGCGATAAGCAGTTCGCCATACTCAACAGTGCAACTTCATATGCCATACGCAGCATCGAAGGATCTGACGAAGCCGAAGATGCTATCGAAACATGGAACCAGATATGGGCAGTGCTTGAGGGTGCCGCAGATCAAGGTGCCGTAGACGTTGCGGCTGGCGTGTGCCCGAATCTAGTCAAGTGCTATGAGAATGGAATGGAGCAGGGCATCGATCTTCCACTGGTCGAAAGCGCCATCGAAGCGTTCATCCCGATGCTCTCCAAGTCTGGCATCCTCAAATCCAACTAAAGGTATTGACATTATGAAAGATAAACGGGAACATCTCGCCAACGGTATGACTTGGAAGGACTACAACTATGGGTGGAAGGATGACTTCAACCCGGAGCACTTGGAAAGTATAGAGTGGTGGCTTTCTTCAAGGTGGGACGTTATTTGCGACCACTGTAGGAATCTCCGGATAGCTAGGACTTGGATACCGGAAGAGGTTCAAGCTTTCGAGAGACTGCGAAAGAACGATTGGCCTAGTGGGTTGGAGGGTGGAGTAGACACAGACAAGGGAACTATAATGATAGGATTTAGCTATGGAGACTAACTCCGGAGTCCGGAAATATTGCAGGGGCAATCAAAGGGTGAAGAGAATCATGCTGACAGAGATGCTCATCAAGACCCGCAAGGGACACCCTCGCCAGCAGGGGAGGTACTTCCTAGACAAGAGCAAGTACACCAGAAAGATTAAGCATAGAAAGGATTGGCGCGATGATACATGAGGAAGTACAGGCCGCGAGGCTAGCCGCTTGCCACAAGTTTCCATACCTAAGCACTGGCATATGGGCCATGAATGTCATCCCATCCAGTGAGTGTATGTCGGGTGGCACCCCAACGATGGGAGTAGATAAGTACTGGAGATGCTACTACCATCCTGAGATAGTAGAGAAGTGGACGGTTCCTGTTATCACTGCTGTTATATACCATGAGGTGATGCACCTCATACGGAGGCATCACCGCAGGGCTGAGATTATGATGGCGATACCAGAGATTGCCAACATTGCAATGGACGCAGAGGTCAACGACAATGTGAGGGATGACTGCCAGTTCTATGGCAAGGATGAGATAGAGGCACACCTTCCACCCTCATCGATCTACGCTGAGAGCATAGGCATGGAAGACTACCTGCTCTGGGAAGAGTACTATGCAGAGCTTATAAAGCAGAAAGGAGATGACTGGAACTCGCCCCTTGACCCACAGTTTGGAGGCAGTTGCGCGGATGGGGTCCAGCGAGAGTGGGAGCACGGCAAGCCCGGAGACCCGCTTGATGGTCCACCCTTAGATCCAGATGAGTCTGCCACATCCTCTGAGGATGCTGGAGTTAATCCCTCCGGTGTTGACAATGGGAGGGCAGAGTTGATAGAGCGAGACATCGCCAATCAAACTCAAATAGCTGCAAGCTCCAAGCATAGAGGCAGGGGCTTTGTCCCAGACCACCTCAAGGTCTGGTCCAAGGAACTCCTGTCTCCCAAGGTCTGCTGGAAGAAAGAACTAAGAGCGCAGATCAAATCTGCTATTGCCCATGTCAATGGTCAGACTGACTACACATACAAGCGACCATCAAGGAAGCAAGATGCGTACGGTCCAATCATTGCACCCGCCATGCATAGTCCTCGCGCACGTATTGCCATCGTGGTGGACACTAGTGGCTCCATGTTGGGGGGAGAGTTAGATGAGGCGATGGCAGAGGTTGGTGGTATTTGCAAGGAGGGAGGTGCAACGTCATCAGACATGTATCTAATCGCCTGTGACAGTGAGGCATCAAGGGCACAAAAGATTATAAGTGCCAAGCATGCTGACCTCACCGGGGGTGGCGGCACCGACATGGGCATAGGCATACTATCAGCAGAAAACATTAAGCCAGCGGTTGACATATGTATCGTACTGACAGATGGGATTGCCCCATATGGAGATCATAAGCCAAAGTTTAAGACCATTATAGGTATAGTTGGAGACTATGACATAGAGACTATGAGCAGTAGCTACCCTATTCCATCATGGGCTAAGCCCATCATTATAAACGAGGAGAGATGAAGATGATTGAGCGAATCGAAGAACCCACTATGAACGCAGTAAAAAAGACAAGCTTCCTTTCACTGGGGTTGAAAGTCCACGGCAATAAGGGGAAGAAGTATAAGCTTAGTCAGTTCACTGATCAAGAAGTTGTGAGCATAAGATTGTCGGTAAATGATGGTGCATATTACTGCGACATCGCCAGTCATTATGGTTGCTCAGATCAAACGATCAGCAAGATTGCGAAGGGAATAACCTATAGCCATGTAGAGCCAGCCAAGTGTGACAATCTCTCGCACCGTGGCAGGGGCAATCGAAACTTGGGCAGAATAGCCAAGGTAACGGAAGCTGAATACTACGAGATACTCGACAAGTTTAAGTCAGGTCAGTCGCTCAGGAAGATTGCTGAGAACTACGACATTACCTATGAAACCGTGAGGAAGTATTGCAAGAGGCTAGTAGGAAAGCCAATGCGATTGGGAGGTGATGGCTATGTGCCCTCATCTTTTAAGGATTCAAAATGATAAGGCAAGATAGAGAGGATGTCTTTGCTGGCATCGCTACCTGCGAGGCCAAGGCCAAGACTAGAAACCTGTTTACACGACCATGCAAGGTGCCCTCGCTACCATTCTGTGATCCAGATGGATGCACTCAGTGCAAGGAATCAGTAAGGAAGCACAAGATGGAAAGTATTTTCAAGTCTCTTGGAGAGTGAAGATGTCTCCGGGCTGGCAATCTAATGCGGCACATAATTTCTTGACGGTCTTAAAGCTGACTGCCTTGTATTTGTTCCTCGCAAGAAAGCCCAATGCCCAAGGAGACATACCAACCTCCAAGGCTAGCTGCCTTCTGGACCTATACCCACGATCCTTTAGCAGAGAGTCAACGTGACAAACTATTATCATTATGCGCTTTGCTGTTGTGGTTAAATGATAGGAACGATGCCCACTGAGAACCGATGGCCGGTTGAAGGTGAGCACCGGGTCTCATTGGGGCATCGTTCTTATCGAAAGGAGAGACCCCATGACAAGTCTCATGTATTAATATAGGGATACTAAAATCTCACTGCAAGTGGAGGAATATATTTGGCATTGACAGAGTGTACCATAGTTCGTATATTAGTAGGAGTAAAGGATACCATCAACCACATCGATAGGAGACCCAAGCAATGGACGATCAAGTAGAGCAATCCCCAATGCATAAAGAGGAGTGGGCGGCACTGCACGATGGACTTAAGGAACCGTTCCCCGCTGACCAGATCCACTGGAGGGTTGGCGCGACCACCAAGGACAAGAAGAAGGGCATGGCTTTAGCATACCTTGATGCGAGAGATGTCATGGATCGCTTGGATGCGGTGGTTGGTCCACAGAACTGGTCCGACACATACTGCGAGGTCAATGGAGTTACTGTATGCACCATCAGCATACGACTTGACTGGGAATATGGTCCGGGTGTTTCCAAGTCTGATGGGGCTGGTGCTACTGATGTTGAGGGAGAGAAGGGAGCACTGTCGGATGCATTCAAGCGTTGCGCTGTTAAGTTTGGCGTAGGCAGGTACCTTTATAGACTGCCATCCAAGTGGGCTGAACTCAATGACAGGGGATACATTATTAATCCACCATCCCTACCCACTTGGGCGCTTCCTGTATCTACTGAGGATAAGGCAGTAAGTGCAACGCCAAAAGCTTCCCAATCTCCAAGTCCTCATTTGCCGAATTGGGACTCCTCCACTGAGGATATGCAAAAGCAGATCGTTGCCATACTCTTGTCTATCCGTAAGCAGTATGGGGATGGAGCGGAGCATAGGATTGAGGGGCTATGTGAATACTGGGACATAGAGCACAAGCCAAAGGGGTTCATAGACTTTAGTGTCCTTAAGGATGAGAATGTTCCCAAAGTGTTGGAGCACATAATCAAACTAGAAAAGGGGTTATCAGATGCTAGTGATTGATCGCAGTAGGGTAGAGTACCTCATGGAATACAGGTCTATACCCAACAAGATAACACTGTCTAAGATGTCTGGCGTTGACCACAGTCACATATGTAGGGTGCTGAATGGGTCAAAGAAATTCGGAGTATCAACTCTCGACAAGGTATGCACCGCACTACGATGCCAGCCGGGAGAGATATTAGTCCACCGTATTAACGAGTAGTATCACACACAACCAAGGAGAGTTACCATGACGCTCACCAAGATCAACCCCAATAAGTATTACTCCAAGCATGTCCCGTCATCTAGTGGGGTTGGAGAATACCTCGTAGCTCGTTGGCCCAGTGAGAATAATGAAGTAGGGGATTGGAAATGCACATGCTCAGATTTCTTTTTCCGGAGCCATGACAATCCCATCCACCACTGCAAGCACATCCGGAGGGAGGTAACCGCATTTACACTGGCCCATCTAGGGCGATAAAAAACAAGTGTTGCGCGTTTAGGGAGACATCACTATATTCCCTAAACAACAATTGACCCTATGTCTGGACTGGCAAGATTCAGATAGCAATAGGGTACACCAGTAAAGCCTCGACCTCCGAACCAAATGTCCAACCATGGACAACGGTTCTCTTGCCCGGAGAGTCGGGGCTTTTCTGTCCCCCTTGGACGGTTTAAAACGGTAGCGAGGGGAGCAGCAGTTCAAGCCGCAACTACGGGGGTGCTTCCTCATGCGGCAACCCGGCCCAAGGCGCTGAGGGTGGAAGCGAGGTCCGATATGAGGATCTTAAAGTAGAGCGCAAGCCCTCCACCATATCTGTGTAGGGTGTGCTGACGCGATGGACTCATCCGAAAAGCGTAATTGGCACAGGGACTAACCACACATCTCAGTTTTCTGGGGTGTGGGGGTTAGTCGCCCTGTGCCTAAAGCTCAGGATCTAAACCGAAAGCGTAATTAAATGAGACACATAGTAGCCAATAGTAAGGAGATGCGAGACATACTACAGGACCAAGGCCTAGATCAATTCCACATCGATGATGTAGTTGGCACCAAGACTAGGCATGGCATGCTGCATGACTTGGCCCGTAAGGACTGCGAGACAATACTCATAGGTCCAACCCCAGAAGAAGACATTGTCTTTGCCAATAAGGAAGTTGTTGAGGGAGAAAAGTATAGGAAGAGTTCCTATAACTGGAGGCATCATCGGGATCTCAAGGTGTCAAAGAGGTTCAAAGATCAACAATCAAAAAGGGGATAACATGACACGGTCTTATAGCAGGAAGGATGATATTACCATAGCAGATGACTACGACAAGTGTGCTGCTGTGGCGCTTAAAGTGGGGACTTGGATGAAAGATTCTGTTACCGTCTTCCAATCTAAGAAGACAGGCAAGTTCTACTTTAGGCTGAGCAAAGATCCTAGAGAAATAATAGAGAGTGATGTGTCGGGGGCTACCACCTACGGCTACCGCAAGAGCCGAATACTACCTAATTCTCTAAACTAATGACTGAGTATATAGATCCCTCTGAATGGGAGGATCTTGATAGGCCAGACTACGAGGAAGATCCATCTCAGATCAGAAGAGAAGAGGTACTCGCCTCTCTACATAAAACTGTCCCAGAACTAGCAAAGGCAGTCAAGGAAGACTCCGGCGATACAACAACTCTATGGGCACTCGCATGCCTTGCTCGACTAGCTGCCTCAGAGCATGCGATGGACCTTGGATATCAGATAGCTCTAGTCTCTGATGTTCTTCGCCAAAGGCTGATGTCTGGTGTGATCGGAGATGCTACTTCGACAAAGGAGTATGCAAACCACATTCACCCACCTTCTTTTTTACGAAAGGTTCAGCTTTATCTTAATGCAGATCAAGCCAAGAAGCTTAAAGCAAAGCTTACAGAGCACCATATGATGTATGACAATAAGAAGGATAGGTATTGGGGGTGGTCTACCCCAACAAGGGTTCAATTTGTTGAGTCAGTCATAAAAGAGTACGATATAAATCAACCGGAGATAGAGTATGAGTGATATTGAAGAAACATTTCAGCTTCTTCCGGGTAGTATATATAGGAAGTGGTGGTGCCAAGAGTGTGGGACAACCATCTATGAGGAGATGTCCGACAAGTCTATGGACATTGATGATCCTTTCATTGTGGGTGGATTCAATAATAGGTGGGAAGCCCATGACGATGACAGCTACCACAAGGTAGTGGCAATATCAATATTCAAGCATCGTAATATACTATATCAAGTACCACAGAAATAGAAGCTTTAGTAGTGAAGGGTCTTGTTGTGAGCGGAAGTGATTTATTTTAAACGGGACAATGATCTTCTGGTCTTAAGGGAACTTACAATGGGCATCACAATATGTTGAAGGGGGGATCGCCCCCTCTTTGCCCCGTAAGAACTAATAGACCCATAGCATATCAGACACTGGGGAGTCTCTGATGCCTCTTGTTGGGAGACTGGAGAGTGACCCTTCACTACCTAGCTTCTTATCACTTGACATAAATACCAACTCTTTGTTATATTCTTTGAGGAGACACAAATGTTTAGTAAAATTCCGGAGTCCGGAGAATGATTAACGTAAAAAAAGAAACCCCCAATAAGTCCAAGGGGGTACGGGGGATGGCATCTATAGACACTGTAGTCATACACTACACCGGGTCGATGAATGCTAAGGGAAGTGTCTCTTGGTTTGAAAATCCAGATGCTAAAGTGTCATCTCACTATGTGGTAGATAGAGATGGTGGGGTGTATGAGTTTGAAAATTGGGGAACAACACTATGGCATGCTGGAAAGTCTGAGTGGAACGGCAAGTCTGGTTTGAATAGAACCTCCATTGGCATTGAGCTTGCAGGTACCTATCACTCTGGATTCACTGACAATCAGTATAAATCTTTAACGGGATTACTGGGAACGATATATAGGGGAATCGGGATCAAGTATGTATTGGGACATGAGCAGATAAGTCCGGGACGAAAGATAGACCCCGGACCATCATTCAATTGGAGCTTGATAAGAGCGCATGCGGAAGACTCCAATGTGCCAGACCTGTCTCGCATTGGACCATACATAATACAACCACCGAATGAGGTAATGCCAGTTGTCGAATCACCCAAGAACACCCCATCGGGTGCCGACAAGGGGGATAGCTCATCATCCATTGGAGCAATAATCTCATGGATATTAAGATCCTTAAGAAAGACTCAGGAATAAAGCTGCAAATATATGTCCACCCAACTTCCGTGGACAAGGCCCGGAACTATGCGGTGCAAGTTGCAGATGATATCCTATCAGTGATACATGAAGACGATAAGATATCTCCCTCTACGTTCTATGTTGTAGACCAGAGGTTTCCACAAGTCACTACTCACAACTTTTAACATATGACAGAAGATAAGACACTACACATTAGGTTGGGGAAAACCTACAATGCCGCGCCAAGTAAAAATGCTCTGTGCGGCATTGTTGTTTCAGAAGAAGCGGGCGGGTGGCCAGATCAGAATGTTGGAGTTGTAACATGTGATTCGGATGGGCCATGGTTCTTCAATAAACTTCTTAGTAATGCCGCTCAACCAAGTAAGTATACTAGAGATCTTTATAATGTGTGTGAAGATTGCTTAAGACAGGGCGAGATAACTATACCATTGCTTGCATTGAAAGGTGGGGAGCATGAGTGATTCTTCGACATTAGCATCAGAGACAAAGACAGGGGAGAAGTATATACTGTCACAGTCTCATACGATCATACGAGTGTGTGCATCTTTAGGGTGTGAGATGGCGGGGTTTGGAGACAAGACATCACACGCAGATTACATCCTAATAAAAGATGGAGTGTGCGGTGCAGTTGTAGAAGTAAAAAGCAGAGAAAAAAACATGGACATGCTTAGGGCACATAAGAATCCAGCTGGATATTTGATATCCAATGACAAGCTCGTATATGGAGAGGACATAGCAAGGAGGCTTGGTGCCCCGTTCTATATATTTGCTCGTCTACTTTGGGATGACATCATAATATACTTTAAAGTGTTTGACTCTCATGGTAACCCAATGTTCGACTACCCTGTACATGTAACCGAAACACAGGAGACCTGCGAAAATAAAAGAAAGGTCAATAGGGAAAACGCATACCTTCCTCTTGAGCATATGCACATATTAAAAGAAGAAGAAGGTGGTATTAAAACAATTCTAAAGGAGGATGACCATGACTAAGGATGAGTTGCTGTCTAATAAAAAAGAGTGGGTTGAGTTTAGAGAGAACTTGAGTAGCCCCGTGTATTTCGTAGAGATGGGATGGTCTGACCAAGACTGGCTATGCTACCAGAAAGTGTCGATAGTTGACAGGGATGACAATGAAGCCGTAGCTTACTTTGATACAGGAACACCAGTAGATTCAGATGAGGAAGTAACTTTTAATTCTTTTAGGTCTATGTGTACGGCGAGGTTCAAGAGGGAGCACGGCAAAAACCTACACAATAAAGTCATGCTCAGACCTGAAATTTATATGCAGCTAGAGCGAAGGCTATGCCTAGATCCATATCAAAAAGAAAGCGTAGAGGAAAGTACAACGCCCAACGACAAGAGTTAGATGGGATAGTATTTGACTCAAAGGCTGAGGCTCAGAGGTATAAAGCTTTAATACCGCTGTCTAAGTCTGGGGCGATAGAAGATCTTCAATGCCACCCCAAGTATAAGCTACATGTAAATGGAATAAAGATAGGAACGTATTCTCCAGACTTCACCTACACACTAAACGGGGAACTGATAGTAGAGGATGTTAAAGGTAGGGCTACTTTAACTCCTCTCTATCGGTGGAAGAAGAAGCACATGAAAGCTGAGCATGATATAGATGTAATTGAGATGTATTACAATTACAAAAAAGATTCATTCTTTTCTAAATAGCACTCATGTAAATAGCTCAGTGTGCCACACGTTAACCCCGATAGGCCTCTCTGTTTTGTCGTACATCCACTGGTATGACACATCCTGTTCCAATGCTATGTTGTTCTGATCAAGCCAAACATCTAATACAGACTGAATAGCTTCAGCCGATAGAAACATTATCGGTCCTCTGTGAAAGTTCACTTCCGAATCCGAATTATCCATGCTTGGCTAATCTTCCTTTCTTGGCCTACCTCGCTTGACTCTCTTGACCGGCTCATCTTGCTCTTCAAGGTCGCGTATCTTGCGCTTGACCCTACGAAGAACCTCTCTCTTCTGGAACCGCTTACTACGGGCAACCTTCTGTTCGTCTACGGGCATTATCCGTAGTCCAGTAATCTCACCAGATAGCTGAGCACCAGCCTCGCCCCTACTTGCAGCTTGAGCGAGGCGCTGAATCTTACCAAGTGTTGGGAATATATTACCTAAGTTAACCTCAGTCTTCTTGTCTATAAAGCTTGGCATTAAGGCACTCGGTTCTCCGGGGTACCGCTCAATAGGCCTATCGGTAAACATCGACTGAGCATGCTTCGGCCACCACTCTGTCATCCACTTTGCGAATGGAGTCATACCAGCAACAAATGGATCGACCCGGATGTCCTGTAATGACTGGAATGGTAGGTCTGGGTTTACAAATGCTGGCTGTTCATTATACATCAAGGGCAACCGGAGCATGTGTTGTTGTTGAAAGTAGTCCGGCCCCTCTATATCGCCCCACTCATGGCTAAACTGCTCAATCATCTCCATCATCTTTGGAGCTAGTTGATATCTTGCAGGGTCTTCAAATACAGCCTGTATCTGAAGTGGGATGTTCTTCCTCGACCAAGTGTAAAAAGGAATAATGTTACGCATGACCTTCTTTTCAAACTCAGTAAGCTCATCGTAATCAAATAAGTATTTACGAACAGAGGAATCAGAAGCTTCTACGGTGTTGCCATCTAACATCTTCTGAAGCCAATGGGCCATGCGGGAATTGTTTTCCATATGCCTACCCATGGCCATGTTCTTCTGTACCTGCCATGAGTCTATCCCAAACCTCTTCCGCCCAAACCTCTTCATGCTTTCGACCGTCTTCTCGTAGGTGCTCTTTTCTCCAATAGTTTCTACCGCATATTCAGCGTACTCTTGCGGTCTAATCCTATCAAACATAGAGTCAAATACACTCTTGATATTATCATCTATTTGCTCTGGCGGGACAGTGTTATATACATCTTCAAACTTGGACTTCATATCATGGAAGACTTCCCTCAGTCCGGGGGTAGGCGTCTTGCCCTCCATAAGGAAAGACTCCCATGCCCTAGCAAACTTTTCTTCTGCTTCAACTCCCATGTCAGGAAGACTACTGTCTGCACCAATAAACTTATCTAGAGCTTTCTTCTGGTCAGTGGGTATATCACCTGTTAGCCTAAACAAGTGCCCCATCTCATGCGCTAGAGTAGTTGCATTCTGATTGTCTCTATGCAGTCCTATGATGTAGTTGGTGTAGTCTCCCACATTAAAGTCTGGATCTTTCCATATAGCACCACGCAACTTATTGCCCCAAGTAGAATCTTCACCTCCCGACATCTGGTAAAGACCACCCTTCGTATCGCCTTTAATACCAAGACGCTTACCCATTACTTCCCTATCAAACCCACCCTTCTTAGGATTGCTGGCCATTATAACTGGACCACTTGCCGGGGTGCCGCTTATGATCTCAACCTGCTCATACCTCTCACTGAGGTTATTAACAAGTTTATCCACATCCGCTTCGCGCAATTCCTTAGGAGCTTTTGCCCCATCTACAGCTTGCCACGCACCCTTGCGCGGACTAATTGGTAGGTTCAGTATAAGCCTACCACCACTCTTAGTAGCTATCTGTAGCTGGTCAAGGGTGATGTCCAACATCTCATCACTGCCTTGGGTGTTGATCATATTCGATGCCATAACCGTATCATACTGACGGGTAAGGGCATCTGGATCATGGACTCCTTCTTTGACATTATCTCCAAAGTCGTGGGAAGTCACATTATACCCAGACTTGCGGAGGCTACCAGACTGTAAGGCGCTTTTCCCCGCGCCAAAATCTAAAACAGCACCCGCATTATCGGGGTCAATAGTTTCCATCAATGCTTTAGAAGTCGCAGTCGTTTCGTGTAGCTTTCTACTTGTTCCCGTGGCCACCGTTTGGAGGGAGGGATCCTCATTGAATAGATCTCCCATTCTCTTGCCTAGTATATCTTGCGCTTCTTGCACGGTTGAAGGCTGTGCTTGATACAAGGCACCCTCTGGTGCCTCAAATCCCTCATCGCTAAACTTCTTAGCAAGTATCCTAAGGATGTCTTTCCTACTGGCACCCTCATCACTAAGCTTTAACACCTCATCATAATCGAATGAAGTAATTAGTGACTCACTGTCTGCCATGCCCATGGCACGAGCCATGTCAAGCTCAGGCTTAGAGTGAGCACTTGCCGACTCCCATGACCCTATGCGAGAAAGGATTCTTCCCTCGCCGTCATATGCTTGAGTGTCGGCATGGGGCCAGTTTTCACCCAGCCTGCCCTTGGGGGTCTTATCCATCTTATGGATGATCGTGCCATCAGCAAGAGCCTCTCTGGCGAAATCATCGGATAACTTAGCGTCATACCACAAAGCCGCCATAGCCTCATCTGGAGATATGTCTAGGGTCTTTGCAATCTGAGCCACCACATTCTGGGCGTATCGATATTGAGCATGATTGGCGCGAGGATTGAAAATGTGCTTGCCGTTCTTGTGGAATCCAAACTGCTTAGCCATCTGAACATCATTGACGACACCCGGAAAGAAGTCTGACTTTTGCCTGTGTAATATGGTCATTGCAAAGTTTGTAGTCTTAAGACCACCACCCATTACTTCCTTGCTATAGAAATCCCAAAGCTGTTGAGCTTGGTCCTTTCTAATTTCTTCCACGGTGTTCTTGCCAGACAAGTATATCTTCTGTGTTTGATCTCTCATCTCACCAGTGTTGGCGGTAGTCGTTCTAACCCTGTCCTCATTGATAGACTTTAGAAAGTTTTCTTTGTTGAAGGTCTGACCAGAGGACTTAAGTTCCCTAACCTTACGCATCACATAGATGCTTTCAGCTAAGTCTTGCTCGACCATACGCTGAGGACTCATGATGGCGAACACGCCAGCGAACTCAGGCATATTCTGCTCACCTACTGTGTCCGCTACGCCATCACCAAACTCCTTATACCACTTATGCATCTTGAATGCGCCATCATTCCCCATGTCCAATTCTAGTATGCGTTGGATTTTGTCCATAAGGACAGATGGGTCAACCATGTCAGCATCGTCATCGTAGATAGAGCGCCATAGGTTCTTGCCGCCCGGAGTCCGATTCAGCTTACTAAGCTCCTTCTTGAGCGTTGCAGCAGATGCACCATCCACGCCATGTGAAGTGAACACCCCCTGCATAGCTTCTTCAAGCTTGCCATATAGCTGGTATGCTGGCTCACCAAACTCTTCATCTGATATCCTAAATAACTCTTGCCCCCAGTATGCGTCAGGCTGACGCTCTGTAAGGTCTTTGACATTAAACTTATACCACCACTCTTCTGGATCTTTACCATTTTTGAGTGCCCAGTTATGGGCCATCGCATTCCCAATTTGAGCATTATGGGTAGCCACCTCTGGGTCAGAACCTGCGGCTATAGCATCTTGCCGCATCTTGTCTGCACCCTTGGTAAAGTTGTATTTATTTATGATGACCCTTTGAACATTCTCAATGCGGTCTAAGTTCTTCATCATGTCGCGCTCTAGTTCTATTGGTATGTCTTGAGCGAACATTCCCTGCGTTGTAGTGCCAGACTTATTCCCATGCTCTTGAGCCTCACGGATAGTCCATGACTTACCATTAGACTCAAATATCACATCATCCACACCCTTCCTTCCTACAACAGCCTCAACCGCATGGCGAACACCTACAGGTAGGTTGTTGGTACCACCCGCCTGTATCGCCATAGCCTCCATGTATCTCTTTGGGTTCGTAACTCCACCAATGAAGTTTTGAAAGAGGTTTGAATAGAGGTTCCGCATATGATACCCCGGAGACATAAGGGCATACATCTTCCACACACCTTGCACTTGCGAGAACTTATTAACAAACTCCTTCACGAATCCATCATCTGAAAAGATCTTTTGCGTCTGCATTAAGTCATCAGCAAAAGCTTCTGGTATCCAGTAGGCCTTTTCTTTAAAGTCTCCCTCTTGACCATAGCGACCAATCAACTCGGCTACCTCAGCGGAAGTTGTCTCTTTCCCCTTAAGGCTAACGTCTAGCTTCTTTAGCTCATTGGGGTCAAATAATACATACCCCGCTTGCCGCCATGCAGATACATACTCAGGATCTTGTAGTTTTAAAATGTCATCTGAGGTCTTAAGGATCGACTTACCCTCTGCTCCATTGGGCGTTAACACCCGCACCAACTCTTCATCAGCAAAGAAAGAGTTCAGTAGGTTCCTCGTAGTCACAGCTTTCTGGCTTTGTATGGTCCTCCGCATAGTGGACCTACCTATGTCCATCTCAGCAGGTATGCCAGCCTGTATCCTGTCAACAAAGTACCTGTGTGCGCGAGGTCTAGCGAAGCCCGGAGTGCCAGCTAGGACATCACTGACTTGCTCTTCTGGTATGCCAAGCTCTTTACTGAAATAGCTACGCAAATTGTCGTTGTCTGCTAGCACCTGATTGGACCAGCTTGCGGATGCCTCGTCTATTGGATTAGAAATAGGAGCATAGTCTCCAAGCATAGTATGCTTAGAAAGGAGACTCACCTTCATCTCTTCATCTGCAAGGTCTTTGAAGTGCTTCCTAAACTGTGACGCATGCTCCATCACCTTGTCTAGTGCTTCTTCGCTGAGTGGGTTCTGAGTCCTACTGGCAAATGCGGAGATGTGAGACCTAAGCACATCATCCCCTTGGTCCATAAAGAACTGGAATAGAATCCTGTGCTCTGGCTCCAGACCCTCTAACAGTTTATGGACTTGCTCTTGCGCTTTTACCGTACCCTCAGTCAGGGCTATGTTGCGCTCCCTGCTCAACTGGTTCCATCGGTCAGTTAGTATCTTAAGCTGACCTTGCTCTGCGGCACTCTTGCCTTCTCCGATCTGCTTGGTTGCATGGCGTAGGTCAAATCCCGGAGTAAACGCTTGCCCAAACTTCTTAGCTCCCGGAACACCCTTACTGGCTAATCCAGATATAATATCGGCAGTGCCACCCGCCTTACGCGCTGCTCCAATAGCTTCAGCGCCCAGTGCAAGTGACGGGTTCGCAACTGCTTGAGCTATCCTACGCCCCTTACTGATAGAGGTAGTAGCTTGCATTCCACCCTTTGCCGCAACCTTAGCAGCGGTGCCAGTGCCAAGAGTTAGCCATGTGACTGGATCAAGTGCTATGTCGAGCATGAATCCAGCTATAGGCACAGCAACCTTCTCTAAGGTAGACTCATCTTCGCCTTCCTTCTTAAAGGCATCACGCAACACATCACTATAACTTGGGCGTCTGGCATCTTCAAGCTCTATTCCCGGCATGGCATTCAACCACTCTATGCCAGCCTGTTTCATTGCTGAGCCAAAGTCTCCAGTGTTTGCAAGCTCTTGGGCAAACCCGGCTGTAGTAAACTGACCCGCCTGTAGGATATCAAAGAACCCACCAAGAAAATCAGTCTTATCTTCGCCGCGCTCCTTGGCTAGCTCCTCATCAAACATCTCCCGCCCTTCAGCACCAAGACCTCTCATGCCACTACGAACCTCAGTAGCAGCAGCGCGAGAAGCAGTCTGCTGTCTACGGTCTAGTTGCTCTGTAGCAAACTGAGGCGAGCTTAGATCTTGTGCCGTGGGAACCCTAACGTCCGGAAGCCAGTTAAACTTATCTTCTTCTTCTTGGAACGTAGCACTGCCGGGGTCAAGCGTCCCGCCAAAGATCGGGGCATCTCCACCAATATTCATCTTAGCCATTCTACAACCCTGCTTGTGTGGAGTCTACTGGTTGGTATGCTGCTCCACCTTTTCGCCCCGGATTTTTAGTGGTAGCAAACTTATCAACCGCCCAGTTGGATATCTCTTCTATTGGCACCACGCCCCTTAAGCCATACCTACCTTTTCCCAATTTTAGACTGTCTGATTCTGGAAATAACTCTGCACCTTCTTCTTCTTTGACAGCTTCCGGTGTAGTGGGTTCATCCTTTGGAGGCTGCATCATTTCTAAAACCTTTTTTTCTATCATCGCTCTAACGGGCGGAGTTAACTTAACTCTTCCACGCTCCCGCATAATCCGTATAGTCCCCGCAACAACCTCCCGTGCGACAGCGGCACCCCCACGAGCGTCCGTATTATTCGCCCATGCACTTTCGATGGCAGACTCTACATCTCCATCTAACTCAATCGTCTTAAAGACTTTAACATGCCCACGAACCTCTTCCATTAATTGTTCTTCAGTTTTAGGCACTCTCTCTTCGTTATACTTTTGAGCTTCAGCGCGAGCCGCAAACTCTTGCTCCGTAACCATAAGCAGAAGAGACTCTCTACGACTTCTATCACCAAGTACACCTTCACTTCTCGCCTGAGCCGCAATAGCATTGCCGCCAGTCCCCGGCTCGGCTTGAAGTGCATGCTTAATCCTCTGGCCTTTAGTGAAGTTCTCGGGATTGTCGAGCATAAGCTGACTCATCCTAGCATCGTTAGCCCTTTTAAAGTATGTAGTCGTTTCCTTAACGAACTCTGGCCCCAGCCTACCAGCAATCCTACTAGCAACCTCTGTATCGCCACTATTTTTAGCGTCAGTCAATGCCGCCCTTGCCATCTCTCTTCCCTTAGCGGATGTAATAGGACCAGTGCCAGTATATAGCTCCTCCCGTGCGCTTTTGATAGCGTCTCTTTGTTCCCCCTCAGCCCTACCTTGGTCTAACTGCTGTTGTTGCAATTCCGCCGCCCGGCTATCCGTCCCTTGGAGTCTAACAGCATTGCCCTTGGCAAATTCATACGTTGTGCCAAGTGACTTCTGTTGTTCTGGAGTCAGGGTACCCCAAATCTTTTCTACTGCCTCAGGAGTCCTAGCAGTTTGAAACTCATTCCTAATATTATTATCGCTTCGTATAAGATCTTCGCGTTCGTTACTCGCTATGCGAAGACTCTCTTGATACTCCCTGTCTTCGTCACGGACTCCTTTCTGGTATTCTCTTTGCTCACCAAGTAGCCGCTCTTGCCGCTCCTCTTTACGCTTAGTATCTCTGCGCTCCCCGATCCGCTGGAAAGCCATTTGAATGCCGGGTGTAGCGGTCTGTGCGAAACCCTGTGCAAATGCTCGTAAGCTCATTTTTATTGCCTTTAAATATTACCTATTAACCATCAAGTTAAAATGCCCCAGTGTTCCGCAATCTAGCACCGCCGCCACCACCACCCTTGTCTCCGCCAAACAAGCCATCAAATAAGCTTCCTCCAATCGCCGCCGCAGCACCTCCAAGTCCGGGTGCTCCCGCTCCTATGAAAGCAGTAAGCCCAGCACCAGCAATACCACCAAGGCTTTGAGATAAGCTTGGCTCCTTCTGGGCAATTGCAAAGCTTGATCCTCCATGAATCAACGACAACACTTCTTGGCGAAGGTGTGGATCCATTGTAACAATCCAGTCTTTAGGAGGAATCTTTATGTTTTCCCCATCCCTTATACTCTGAACATATTTATCAATATCTTTTTCTTCAAACTCATAGTTGTTTCTTAAAGTATTTTTAATTGACTCATCGGTGATTTTATCTTGGTTTATCCCAGTATATCCAAAGCTACCTATATCCTGATTGAATGCGTCAATGAACTGCCTAAAGGTATTTCCCTTGTCGTGAAAGGCCATGGAAATTGCGTTGGGTATCCCTTGGTTCTGAAGCTGTACAAGTCGATTAGATGTCATGTTATCCATTTTAGAAATGGCTTCTAATTTTTGCCTTGCCCCATCGGGATCTCTTAAAAACATATTTCTCAATCCAGCCTCAAGCATTGCTTTTTGTCCAGCATCCCCCTCGGAGGCCCAAGTGGTAATTAGCCCATCGACGCCTTGTTGAAGTTTGACCTGTAATTCTGGATCATAATCACCCAAGTCAGGGAGTGCGGCTTGATCAAGTATTGTCCCATAGTTAATATTCTGCCCCACGTTATTCATTATCCCATCCCAATACTTAGTCTCTCTATCATCCATCGTCTTTCTTGCGGCTTTAGTTGCTTCCCATTGCTCACCACTTAGTCCAGTATTTATAGCTGCCTGTCGAGCAGCTTGCCCAAAGCGTTCTTCAAAAAGGTTATTAGCCTTCATAAAGTCGCTTTCACTTAATTCGCTTCTGTATGTCGCACTCCTAGAAGCTTCAAGTGGCGTAAGCCCATTAGCTAATCCTCTCTCGTACTTAGACCTAGCCAGTGCCCAATCGTCTTGTGATATGTCAAAGATGCTAGCCACATCTTGAGTAGCTAGTGCCCACTGACGATCAGCCGCCTCTGTTGCTTCAGCAATCTGCCCCTTCTTCAATCCAAATTCTTTTTCCATCTGATCAACTTGAACAGCCCTGTCCATGTTCTGCTGCATCACCTTGGCTGAAATAGATTTTGCTTCCAAGGTAGGAGCACCTTCAACCATTATCTGATTACCCGATAAAACTGACCGGATCTGATCATCAGTGGGCGAAGTTCCCGATATGTCAGATATGGCATTCTTGGCCATCTCCCACTCTTCAGTTGACTGCCATGACATTGGATTCAT
>Ga0098044_1000211_pt1 | contig 30149 bp, 45 predicted proteins | sample 10_taG_FD_75053 | JGI IMG/M metagenome (GOLD analysis project Ga0098044, IMG submission 75053) | Marine viral communities from the Subarctic Pacific Ocean - 10_ETSP_OMZ_AT15264 metaG | ecosystem: Environmental > Aquatic > Marine > Oceanic | place: Pacific Ocean | collected 2015-01-16 | reverse complement strand
GTCCCTTGCCTACCAGATCTTATGCTGACATCGCTTCGGCTACTTCTGCAACAGCTTTCAAAGCGTTAGTCTTGAATCTTGCGTTTGCTCCGAACAATACGCTTTCCATTCTCGCTTCAGCTTTCGCATCAGTATTCTTGCCCTTGTAGCCGCTCTCGTGGTCTACATGCTGCGTAATCGCGTTGAATGCAGCCCAAGCAGTTCCTCGAACGCCATCGATATTCTGCGGATCATCAGTAAACGCAGCCATAATCGACGCTCTTGCTTTCGCTCTTCGAGTATCGTTCTTACCCTTCTCTCTCGGAATAAGAAGTTTGGTCAAAGCTTCCAACTGTTCGATATCGAACGCAACTTCAGTAAGCCTCTGAGCTTTCTCGTGGAACCTATTGAACTTATCTTTGGCAGTCATGATGCATTTTTTAGCATCAGCAAGCTTGTCAAAGATGTTACCCTTATGACGAATGCTCAAGCCTTTTGACTCGTTAGCAGTCGCAAGCGAAAGAGTATTCCAGCAAACTACTCTAACTGAAGTAGGCATAACTCTTACCGCTCTCGAACCATCATGAGCAGTTGTAAAGAGTATGTACTGTTCGAGCTTGTCGCCAGCTACGACTTCAAACTCTTGCGGCATTTTGGCAAGCATCCAAACGAACTTACCGCCCTTAAGACTTCCAGCCGATTCGTACTTGACGATTCCATCCATGTGAAGCTGATCGACAAAATCGAACGCTTCTTTGTTCTGTACAACTTTGTACTTTTCGGAAACGTTTCCGAGATGGAACTGGTTGTCGGATCGAATGTTAGCCAACTGTCCAGGGATCTGCTGATGGACTGTTATGGGCTTTCCATCTACTTCTTCAACGCGATGGATGAAGATAGGATGCTGTTCGACAAGCCAATCGATCTGAGCAGCTTTCTGTATCTCTTCGCTGGTCATGGCATGATCTGAACATTTGTAGCCTCTGTCCCACCAAGGGGGCTTGCGATTGAAAGCAGCTTCCCTTGATCCGTCCGCTCGTTGTGTTACAAAATCGCTCATTGTTTCGTCCTTTCGACTTAGGTTAATGAATCGTTTGTTTCTTCATCTCTATTGTAAACGATTAAATAATCGGGAAAACAAACGGTCATTTAGTTCTAGAATTGATAACCCCGCCATATAACAGGGTTTATATTAAAAGCCGCTCGGAAGGGGTGGTATTTCAAGGGCGATGAGCGTTACATCTCCCACCTATCCTGCACGCTTCCCAAGCCTCTGGATCCTAGAGACAGCGGCTAATTATGGACACCAAAACAACTTAGGACCATCAATGATCTTATTTTCAATAAAGATATCTTCGAGTTCGTTATGAGAAGCATTGATTTGATCATCCATGTCCGTATAACAGAGTATAGCTTTTTCGACTCTGGAGTAGTCCATTGCATCAAAAATTACGTTAGTCAGCATCTCATCGATTTCTTCTTGAGATTTGCCATGTGCTGATAAGACATTTATGATATCGTCATCTGTAGTTTCCCATGCATTACTCATTTTTCGTCTCCAGTACAAAGTTTTCACGCTCTTGAAAGATGAGTTTTTCACCGTTCTTAGCGAAATGATTGTTGAAAATGAATACGATATCATCTGCTGGCATAGCAGCGATACGATCTTTAAACAGGTCTAATACATTACCTGTATCCATTGGTATTTCTTTTCTAACCATTTATTTCATCCTTTCAAGTATATTATGATTAGTTTCTTTTTCGGGAAATTTAAGCCAAACGCTGCGGTAAAAGGTGCTTGAATCCCTTTTTTCGATTACGTAACTCCATGATACGCTTATACCTACGTACCTTATAGCTGGAGCCATGCAGTATGATGACAGGGTTCTTTTTGTCGCCGCCATCAGCGAAACCATTACAGCTTAAACATTTATCGCAAGTAGCTTTACCGTCAAGAGCCGGACAATAATATTCGTCCTCTAGTAACTCTTCACCTTCCAAGATGATACGGAAAGTACGGAAACCAAGAGCTTTAGCACGCTGTGCTTCAGCAATAGAGTCTACAGAAGCCATACAATAATTAGTAAGGTGTTGGTTTGATTTGTGCTTCCATTGGTGAGTATAACCAGTAACGCCTTTTACAGCCCTAACAAGGTGTCTCAATACGGGTTCGGGTACAGCCGCAGGGTCACCGTATGAGCCTACTCGCAATGTTCGATCTGCAATGCTACGAATAACATTGATATCGGCTATCGGATATGAACCACGCTTGTAGGCTTTGTAAACGTTGTAGGGACTATGCCCAAGATTTACGTAACAGGTTCCCCACGTTCTGTGCTTGCAATCGCCACAGATAGATACATCTGCACCTTGATTTGCAGCATCGCAGGGGGGCGTGTTCTGTAAAAGTATCCAAGACTGTAACATAGTACCAGTCTTACGATTGTCGGTACGTTTCAGTCCGGTGACGATAACCACAATCGGTTGACCGTCTATTTCACTCGGACCTTCATACACGATTACGCCATTCGGTTTAGCCATTTTAATTGCCCTTTCGGACCTATTATGAATGATTATTTAATCGGGTGAATTGTTAGAAACGCTCGTTGGCTATTTCCGTAATCTTTTTATTCCATTTTTCTCCGACTATTTTGAGAAAATGTTTGTACGGAGCAATGACCAACGGATGATCTTTCTTCTTAAGCATATGCCAATCAAACTCACCGTCGCCTTCAACCTTAAAGACAATTTTAGTCTTACATTGTCTCTTCAACCATCGATCAGTTTCCCATTTTGTGAGAAGCTTATCAATGTACTGATCGTCCTTCTCGAAGTCAAACTCACAAGGCTGTTCATTGCAAAAAACTTGAAAAGCCTTTCGTACTTCATGAGAATCGAAGTAGTAGAAGTGGCTACCTCCACAACCTCTGTTCTCAACTGTACCGCTCTTCTTTCCATCAATATAGACGGAAGCTGAAAAACAGGTAGTTTCTGCGGACATGTCGGGATGGATTTTTACGTTCTTGAGTTCTACTTTCATTATTCGTCCTTTCGACGCTATTATGATTGTTTTCTTTTTCGGGAAAATTATTCGTCGGCTTGTAATCTCTTGGTATCTAACCAATACTGCATACGACTAATCATCTCTGCAACTTGTTCTCTGTTTAAATGATGATTGTCGCCGACCCAGAGATAGCTACTACCGGGATTATCCATCGAATCTTCATAATCTCCGATAGCAGAACTCTCCTGCAATAACAGACATTGTACATTTTCCGGTTCTTGCGGAGGATATTTTGCGTGTTCTACTCGAACAAATCCACGACCTGTTGCTTTTGATTTCATGATTCGTCCTTTCAGTACTATTACGTTTGTTTTTTTATTCGGGAATTGCTTTAGAAACGATATCTCTAATCTGTCTCAACGCAGCTTCAGCCTTACCAGGAACGACCAACTCGCTCGAAGATAGATCTCCATAATGCATCTCTAAACATCTAACTAACAATGCTTTAATCTCTTCCTCTCGCGGAGAATAAGGCAAGGGAGAACTATTGTAAAGCTCTTCAAGAGCCTTTTCCTTCTCAACGAAAAAGGCTTTAACTCTTTCCATGGGCCATTTGCCCTCTCGAATAGCTCTGAGACGCTCCTTGTCCTGCTGAAGATCCATATCTCCAGTAGTTAATAATTGCTCTACTTCGCCGATAAGCCTGACAACGTTGTAAGCGAATTTGGTGTCATAACCGTGAGCTTCAATAAGTGCTACCCTCTTACCTACAGCAGTCTTGTGCTCCATCTTGTTCAACTGTGAGTAAGCATAACCTTTAAACTTATGCCAACATAGTTTACTTAAAAAGAGATGACGACTTTCTCTTACGAGATTGCCAATAACTGTAGAATGTAAAACGCAATTGACAGGGACAAAGAGAAGATCGATCATGTTGGGATTCATGCCCATGCAAAGATCAAAGAAATTAACGATACTATAAACCGTAATATCGTACTCTTTACCTCGATAGTCAATATGGTGCTTCTGCCAAGGGACTCTAGGCTTTCTAGGCTTACCAAACCCGTGGATATAACCATCTAGGTGAGGAAAGATTTCAGTTTTAGTAGGAATATAGAAACCAACTACGTCCCAATCAGAGACCTCTCCAGCAACGCCATAAGCTGTTGACCCGGTAAGGACTTCATAGCACATGTTATTTGGAATGAATTTGGGAATTCCTTTTAACTCTCCAGCATCATATAACTGTTTTACAATTGATGAACTCATGATAGTCCTCTCAAATATATAAATCTATTGTACCATTTTTGTCATCATACTTACATGCTCTCATACCTTCAGGAACCCTACCTCTATCTTCTCTAGTCCCTTTAACAACTATATGACCGGGGATTCCTGCCCCACCAGATCGATTCTCTAATCGTCCTTGAACCATTTTGAGTCTACCATTCGGTGCAAGGATGTAGTAAGGAGCAAATACTCTATACGCTTGACGGTAACTGTTGGGAACTGAACTACGGTAACTTTTGGCGCTGATTACTGTAAACCCAGCAGCTTCCAACTTCTTGATAGCCTTTTTAAGTTGAACCCTTGCTCCAGTTCCAACTGCATGTGTATACTCTGACAACTTCATTGTCTTTCCCTTTCGGTGCTATTGTAAATGAAAAAGAAAACGGGTGAATCGATATCACCCGTCTTCCCTTTCCTCTCTCCTCGGCGGCGACTGTATGTTACTCAATCGATATAGACGACTCAGTACCAAAGGTTGCGAATTCCAATTTGAACCTGGACGGTAGAGTTTCAAATGCTTCGTCAAGAGTTCCCTTGCTAATACGAAGACAATTGTCTTTATCAACAATTAGCATGGTAGAAACGCTCTGCGGCATACCGTCTCTAGTAATGACGAGTCGTTCTTCATCTGAGGGTTCTACGTCTATGAAAACATGATCGCCTTTCTTAACTCCCAACTTGCGAAGCAAAGAGGCTCTTACGCAAAGCCTACCTCGCTGATCGACAGCGACCTTACCGTCATCGACAACTGGAGCGACAAATGCCGGAGTCGGAGGCGAGAGCGAAACGGTGCCAGTCGGTGCCGCAGCAGGCGAAGCTCCGCGATGCTCGTCCTTGTCGTAGTTGTTAGCGTCTTTGGCAAGAGGATGGAAAATGTTGAATTCGCCATTCAAAGTGATATCATAATCATCGAACATGGTCGTTTTCAAGAGACCATTAACGTATTCTCTTACGCCACCATAACCGTAATGCTTGACCGTGAGACCATCTCTTCGAGCCAAAGTCGTTACATCATGAAGAGAGAACATCGATTCGTCCTCAATCAGTGCTTCAACAATTCGTCTTACGCCATCTTCTGTAATCTGATCCATTTTGTTTACCCTTTCAAGGTTAAGTTCAACTCTATTGTATTTGTTTTATTTTTCGGGAAAATTAAATATGCAGATCGACAGCTACTGCAACGCAATTTTTATTGGCTTTCAACAGATCGACAGCCTTTTCGTCCCAGTTGTCATCTTCATTTGAGGTACAAGCCCACCATCCCATGTCAGCACTCTTATTCCATACTCCATCAAGAGTAACGATAGCGAAAGGAATGAAAGGTTTCTCATCTTCGAGCATACTTTCAACTGTTCTCATGTTATGCTCTAATTGTCGATAATGTTCTCCGAAATTGAATCCACCATCTTCTGATTCTCTTGCTTCGCCGGAAATACAACCATCCCATCGTCCACCTATATCGTACCAATCCCATTTAGAATTAGGATTGTAGGTAGTAAGCCTTGAGCCAGTTCCGTTACAATCTTCGCAATCGGCAACAGCGGATTTGATGCCAATATGTTTTTCTTTCAGATCTTGCTCATATTCATTAATAGGTTTTATAAACTCTTTCCATGCAGCATCTCTTTCATTCGTTAATCTATCCAACTCGTCTCGACAAGATTCATCATCTTGTATTTGATCTATAAGTTTAGAGAGTTGTTCATGCAACTTTTCATTTTGCTTTCGAAACTCTTTTCTTATAGTACCCCAATCCCCAAATCTATCTGCAACTTTTTTATCAATTTCTTTTCTAGCTTCCATACCAACACAATAGCATTCTGTCTGGTAAGGAGCGACTTCGATTGATTCATCATACGGAGCTAACAATCTGTCAACTTCCGAACGAATTGTTGCAGGGTCTTGAGAATCAACTAATACTAATGCACAAAAATGACTCATAATTTTATCCTTTGTTTCAATGTTAATCTTTTCTATTCTTCCTCATCCTCGGCACAGTCAGACAAGAATTTATCATTGTCCGGCAAATCGTCTAAAGACCAACTTGCTTTCAACGGAGGCGGGCTATACTCTTCTCCCTCTTTGTTAAGGAAAGCGAATCGTTCGCCTTCAGTCAAAGGGGTTTTGTTGAATCCGGCATAACACTCGAACCTGTTTTTGTCAAGGTCAATAAGCCATACCCACTCGCAAAACAGTCCATCGCCAGCGAATTCAACATCGCTTTTTAACTCGACAGGTTCAGTGCTATCTGCGATAAAACGCAAAATATCTGCACCCATATCTCGACTAAATTGCGGATATTTGATTTTGAATTTGTCGGATTGCTCCATAGTTAACCAGCCATCAGTAGAGCCTATACTCTTTGTAAACTCATTGACCGCTTCTTTGTCAACAGTAATGCAAGCGTCTAAACGCTCAACAAACTGATTGCGATTCCAATCTCGAAGAAACTCAAGACAAACCGAACCTTGACCGTCAGGATATCCATCCCATTGACCGTATTGTGCGACTTTGAATTCGCCATCTTTGACTACGCATGTTAAATGTCTAGTTCCCATTGTTCATCCTTTCAACTCTATTGTATTTATTTATTTTTTCGGGAAAATCTATTCTAACATCTTATGCCACCTTCCAAAGTATTTCACTCTTCTCGTCAATTCTACGAAGTCTGGGTTGGAACGGTTTGCCATCGCAAGTCAAGAATAAATATTCAAGCTCGATCCAAACCTCTTTGCCAGCTTTAATTAGCTGATTGTATTTATCAACATAACCAACCGAAGTCGCAGAGATACCGCTAACAGAACCGTTAGCATTTTTGATCTGGAACGATCCTTTTTGCTTGCCAGCTACATGACCAACAACCTGTAACTTAGCCTCTTTCCAATCCTTCAACTTGTAACTTGTACCGCCAAGGAGAGACTTGAATACGAGACCTTCAACTCCATGCTTCTTGACCCAACGCCAAGCTTTACCGAAGTCATCCCATCGGAACGGAATCTTAAGATGCGTCAAGCCTTTATTAGACTTTAACATACGTTTCAGTTCTCTACGTTTTGCTTCGGGGTCATCATCAATATCCAATGCATCAAACGCATAGAAATTGGCATTTTGCCAAGTTTGACTGTTGAGATCAAGAACATTACCGAACGGGATAGCGACCTCGCCTTGTACATCTCGACCAAGCAACTGTAGATCTTTGACGATATGAGGAAAACGATCATTGCGGATACAACCTCTTTCGCTAACGAGTTCTCCGGTTGAGTTGGTCCATTTCATGCAAGTACCATCGATCTTACTTTCCATCAAGTAAGAACCGTTGTTTAGGTGCTTTGCTTCGTCGTAGGTTATCTCTTTAAAGTTTGGCATAACTATTATCCTTTCGACTCTATTATGATTACCAAATTAATCGGGTGAATTGTTATTCGAGCATGGTAGACTTCTAGAGCAAGTTCTTTGTATTCCTTGAAATCGGGAACCCGAACTTGTGTCTTGGGATCATAAGGAGTTACCCACTTACGTTCTGGGTTCAATCACTATTAACAAACTGCTTATCCTTGTAATAATATCTCTGGATTGAATGTCGCACGAATATCAAGTACTTCTCTAAGCGTTATTTCTCTTCCAACTCTGTCAGAAGGACATTCTTCCAACATTTCTTGTACATCATCTATGTTAGCTCCCAAGTACTCTAATGCAAAATCTATCACAGCTTTTTGTCTAGGGCTTAAATGAATATCCATTAGAAGTACCTCACTTGGACGAATCCAGAACCTTGATAAATACTGGGAGCATAGATTTCTTCTCCACGATCCTCATTCATGAGATCTTCAACAACATCATTGATATACTGATCATCCTCTTCTTCAAGGTAATCGCTATCAAGATGAAAATCTCTGACAAGACTAGGAAGCTCAGTCGCAACCGCTTTCCTTAAAGCCTCATCAGTCTTGGCTTGAAGGAGCTTTTGCTCATGAATGCCTTCTGCGTCATCTATGACTACTGTTATTACTGCTACTTTCATGGTTCTATCCTTTCAACTCTATTATGTTTGTTTTTATTTTCGGGATTTTTCAATCGCTTCTACGATACCATTCAATCCGACATGGATTATCATACCGAACAGAAATACAGCCCAACCAACATGAGAATTATCAGCCGCTGCTGCTGCATGTAATCCAGCGACTATCGCAAACAAAAAAGTTGATAAATACATAATTATTTCCCACAAAGAGTTTTGATAAAGATCCCGATGCCGCCAAAAACGAGGATCAAGATGAAGATCGCAGCTACAAGAGCTAACGGACCCCAAAGCGGTGCTGTGATCCACCACCAACTCCAGTTAATAACCTCGCAAAGTTTGAGGATGAGGAAGACAATAAATACTGCTCCACCACCAAGTCCTATACCGTTAACATTTACCTGCGCTTCTGCCATTTCAAGACCTACCTTTCAAGCATATTACGATTGTTTAATTTTTCGGGATTTATCTTCGACCTGGACGTTCAACGCGCAAGTCATTCTCTGACAATTCGTTCCATGCTATACCACTGTCATTTTCAAATTCATCGATATCTCCTCTAATCTTATACATATCTCCCTCTTTACATAGAATAGGATTAGGGATAGAGAACCAAAAGTGTAAACAAGCCAAGACAGCAGGACTCGTGACCTCTGGATGCTGTTCCTGTATTTCTGCTGGCAACGTGAATCGATTGAAGTTCTCTCCACGCTCTTGCATAGCGACGATTGCTTTTACAACCAAATCATACTGAGAATCAGAACAATAGATTGTATCAGTCGGTGTTACTTCTTGCAATCGAATGAAACTCTTATCAACTATGACAGAAAAGTGCTTTGGAAAAGCTTCACGCTTTTTGACAAAGAACTGGTTGATTGTTCCCAATCCTGCCATAACAGCTTGTATCTCATCAGGGGAGACAAGACCAGTAAATCCTTCGACGGTCCTTTTAATGTTCCCTATAGCGTCTTTTACGTCTTTTACTTTCATTTTATATTCCTATATACGTTACGATTAATGCTCCAACGCCCCAAACAAGCAACGCTCCAAGTGCCAAGCTTAAGTTAAGAGCAAGTACTCTGCCAGTAAGACTTTTTACATCTTTGTCTTTGTGATATCCTTCTTTGCCAAAATTGGTAAGGAAAAAGAGCAAAATCATAAGCCCAACAGCATGAGCTTTACTTATAGCTGCGAGTCCGAGCGGAACAACGAACCATAGCCAAAGATCAGCTATGACAATCCCAGCCAACATATAGATAGGAATCAACAGACCAAAACCTAAGAGGATTCCAAAAAAGACATCAATTGCTACGACTCCAGGTTTCGGTTTCGGTATGTCTTTTTCAGCTTTCCTTATATTCTTGAGTAATTCATCTAATTTTTTTTCATCAAACATTTATTCTACCTTTCAATTGTATTACGTTTGTTTTATTTTTCGGGAATTAATACTTGAACTCGCATAAGTAAGTCAAGTTTGCTTGATTCGTTTGGTAAACAATGCATTCGTCATTCTGTACGCCACTCTTGCCGCCAACAGCATGTACAGAATCATGACCTCGAACTGGATAACTCGCGTTCCAAGCTCCACCTCTAACAGGAACGAACGCTTTACCCATCGCTACGTCAGCCAAGAACATAAAGATTCTTTGCGTTCCCTTCTGACCCCAAAAGCCAGTAGCATAATTCAAGCTCTTAGTCGAACTCGGAGCAAAGTACAAGCCATCGCCCCACATTCTGCCAGTACAATGCGGAGAACTTGCAGGCGGAATAACCAAGCCTACCTTAAGAATCGAAAGTACGTTAGTCGCATTAGTTCCATGCCAATACTCATTAACATTGTTAAGCTTCTTGCCAACAGTCTTAAAAGCTTTGGTCATCTGCTCGATGTCAACAGACCAAGCTTGAACCAACTTCATGCGATTAGCATCGTAATGGTTCCTATTCGCCGTAGCTCTAAACTTATCTTTGATCCTATCAGTAACCCTTTTGTTACTAATAAGTTCCAACTTAGTTTCAAAGACTTTAGGAGCCTTAGCTGTCTTTGCTTTTCCTTTAGTCGGAGTAGCAGTAGCAGCGAGATAAGATGCATCAAGAGCATCAAGAATAGCATTCTGTTTTTGTACTGCTTGTACGTTAGGAAAGACAGATTCAAATGTCCATCGCATTCCTACATTCTGAGGAACAATTGTCATAAACCTTTCTACGTTAGTCTTGAACTTTCTCTTTGACCAATCCCCTTTTGCTACTTCATCAGCAATAGCGATAAGCAATGTTCTTGCTTCAGAGACAGCGTTAGGGAGAATGATACCTAAAGGAGTTGCAAACATTCCTTTAGCAGCGTTCCATGTTACTTGACCGCCAGTTGCATCGCTAATTGCATGTCTGTTAACATCTGTAAGCCAATCAATTAGTTTAGCAGTTGCAGGCGAGGAATGCTGAATTTGATCTTTAGCGATAGCCTTAAGACTTGCTTTGCCAAGGTCTTTGCCAGCAGAAGGAGAAATATTCGCTCCAACATCGCTATCGATAGCTTTAATCTCAGTATAAGGCTCGTACTGTTGAGTCTTTTTGTTCTTCTTGCCTCTTTGTTTTTCTTTCATCTTCTTTAACATGAAAGCTTTACCAACGCAACGATGAACACCTTGTTGAGACGTTTTACCAACTCTACCGAAATTGACATGAACATCGTCTGAATCGTAAAGAGTTACGGTCCAGTACTTGTTATGGTTTGTATCCCCAGTAGCGCACATAAGCTTATGTCGCTCTACTATGTTACCGTTAGGAGTTCCATTCTTCTCTATAGCCATTACTTCATCCTTTTAAAAGATTTTAATCCATCTCTATTTTAATTGAATTAAAAATCGGGAAATTACAAAGCCATCCCAATAGCAATACCAATAAGAACTCCAACAGCTAGGACTCCAGCTATAATGTTTTTACGGTGGCTTCTATCATGGTGGTTTACCTTTCACCCCTACATGTACATCATAATTAATAACTTATTCTTATGCGGTCCAATCGTGACCACAACCATTACAGTGATAGTCACGCTCGGTGGTGTCGGTGGGTTTCGGCTTGAATTCTTCGCCCTTGATGTCATATGTGTGGGCTGAACCACATTCAGGACACAGAGGGTTAAGTGATTCACTTTCAAATTTTGCTTTGTTTTGTTCTACGAGGTGGAAGTTCTCCATAGCACGGACTTTAGCGATTTCATCATGTTCGCGGTAACAGGCTCCTACGTATACAACTCCATCCTTGACAACATAATAAGGAGTTTTAACGTATTCGCGCATCCACTCCCACCATCCTTGCAGTTGCCCTGATTCGCTTTTACGATAGACGCGGACATAACGACCAGCCCCATGCTTTACCAAACGACTTCTCCCGTAACCATAGTTAGTTCCACCATGATCCATAGGAAATGCTTGAGGTACGTCTTTAGGTTCGTAATATCTCCCACCATCCTTTTCAACTATAGGACATGCATCAATACGAACAATTACGACATACCATTCTTTAACGGGTCTGCCATCTAAATCGACATCTCCGTCAAGAGCAAGACGATAACCGTAAGTATTGCTTCTTCTACATTTTATACCATCATGTATCATATCTTATCCTTTGTCCCTATTCTAATTGAGAAAATAATCGGGAAAATCGCTCACCGACCAGATCCAAACCAAAACCCTCCCTAACAAAATGTTCTGCATTCCGAACTTTTTCCTTGACTTCATCTGGGTGCTCGTATACATATAACATGACCCCGCCCAACTCCTCAACAGAGATCTCTGCCCATCTCCTATTCATAAACTGAGGGATACGATCCATATCCTCCTTAATAATAATACGTTCCGGCTTCAAAAGAAATGCAGTATCATTATTGGCAAAATCAGTACAACCAGAATAATCTGTAACAATTACAGGAAGACCCAGAGCCATTGCTTGAAGAGCCGGTAGACCAAACCCTTCCCCTTTAGTAGGTAAGACTAGACAGTCAAATGATTTAATAAACCCTGGCATATTATTCTCATTGATCTTTCGGTGCTCTATTAAGATATTGTTTGTTAGTTTACGAACGGTCCTTTCAGCTTTGTTAGGTTTATCTGTTTTGATGACTAATTTTACGTGTTCGTTGTTCGAGAACATAGAACACCACGCTTTTAATAGCTCTTCGTAGCCCTTTCTCTTTCTCCAAGCACCTATGAATAGGAATCTAAACTTACTGTTTGTTTGTTTCGGTGCTATGTTCGAGTTATATTTGCTCAGATCGAGACAGTGAGGGATTAAATAGATTGGGCGGGTAACGCCTGCATTTTTAAAGATCTCTTGGCAGAAGGTACTTGGGACGATCACAGCGTCATTCTGGTTGAGGATCTTAACCCAATGTCTGGGAGGATCATAAGTCTCGAAGGTTGCTACTCCAATAGTTGTTTTGTTTTTTCTTCTACGTCTTTGCATTGGAGGAATACAATGATAGATTTGAATTGCTTCTGGGTCTTCTTCTTTTTTTGCGAATTTTCTAAAGAGGGATAAATTGTCTCCAGCTACATCGATTCGGTGCTGCGAGTCAAGAGTTTGTATTCTTAAGTTATGGTTTTTTAGTGCTAGGATATAGTTCTTAGCTGCTATAGCATAACCATTAAGAGATCCAAAGCAAATGTATTCGATGTTCATACATCTTTATCGGGTTCCCCAACAAATAAAATGATAGATAAAGAACGGGATGATCGGCCAGACGATGATTCCATAGAAAATCGGTGTTACATCTTTAGCAAACAAATGTACAATACGAACGCCAAAAGCAAAGAGAGCTACGATCAAACAAGTCATAATAGAATCTATGAGAACTGGCTCTCCTACTTCGTTTCCAGTACCAGGCTCAATAATAATCCCTTGCTCTTCAGCCTTTTCTCGTGCTACAGCATTAGCGGTTGAATTAGCTACGTGCTGTCTGATAGGGAAGAATGAACAACAGAGGATACTCATTAGGAAAAAAGCACAGCCAGCCTCGAAGAAAGAGACTCCTTCTTTGGCTCTGGAGAAGTATTGAACAGATTCTCCTAAGTATTTAAACGCAAAATAAAATACGCCTAAAAGAATCAGAATGTCAATCGTTTGTTCCATTTTTCGCTTTCAAGTATATTACATTTGTTTTTAAATTCGGGAAATTAGGCTACCGCGTTCAAGTAAACTCGATCAGGTTCTCCATCTTTTTCAAGAACCCAAACCGATAATGTTCCATCGTTAGGATCTGCTACTATCTTAGCATAAACTCCATGACAAGGAAGTACAGGACTTCTCTTGTGAGTACAATTGTCCATGCCTCTGTCAACGATGTAAACAGAACCAAACATAGTAAGCCTACCATCACCGTCAAAATTATGATCGAGAGGCTTACAGTTCTTTACTAACTTAGCAACAGTTATTTTCTCTTCAGCTTCCAACTGGAGAGTATACTTCTTTGTCGCTTTATTCTTGCGTGAAAAATTTTCAGCCTTCTCGTCTTGCTCTTCATCGTCGTAAGCATCAGACGGATCGAACTTGATCTTCATAGGTTTCTTGGGACCAGCGTTCTTACTCTTCAGGAACTCATATCCGCAACTCTTACATTTGAGAGTTCGAACGCCCATTCCACCTTCACCACATTCTGGACATACTTTACAAGGCATTATTATTTTCCTTTCATTTGCTGTTTCGTTATTTTGCGTTCTCTTCTAATGAGTTTAACAATCTCAAGAACTAAAGTGCCAGGAATAAAATCGCTTCCTACACTTTTTATAACTTGTTCAGCCTTTTGTTTATCTGTTATTGACATCATTATTTCCTTTCTATTGCTTAAAAGGTTTGTTTCTACTATAAACGTTTCGCCCACCATAACATGTTACAGCTCTACGACGAACCCATTCTTTACGATAAGCTTCTCTTACGTCTGGGTGCGTGGCAGATAACTTCAACTTGTCACAAACATATCTCATTACTTCTTTTCTGGCTCTTTCTAACTGAGTCATGCTCGGTTTAGTACCAGCAACCTGAGCCTCAGAAAGCATAACTCGATACTTCTTAATCTTTCGTATCTCTTCTTCATTCAACCCAGTCTCGTTTTTGAGACGACGCATTACTTTCCCCTCGGCTTTGTTCATTATATGTTCGCCTGGTTTAGCAAGACGTTTTCTTTTTCTACGAGTATCTTCATAATACATAATTCTTACCTTTCAAAAAAATAGGCACGCTGAATGATTGGCAACTCCCTGTTTAACACGGACAATCATCCAACGTGCCGCTTGGACACATGTATTACGTTTGAAAAATAAATCGGGAAAAAGGTACGGCTGGGATTGGGCAGTTACGACCATACTCGCACTTACCTTCGGACTACAGCAATGGATCGCCTTCCCAACTACCGGGTATTTCGTACCTTAATCCCTAATTAGCGTAGCTGGACCTTTATACCGCTCCATGTCAATCCATGGTTTACTCCGAGACCGCATCGGTTCAGCGAACCCAATCCCTTCCTCAGATCGGCGAAGCACTAAGGCAAGTTTGCAATTCTTGTACCCTTAGTCCAGCTTCCTTCGTCTTTTACGCTAACTCTGGTACTGGGTCAGATATTACCTTGACCCAATGTCCTACATGCACTCCATCCTTCATCTTCTCGTAACCAGGCTTCGGACGACCTCTTCCCTTGCTTTCGCGGGAAAGAACATCACCCCCTTCATTAACGTCAATATACTCAACTACTTGACGTTCTATCTCTTCCACGGGGTGTACAATGAAATCACCATTGTCCTGTCTTGCCGCTCCACGCGGTGGTCTTCCACGACCCTTGGGAATTCTCCCAGTCTCTTTTCCATTCTCATCTACATAAATCAACTCTGCCATGACATTTCTCCTAAATATTGTTTATAAATCTTTGGCAAACAATATTATACCATAATTAATGTCACAAATCAAATCTATCTTCAGCAGAACTTTCATTGAAACCCTCAAGAACATTACCTACAGGTCTAAATGCCTCAAACAAAGCATTTCGGACGTTCTTAGACTTAGACTCAGGAACTTTGTAAACATCAATCAAGAAATTCCTTTTTCTGCAAGCGAAAACAAATCCTCTTGCTACTTTAGAATACTTGTTCAGTTCTCCAGCCTTGAGTTTAAGACCCAACTCTTTATCAGACAAATCGATAGTATCTTCGTATATACGAATAATCTCATCGATATACTTATAAAACTCAACCAAAAGCAATGACCTGATCTTATCAAAGTCTCTCTGATGCTCTTCAGGAAGATCTACTCTGATAACATCTAAGTCATCCAAGTTACGCATCATGTCCCAGATAGCCAAAGGAGTACAGTTAGAAATCAAACGATGAATACGACAATATTCACTCCCTTTAATCTTTATACGATAACCATTAGAGAACCTTACAACGAACCCTTCGTTGTCGGAATCAAGCGTTTCAGCCGCTACAAGCATATCATCTAACGAAACATAATTTTCTTCTTTTGATTTTATAAAACCAATAGCAGTCGTTTCGGCAATAACTTCATCACGAGTGAGTTCTATCCCTGAATCAAGATGATATCCACTTAATAAAACTAAACCTGAAAAAGAATACGATACAACTATCTTATTCCAAGGTACAATAATTTCTGTTAAATAAGTTATGTTGGGGTCCATGTCATCTAAAGAAGCATACTTATTTAAATAGTCTGTTGCCCAAACAGCTTGTTCTGATTGAAAGGAACCTTTAGTCGCAACTTGCCATTTGCCTTCATTAAAAAAACAAATTCCTAATGAACCATCATATTTAGTAAATGCTCTAAAACCTAGATTAGGGAGCTTAGTAGAAACTTCTCCGTAATTCCAAAATTTGGGAAAAGCTAATCCCACAATCTTTTTATGCTGAAAATGAGGACAAAGAATTAGACCTCTAGCAGCAACAGTGAATTTATCCCACGCCCCTTCGTAAACACAAGATTTAGAGTAAGAAAATATTTCCAAACCTCTATGTTTCTGTATATTTATAAGCCCGCTCTCCACACGTTTCATAAGTCCTTTGTATAATTTATCAAAAGACATCGTAGTCGCTGGATGAGCCAAATCTTTATTTTTTCTTTTAAATATATTCATTTTTAAACAAACCTTCCTAATTTGTTTCGTGCTCTATCATTTTGTCCATCTTTTTCATAGTACTCAATACCGTTCTTGGCAAATACGGCTTCTAGTCTATCCCATTTAAGTTCCATTTTGGGGATATCTATATTTCTAATTTTATTATAAAACCTCATTGTTCTTGGACCACCTAATCTAAAACTAAAACAATTAGTAGATCCAATTTTATTAACACATGCGGTTTTACGAGCTTTTCTCATTCTAGGAACTAAAGCATCGATATTATCTTTAACCCATTCTAATATGTCTTTAGTTCCTGACCAAGTTATAATCGGACTAAGTTTTTTCTTTTTTCCGTTTTTATATACACCAACAGAGCCATCTCCATCAATAAGCCCAGCAATAAATGATAACCTCATATCAATATTATCTATATTAGGTGCTTTTAAAGTTAAAGATTTCTTTTTGGTAATTTTGAAATTATCATATAAATCATTGACCCATTGACAACATGTCACAGTAAAAGAATATGTATCTCGTCCTTTTGTTTTATACGGTCCAAGCAGAGGTCCAGTATAATCTACATAATCTTTAAACCTATCAAGATATTTCTTTTTATCACAAGATTGAGTTATAGAAACAACTCTATCATTCTTGACACAGCCATCAGAAGCTAAAAATCCAGCATAATAACAAGATGCTAGATTATACTCACTAAAAAACGCTTCATTTATACGATATTTTTTCTTAAATTGTCCGGTATTTGTTTCCATAGTTATATATTAGGAAACGGCGAACAATCCTTTATTCTATCCTTTCGGTTTAGGATCTGCAATCCATTTAAAAACTTCATCGATATCAACACCTTGTCGATCATAACTATGAGTTAATTCGTTCTCAACTTCAACATATCGCATACATCTATACTTACCTAGCGATCCTTTGAGTACAACTAATACTTGACTTTTCGCAGCATCTTCTACTACATATTGAACTTCTAAGCCAAGTTCGAGAGGTTCTCTATAAACTTCGAGACGAGACTTTACAGGATTGAGACCTTTAAACAATGTCCCATCCTCATGAGTCCATTCCAATTCATCAAGATCCCATCCCTTATCTGCTGCAACAGAATCTATCAAATGACAATAAACTTTACACATCGAGTTGCTTGTACCAAGAATATAACGATACTTTCGTGCAATTAGATTCTCAGGAGTAATTGCAAGGAGCGGTTTAGATTCTTTTTTCTTTGCCATTTTTATTTAACCTTTCAGACCTATTACGTTTGATTCAATAATCGGGAACTGGATCGATGGGCTTCACCTACCTCATCGTGAGGAGCTAATTTGATAATAAGGATTGTTATCTCCAAGAAGCTCCAAGTTATTGCCCCGCAAGGCAACTATGACCTCGCTAATACTTCCGCGACTAAAGGTCTCATCTCAGCGATGAAACGACCTTGACTATATCGAACCTTAGCACAATCCAACTTGTCAAAGATCTCTCGCTGCATCACTATCATCTCTGCCTTGTTGACAGCAAAACTGTCCTTGGCAGGATACAATTCGAGCATAATCTTACAACCAGGCTTTGCAACACGCTTCATCTCTGCAATAACTTGATCTCTCTCGTCCTCATCCAAAAACATCATTACATAGTTTGACAGAATGATATCTACTGACTTGTCTCCGAGAGGAAAAGCATCTTTCCCAAGGATCATATCTTCGCCCAAGTCATTGCACATGTCGAGGGGAGTAACATCGAATCCTTGATCTCGCATAAAGATGGTGTTGCGTCCGTTGCCGCATCCTACATCAACAACAGTCTTACCCTCTGTCTGTAATAGACCAACGTTCTTTTGAAGGTAAGGTGTTGGTGTCTTCTTGCCACAACGGACGCACCATTTTTCTTTGATATATTTTCTACTCATTTTGCTTTGCCTTTCATCTCTATACTTGGCGTATGACATATTATTTCAATGCCAGTCTCTTTTCCATTCTCATCTACTACCGGAACGTTCAGGCAAAATTCGCAAGAAGCGGGAACCGAAACCTTCTTCCCATGCTTATGATTAGCCCAATAAGCATCCCAAAGAGCCGTGCGAACCGTCTTGAAAGAAGAAAAAGCATTAACAGCTTTCTTGAAAGCTCTCTCTCGACCTTCTCTTTTGACGAACTTATCAGCCAAAGTACAAGTAGCCGAACCTTCGACAACAAGTTCGCTAGTCCTGGCCTCGTCGTTAAGCTTGAGGATTTGGACAACAGTGCGAGTCGAATCAGGATTCCTCGTCAGTCTATCTCCAGTAGGAGTAGGAAGATCTTCTGTGAAGAACTTCGAACCAAAGAGTTTTTCGTCAAGATAGACCGGACGATACTGAACTCGAACGCCATACGACTGACCATCAATTTTCAAAGTAAACATATTTTAATCCTTTCAAGATTGTATCAAGTTTGTTATTGTATTTATGTTCATTATTGTTACCGCAACAAAAATTATCAAACAAAATATCAATTCAATAATATTGAATTTGTTGCCTTTTATAACGCCTGGGATATTCAAAAGAACTCCCAAAAGAACCATAAGCCAACTCAAACCTACGATCATAAACGCATCCATTGTTTCTACCTTTCATTTGTATTACAATTGATTTAAAAATCGGGAAATTACACCGACAGATCAAACGGAGATCTAACAAACTCTTTCTTAAGACGAGCAGCTACTTTCTTGTAACCATTGATAACCGCTATCTGTAAAGCATCATTGCCAGAACTATCCTTAAGAGCAGGATTGGCCCCCAAATCAAGAAGCCTATTGACCTCTTTCAAATCATCATCATAAGCAGCTTGAATGAGCGGAGTCCTACCAAACATACCTCGCTCGTTTAAAAGATCTATAGCAGTCTCCTCTTCCGGAGGATACCAAACCTCTCCACGACTCTTCTGTACGTTCTCATAATGATCCATCAACTGATGAATACGCCTTTCAACTTGCTCATCATGAGTCCTATCAAGGATCTCGAACGGAGCCTTTTCTGTATCCGGATTCTCTAACTGAGCAGGAATCTCTTTAACTCCATCCTCGAACTCTTCGTCCTGATAGTCATCATACTGGTCATCAATCTCCAACTCTCCAAAGATAGGAGATTCAGAGTAAACCTCAGTAAGTCTAGCCATATGAAAAGCGATAGCATCTTTAGAGAGACCTCTAGCCTTGAGTCCTTTACGTATTCTATTTAAAAATTGATCTAAATCCATTAACATAACGTCTTTCCCTTCTGTAGCGACTTTTTTAAAGCTCTGAAAATCTCTTCTCTACGGCAGAATAACTTCTCAAATAGGTGTTCCGAAACTGAAACGAATGATTCATTATGATAATTCTCAAAATGATGAGCCACTTCGTGACAGGCAAGGAGGATTAATTTAGTCCAACTTTCTTTACTTCTCAAACCAAACTTTATCTTACCATCATCGTCAACAGGATTCAAGAGAAAAACATCTTCTCCATTCTGAGTAGTCGTATGCTGAGCTTGTGAGTCATCAGAGAAGAGGAACCCAGGTCGCCAAGATAAACTATCCTTACGAACATATTCAAGATACTCTTCTACCGCATAATCGCAAATCATAGTCCACTGTCTCAACAACTTCTTTCTATTCCCACCGTCATCGTCTCCACCCCAAAAACGCATGTCATATCGAGGGAATACTTTACGTACTTTAGGATTCTCTGACTCTAACAAAATAAGAGCAGAAGGAATAATGTCATCAATCTTATTGTAAATCGATTTCACAACATCTTCCGTAGCTTCAGTTATTACATCTCCTGTTACTGTATTTTTCCAAGCTTCAACCGGATTGTTACTATTCCTAATGAATTCCGCAGCAGTCGGGTTTAACGTTGGTGCAATCGTTTTCGGTGTAACAGTTTTTTCAATTCTCTTTTTCCTGCGCGTTACTTTAGCATGACCAGGACAGACAATACGTTTCGTCCTATTTCTCCTCAAACCGCTGACAGTATCAATTGATATCTTACGAATAAACTCATCAAGCTCAGTTTGATACTGACTACGAAGCTGATCTCTATTGCTAAGCAAGACTTCTCTACTCTTACCAGCATCTATCTCTACGACTACTTGAGAGTTACCTCCAGTATATCTTGTAAACATAGGAACGCCATCGACTCGAACAACAACATATCCTTGATGCGTACCACCGCTCTTGTTAACATAGACTCCACCGAAGCTTAATCTCTGCGTAAGTCTCCTTCTGTAGCACCATTGACCCCATCCGATCCCATTAATCGATACATTACAACTCAATTGAGACGCTCTGAGATAATCATATAAAGCTCTTTTTATCCCATCTTCATCAGCATCAACATCAACTGTAACGCTACAACCTTTGTAGGGATCACCTTTGAGATCGTGGATATCATAGCTTCCACCTTCGCCGGTTACTCTCCAATCTTGGCTTATGATCTGGTAATTATTTTGCGAAAAACAAACTACGATCCTCGCTTTACCAAATCCACCTATGTCTCCATCATTCCCCTTGTTAGTCTTACCAAGACAGAAGTAAACAGAATCTCTGACTTCTGCGCTGAACCCAACTCCATTGTCATCAAACGTAACGATAACTGAATCACCATTCGGTGTTATAGTTATATTTATGTCAGAGGCTTTACCATCGATTGAATTCTGGAATAGCTCACGCCAGAAAGCAAACTTCCAATCAGAATAGTTATTACGTTCTTTCTTGAAGAACTCAGGAGATACTGTAATTTGGTGTTGCATTATTATGCTTCCTTTTTAGGGACAAACCAACGACCTTCTTTCCCGCATTGATTGTCTACACGAGTCCAAAGCCACCCGGCAGATCGATGGATCGACGCAAAGTCTATACGATACCTGTTAGAAGGATTCTCTATTCCTACACGCCTCAGAGCTTCCATCTTTGCCTTATCAATATCCTGTGGAGCACGACATTGAGAAAACTCTCCAGAACCTATGACATTTTTACAATCACAACATTTCTTTGTACATTTAGCCATTTTTTGTTCGTCCTTTCAAAACTATTGCATTTAGTTAAAAAATCGGGAAATTAGAGATCCGATACAGAACACAGACCAGGATCCATTCCAAATCCTGTTCGAAATGCATAAAAAAAGAAAAGGCTAACTAAATAACCTTTTCTTAATCTGGCGACGGTTCTCACAATGGACCTACAGGGTATCGAACCCTTCTATCTCAAGTCCCTGGATGAGCTACATTCTTAAGATTTCGAGCATCATGAAGCGATGTATGGTTTGAATAACGGATTTTCCATTTATGTTCTGCCCCACAATTTTTACCTACTATTTCTCCATGTTTTCCTGTCACATAATTAACAACTTTATCGCCTATATTCCATGTTGGTCGAACATTACCTTCTGCGACATGTTTTTCCCAGACCACTTGAGGAACAGTCGTTTCTGAACATTCTTCTTTGTATGTCGAATGTACTGCCACAGTAACAAGAGTAGCAAGAAAAAGGATTACAAGGATACAAATAAGCCTATACCAAAAGTAAGATTGATAAGGGTATGAATATCTGCCACAATTAAGGCATCGATAACTATCGTAGTTATCGCCATACATCGGTACTGTATAACTTGCTCCGCATGAGCATTCAATAGTTCGTGTTAATTTTGCCATTGTCATTCCCTTTCATCTGTATTGTGTTTATATTCTTTTTCGGGATTTTTCAACGACAGCTTCGCAGAATTCCATCAAGTCATTATCATCAAAACCGTTACGACAATAATTAGCCATGATACTAATAAACCTTACGTTTCCTTTCATGTACCCCAACGAATTATCGATACGATCCAAAGAAGCTCTTCGAGGATGAGGATCTCCCTTCCATCCCGCAGAAGTAGGAGCCAACTCTAAATCCCAACCTGTCAGTGGACACTTACCATCTTGTTCTTCCCATAATTGTTTAAGATATTCTAGATCTATATCATATAATTTTTTGCATCTGCGAACGTTCTGTCTCGCTCTTGTTCGTACCGTTCCCATAGCATATCTGAATCGAGAGAACTTGTCTTGGCGATCAATCAATTTTAAATGCTCAGCACTGCATTTACGTCCAGGTTTTTTACTGTTTACAAAAGCACTACAACTATTTGAACAATACGACAACATCCCACGCTTTTTAGACCTCTTATGTTCGCTCAAACGTCTTGGAAAACTTTTACCACAATGTTCACACAATAAATTTATAATTTTTTCAGGCATAATAGTTCCTTTCTATTATTACCTTTTTATAAAATGGAGTCAATACCTTTTTTTTTATTTAAAGCTATAAAAAAACACTAACAAGTGCTTATACTAGCATTTGTTAGTGTATAGTGGACCTACGCAGTATCGAACTGCGGTCCAGTCATATATCAAATGTAATCTAACGTGCATCTCTATTTTAAAGATAGAGTAACTTAATTTTCTACTTTTTAAAGAGAGTAGAAACTCTAGGGGCATCATGGATACCCTCCACCACCCAGTCTTACTTGAAACTGAGAAAAGCCACCGATGTGTTCACCCTTATTAATCTATCGGTATCAAAAAACAGGATGGGCTGTTTAAGCAGCCATTTGCATAGGTGCAGCAATTAAGTTGCGTGAGTAGATTGATAACGGAGCCTTCTACTCAACTCCGACACGTAATTATCACTCTCCCTATGCTGTCGAATCCAACTTTAGGCCCGTGATAAAACTCTTTATTCAATTATAATTTTAATCTACACACTCTATCAGTATGACAATGACTGGTGCGGGAATCGAACCTCGACTTACCTCTTTCACAATCCGTTCGCGCGATTGAACTGCTTCCAATATAAGCTACCGCGATTTCCTCTGTCGTTTCAGACTAAGGTGATCTTATCCACTTTGATCCAACCAGCCGTATTCAGTTTTAAAAATGCAGATGAAAGGATTCGAACCTTCCACTTTCCCGTTCAAATCAGGTCGTGCCCGCTACATTATTCTGCTTGTCAACGAAGAGCATTTAAAGCCCTTTCAGCTTGTAAGCCTTCTATGCTAATGTAGTGGCTGATTGCTTCTTGTGGGTCGGTAACTTCCCACTGGTCCAGCTCCACCACAGATAAAATAAAGCAACCAGGTTCAATAGCTTTTAGTGCTTTATCTCTCTGTTCGGGGGTTATGAAACACTCAGCGTTCCTTTTCCACTCATATCTGCAAGGTCCAAACCCTCAGTGATTCCCACGAAAGTTCCATACAAAGTGCCGTGATGCTCACTGAACAGTGAGAAGCTCACAGCCCCTTCAGCAACGTCTGCTGCCACAAGGACAAAGTAACAGTCGCCAGCTATCTCTGCCGGATTCACGAGAAATGTGCCTGCAACCGGAGCAGTGAACGCTCCAATATCCCAGCTTACGCCATGGGCATTAAAACTGACAGCACAGGAATACGTACCCGTCACAGCCAACGTACAATCAAGAACATAGTAGATCGCTCCAGCACAGGTCAGTAGTCCTGCTCCCACGCCAAACCCACCAGCATCCAAATTGCCATCAAACAGGTGCTGGTTGGCCTTCACAATTAGAGAGTCAGACGGTGCGTCCTTTATCCTGCCGATCTGCTCCTTCAATACGATCTCTGCGGTTCGTTCTAACATTTCAAAATGGTTCATGCTCTCGTTCTCCTGATTAGAAATCCAATATCAAAGATGGCTAATTTTTCCAAATTTAACCTCGACAGTTGTATGCCACTAAACAGATAGGCGAGGTAATTGGTCCCTATCAAATTTTAGCAAAACAACTAACATATAACCGTAAGTTACATAAGCTATATGTCTTGTCAAATCGCAAGGAAAGGATTTGAACCTCTATCTCCACCTTATAATAGAAGATGGTATCCTAATCTTAGACGACCTCGCGTGATAGGCAAATTACTTATTAATGCATGACACCAAAGCTGTAGTACTTCTTCGTTCACAGTCGAAAAAATAAGTAATCAAGAATAAATACTACCATCTATTCTTTGCCAATGGACCTAAAGGGATTCGAACCCAATTTCTCAAAAGGCGACCAATTCATAGATCGTCTGCCTTTCGTATCTTAACCGACTAAACGAAAGTCCATTAGGGAAGAGCAGATACGGACATAGAGGTTTATGGCTTAGCCAAAACGTATGACTCGTTGTTATCTCTTTATCTTCCCAATATTAAACGCACTTGACGGAATTAAATAACTAAATGCTTTTTCACCGTTACCTAGGCCGGGGCGGGTCATCGCCACTACTTCCTGCCGACCTATAGAAACCCGTTAGATGCCGACAGGGAATCTGCCGCTAAACAGACCATTCGCTGAATATCTATTTGCGCCAAATGCGTATTTATTCAGTTGTCAAATAACTTGCGACCAAACTACTATAACATATTTCTTTACACATTTCCTTCAGTAATCTTTTTTTCAAGATCTTTTTTTGCGAATTTTTTAGCTCGCTTCTTAGCTCTAGCATCCATCTGTCGAGCTTCTATCCTAATCGCTTCATCATGATCAGACGCTATCTTAGCCTTCTTCACTTGATCTTTTCTATATGCTTTTTCGCTTTTAATTACAATTATCGCAAAAACGAAAATGAATATAACTAATCCAACTACTACTGATGGCATTTTCTCATCTCCTTCATCTCTATTGTAATTGCAAAATTAATCGGGAAAATTACTATTCGGTGTTACACTTCAACCAAATATGATCTACGTACTTGTCAATAGGCTGACCCTTATAATCCTCAATCTCCAATCGGATGTAATGCCTAGGATTACTACGACATCGTAACTTAGTCGCAGACTTAGCAGCCGAAGTAAACGCATGACCACCACTAGTAAAATTACCAGCAATTATCTCATGAGTACCGTCTTCCTTGACTCCTGAATATCTGTAACTTAAAATCATTTATTCAACCATTGACCAACTTTACTCCAAAACCCAGCATCTTGATCTTGAGACTGTACTGGGACTCCAGATGCCTCTCGCATCAATCTATCCATCAAATCTCCATCATAGCCATGAGGACTGTCAACAAACTCTATGCCCTCACTAGTATGACGGAAAACCGCCATACCACCAGAAGGACCATAACGATTCTTCCCAATGTTATATCGGAACATACTGGGAACAAAATCACAAAAATTCTTGATAGCACCCTTCCAAACAGCAAGATTACCCTCAGTCATCTCTCTCGCAACAACTAAAGAACTCATGTCCTCAAAAAGGGCTATCCTAGAAGGTAATACTTTAACTATACTACATTCTACATCCACAAGATGAGCTACATCTGCATTACCCTTCATCTTACCACCTTTAGTAAGATGACCAATCATAAAACAAACGCAACCTGTATCAGCTACAGCAGACTTCAATTCATCCAAAATCTGCCTTATCTCAGAAGGCTTTTCGTAATCATCAATCATATTAGCAGAATCAATAATTACAAACGTAGGAACCTCTTGCCTAATATATTCGATGATCGTATCAATCTTTGTATCATCGCTAACGAGAAGCCTCTGAGGATACCCAACCTCACCTGTCCATTGCTTAAACTCTTGAGGAGGAGCCTCACCTTGAAAAACAAGGACTTTCCCTCCACGACGATTGATATTCTTGAGAACAGCTATACCAAACCTAGTTTTACCAACGCCAGGCTCACCGCTTGCAAAAATTATACGACCACAAGGCATACCAAAAGACTCAATATTACCATGCGTTGTCGATCCAAAACCTATGTCAAGATAGGGAAAACCTGTACTAAGACGAGATATCTTAGTACTCTCTATTTGATCCATACTTTGTAAAACCATAAAAAACTCCCTTCCAAACCTATTATGAAAGAGAAAGATATCGGGAAATCGCACCGATATCTTCTCTTCCCCTTGCGAATGCTAGACTTATGCCTTTGCAGCCGCAAGCTTGGCAGTCTTCTTGACTGTCTTTTTCGGAGCTTTCTTCTTCGCTACCTTCTTCGCTACCTTCTTCGCTTTCTTCGCTACCTTCGCTACCTTGCGACGATGACCCTTGAGATCATTCGTAGGATGAACAGCCTGGTAATTAACGAAGCCAGTATGCAACATGTACAACGGCTGATCGTCCTTGCCAGCGAGAACGTCAATGCAGGACTTCAACTGAGCAAGCTTGAGTCCGTACTTGTGGTTCCCACCGAGACGCTGAAGAACCGTAATCGTCTGCATGATACGACCATCCAGATCCTTGGGATTCTTTGCGTCCTTCTTGGGAGCGCGATTGGCGAAGAGCGACCATGCGTCAGTACCCTGACGTTCGATCTTGCTCATGACCTTCTTCATCTCTGCTTTGAACTCAGAGAACGTATGAGCCTTATCGAGACCCAAGTTGATGAGAGCCTGAACTGCGCCATGATAAACGCCACCCTTACGGAACGGATTGGGGAATTCGCCGCCAGCGGACTTGCGAAGTTCCTTGATCTCATTCGGCTTGAGAGCGTAACGTCTTGCCTGACGCATCTGGACCTCACCATCAATCTTACGACCTTCGATGATGTACCCACGCTCGGCAACCGGCTTGAACGACTCTTTACGAATTTCAGCGTCTGTATAAACTTTAGTCTTTGTAGCCATGGTTTTTAATCTCCTTAGATTTAATTAGGACTACTGTTAATGACATCAACATTTTGATGCCTTCTTTCATCTCTATTGTAACCATTTCAAAAATCGGGTGATTCCTGTCACCCTTCTCAATCTTAATCTTTCCTTGTTATCCACGAACAAAGATTAGTAACAGTTATAAGCCCAAGCCACATTATTATTAACCAACCTTGAGTTTCAGACATTTCTCTTTCTCCAGAAATTATTATTTTTTTAAAGGAATTTGACCACTTCTGATTTAAATTAAACATTACATGTTTGATTTAAATTGAAAATCAACTTCTCAGCATTTCTATTACTTCTTTCAAGAGAATCGGGAAACACCCCTCAGAAAACTTTTTTCCCCGTGCCAGAAAAGTTTTAGTCATCAAGAATCCAAGCCTTATCTATAGACTTGATAAGAACTTGTAGAATAAAACCAAGTGTTGCTAAGTTTAAAATTTAAACCCCAAAAAAATATAAATAAATCACGCATTATCTTTTCTTTCCTTATATTCTAGTTTTACTATAGATGTTAAAGCCTCTAAACATTTCTCTAAACCTATTAAAAAATCTATAGGAGGCTCATGTCCCATTAAATGAAATCCATAAGCTATCTGCATGTCAGATAAAATCAAACGTCTACAATTCAACCTGTCTGCAAGTATAGGATACTCGAAGTTAGGATACTTAAAAGAATTAGGCCATAAAGCAGGGTCCAACTCTCCACCCTCAAATATACTCAATATCTCTTCTTTATCAGCCATTTTTCACCTTTAAACTAAATTTCGCAAAAATTAAGCTTTACTCTTGATAATACTATGACGCATAGCTTTTAACTCTTTCTCAAATTGATCAGCACGAGCACGCTGAAAATTCAAGTCCTTGACCAAACCACTAATGTTCCCACACAACTTTTCCCTCCATTTGTCTCCTTGATCAACCTCAACCTGTAGTTGCATTATTCTTTCATGCTGCTGCTTAGATAAAGTATCCAAACCCTTTCTAACTCTATCTACTGAACTATATGATTCACGAAAAGATTCTAACATCTCTTCAAGTTTCCCCGGAATCGGATCACTCCATATCCCCAACTCCATCAAAGTCTTATGAAATTTATCACAAAGTTTATTGAATCTCTTAGTTAATGTCTCCATACTCCCCTTGTATACCTGACCTTGACCTTGAAGCTGATTCTGCTGATGTAATAATATCATACCAACAATAGTTATCAATCTAGCTCTATCCTCCTTAGTCGCAAAACTAGGATTATCATTAACAAACCCTAACTCTTTTAATGATATAGGAGTACTGTTGCGACGAGTAATTACCGTATCCTCACGAAAACCAACAAACAATATCTCTCCATGCAACCCCTTAAAAAACTCCCTGTCCTCCAACAACTCTTCATTCTGATCATGTAACAAGTCTAATGCAAGACCTACAGGATCCTTCACATCATCAGTATCAATGAAAACATTTATTCCATCAAGTAACCTATCTACCTGTTTGTTTCTACTCATTTTTTCAACCCTTTAATCAAATTTTCGCAAAATTAAAATCTACTCCCACCCTACATACCAATTGTATCTTACAAATAAATCGGGAAAAGCTTCTCACCGAAGCGGAAAACCTCACCACCATCTATATATAGATACCGCCTAAATGCTCCACACTTCCCTCCAGATCAATTAACTAATGGTTAGTTAGTATGAGACACCTTTTAAAACAAACAATAGCTTAAAACAAAGAAGAGGCGACAAAGATACACTCTCTATCGCCTCTAGAGCACTCTTGGCTCCATATACTGCTCAGTCTCGTAAACATCCTCTGAACTCGTCAAACCATATTATATCATATATCTCTCCACAATCAATGAATAATTATATATTTATTCAAAAAAAAAGACAACAAAGAAACAATCTCTGCTGCCTTCTAGGTGAATATAAAGATCAATGTAAATCCAATATTAATCGACAACTCTTTCTCGGTGCTTTAATATAAAAAAGATCTTTCTCGGTGCTTTAATATAAAAAAGAACCAGCAAGAATTAACTTCCTACTGGCTCTAACAACTAGTCTAAGGAGACCATGAAAAAGAACAACTAACTTATACATCATTATAACATGAGAACCAACACAATCATCAATAAATATAAAATTATTCCATTCAATAACTATTGAATTTTTCCCAGATCTCCAGAACTAAATAAACATATTTTAATAATTTCACTATTATTCATTTCGTCAGAAATTTTATCATTTCGGGATTATTTATTTCTCCTGATTAATTTTTGATCGATTCGGTGCTATAAATTGATTGATGTCCAAAAACTTTTTACCCCTACAAAAAGTGACTTTGAGTTTTCGGTGCTTTAGCGTTTTGGTGCTTTAAAATTCGGTGCTTTAACAACTTTATCGGGATTATTTAAATCACCTGATTTTTGAGAATTCGGTGCTATTTTCTATAAGTGTCATAATTAATGAATATATTCTCAGATTTTGAGTGTAATTATACAGGTGGCTGGATTGCCGATACAGAAGGGAATAGTAGGGAAGTCATGGGAACGCTAGGGAGAGGTAATAATCTATGTTATTTCGGTGCTATAATCTGATCGATTAGGTGCTATAATCTGATCGATTAGGTGTTATAGAATCATTTTGGTTCTGTGTGCTGAGCAGGAGTTTGCTTCATTCCATGAGAAGGAATTTTGTACATACAGTATATTAACATTTGACCAGCATATAGATCTAGTAGAGTTATGACTAGCATATGAAACAAAGTTATTTTCTGTCCAGCAGTCTGCTACATTATTTGGTTTTGAGAAAGAATATGACATATTAAATCTTGTTTTCATTATCATTTTCATGATTCGGTGCTATAATCTCCTACGTAGATTCGGTGCTATAATTTCCTTTGTAAATTTGGTGTTATAGATTATGTTTATATACATGTAGGCTACAGGGACTCCATCGTGTCCAGGTTGAGCATGTACCGAATAATGATGTTGTAGAGGACATATTCATTATTAATCCTTGTGAGTATTTTTGTGAGTATATACGTCCTATAGAGTTTTGTGATCTTGTCC
>Ga0098044_1000208_pt1 | contig 30363 bp, 32 predicted proteins | sample 10_taG_FD_75053 | JGI IMG/M metagenome (GOLD analysis project Ga0098044, IMG submission 75053) | Marine viral communities from the Subarctic Pacific Ocean - 10_ETSP_OMZ_AT15264 metaG | ecosystem: Environmental > Aquatic > Marine > Oceanic | place: Pacific Ocean | collected 2015-01-16 | reverse complement strand
TTTCCAGGGATCGCCGCTCATTTTAATGAACTACCATTTAGTAGCATCTGTCTTAATACTAGTAGTAAGGGGCGTAGATTCCCATTTGGCGCGAATCTTCATGATTTTTGCCCCGCCAGCCCTCACGCCAATAGTGCCAGAAGCCACAGGCTCAAATGTAATTTCTTCTGTGTTCAAAGCCAGATACATGGGGTTGTTGATCGGGTCTTCGATTTTCGCGGTATAAGGCTCTTTCGTGCCCATTCCAGTAGCTTTAACCCAATACGGCGTCTGTGCGCTGGCATTTATATATTCCGTCAAAATAAAGGCTTTCCTTTGATCTCTGTCAAGCTGATTCATTGAATGCAACATAATGTCTCTAGCTTTTCCCAGCATTTCGTTGCCACGATCTTTCAACTCTTGGTATCGATCTCGGGCAAATTCTTGAAACGTCTTTCCACCTAATTGATCGGTCGGAATAATCGCTTCTAAGTACCTTCCCCACTCTTCAAGCTCCTGTTGTTTTTTCTGTGCCACCGCCTGATTCCTATATTTTCTAAGTAAAAATTCCATCCTTTCCGACTCAGGTTCGGCAAAATATTGCAGTGCTTGGGCGTACATTTTACGAACCGTTTGTGGCTGTGCTCGCAACTTTGCAGGAGCTTCTGTCAGCGCCATTGGCAGATCGCTGCCTGCTTCGACCCTGGCTTGCCTTACCACCTCCTTCCAGTCGGCTTTGCCCCAAAGCTTCACGCCTTTTGTGTAGTCAGTTGCGACACCTAGCGCCTCCAGCCGCTTGACTGTAGATCCGAATCCGCCATTTTTAAAAGTTATATTTCCCGATCCTCCGGTAGACTTTAATGATACCCCTAAAAGCTTGCCGTCGCTAAACCTAAGAGCAACGTCAGTTGGGTTACCACCACTACCCCCCTGTTTAACGGGGATCTTGTCGCCCTCGTTGTCTTCATTGACAACTCGCTGCAACGTGCCCTCTCTAGCTGTCCAATATGCCTTTACAATCTTTCCGCTGTATTTGTTGCTGCTGCCCCACTTTTTTACCTCTTCAAGAGATTTTTTTGCTCTCCCTTTTTGGATATCAATATATTCCTGGGCTTCTTGCGGGCTTTTCGTTGCAGACTGAAGCGCTGCAACTCGCTCGTCCAAGGTTTTTTGAGCAAGAGTACCATCACCTAGATTATTCCAATTTCCGCCAGCCGCCAAATAAGCAAACCAAATTTCGTTTATATCGGCACCAATAGTTTCCGCTCCCTCCCTAATCATTTTGGCTAAAGGGGCTTCGTCTTCAACGACTTCTTCAATCATCTCGCGAAGAAACGCAGGCGTAAGCTTTACTTCAGCCACTTGCTGTCGCTCAAAAGCCTCATCAATTATCTTATCAAGATCACGCTTTTTCATCTTTTATCTCCTGCAATAGTTTGTCCAATTCGAGCCCTGCACAGTCAATCTTTTTCCGAGAAAGGTTGTAATGATTTACAAAACCTTTAAACGAATTGCGACGGGCGCGGTGGTGTACGCCCGTAACTAGTTCCCCATTGGAATCAAGAGGGCATTCCAAGGGGATACCGGTGGCATCAGCTACTGCCGACCAGAGAGCCTTTAATGCTTCGATCTGCACCGGGTAAAAGCCGGTAAAGGGGGACAACTTTACACCGTGAACAGTCGCGTCTGATATAACCGGGCGCTCACCAAAGCCCTTTCGCTTATAGGTGGGTTGATATTTTAAGTAATAGGCATTGCTGATCTCCACCCCTACGGAAGTCCGGTTGGCACGTCCCGCATGTTTGGCAGCATGTTGCATATCCAATAACTGATATATGGTCCCATCATTATCAATACAAAAATGAACCGATAAGTTGCGGCGAGCCAATATTTTACTACAAGTGGCAGCGGACAACGTGGCGTCCCAATGATTTACAAAAAAGTTTATTTCGCGTTCGCCCTTCTCATAGGCGTAATACGCCCCACTGTTGGGCACGATAATTGAGTCTGGGGCATCTTCCCAGGCGACCACCTTATCCCACGCAATCGGAACATCTTCACCATTATAAACTAAAGTTCCAGTAAGCGCGGGCTCCGTTTCTATAATAGGATCCTTCTCCGCTTCTTTTTCTGTGTAGATGCGCCGAAAGGTTTTAGGACCCACGAGACCGTCTGCCTTTAGTTTGTGCTTCTTTTGCCAGCGTCGGATTTGGCGGATCAGTTCGGAATCAAAGTGTTTTACCCCGAACCATGAAGGGAACCACCCAAAGCGGGCGGCGGTGCCTTCATTATAAAAAATCTTTTCCTCAACCCCCATCAGATTATCTCATCTGCGATGCCTAGATCCACAGCCTCCTGAGCCGTCAGATAAACATTTACTTTTCTTTTAAGAAGCTTGCGAATATAAGCCTTGGTCATATCCGTGGTTTGCACAAGAGCATCAATATACTTTTCCTGTGCCCACCGCACCTCGTCCATCTCAGCATCGAGATCGTGCATGGAGCCCCCAAAGGCAGCTACGACCGAGTGAAGCATCACACGACAATTGCGCCCAATGCGGCGGGAGCCTTTAGTGCCTGCCGCAAGGAGAGGGACCCCCGCTGACATCACCTTACCCAAGCCGAGTGTACGCACCTCATATCTCTCTTTGGCATAGTTTATCAAGTCAAAGAGTGAAAACATTTCTGAAGCCGAGCCGCCGTTGGTGGAGACCACAATTTCAAAGGGGAGATAAGACACCTCAACGGTTCCATCCTCGTTCATAGTTTCCCTGCGCCCTTTATCCATAAGACTAATAATGGCACTGAGGACGTCTGCCGCCTTGTCTTCCGTCACATCTCCCACAAGCCCTGTGACCCGAATAGGGGAAGGGGCAGCGGCAGACCGGGGTTCCGCCGGCATCTGTAAGATCATATAAGGGGGGAGTTCTAGTCCTTCTAATCCCTCCTCCGGTGCGTCCTCTGGCGATGTCGTCGGCTGCTCTTCCACTGTTGTCTTTTTCTTGCTGCCTTTCTTTTTCGTCTTCTTTGTCATGGTGCTCCTTAGGTTGTTATTTCTCTGGGTGGCGGATGGGGGCGGTGTTTTTAAGTGCGGCGGTCATAGCGTCGTTCCAAGAGCCATCGCCCTCATTCATAGCTGACGGGTGGTGTGCCGCTAAGTGTTCAAGAGCCCTATCTTGCCACGCGGCGTAGCGATGCGCTGTGACCTGCTGCATAAGATGCAGTCGATCCCGCTCTTCATCATCAACATGAAATGCTACTAAATCCAACAGGGCGCGTGAGGAATGATATAGTTCAGCCCCATGGGCTATCGCCGCAAGGGCTTCTACCTCGGCGGCAGCAATAAGGTTGCGTAACATTACCTTAGTAATTAGTCGAATGCAAAAAGCACCACCTACAAAACCCAGAATAATCCCAATAATAACACCACTATACATATAAAAAGCACCCCACAAAACAAAAAAAGAGCCACATAATGCTTATATAATACACTATCTGGCTCTAAACTTTAAGTAAATTCTTACCTCAACTGGGGGGTAAGTTTTCTTTTACTCGGTGGCGTCAGGGGTGGCTTTCGGCTTCACGCTGTTGAGCAAGCGCTCAGCAACGCGGCGGGTGACGCGAGCAACAAGAGCAGCCTCGTTCGCCGCTGTGCGCTTGCCGCGGTCGCCCAGGACATCATCGCGGCGATCTTTTTCGGTCTCATCCTCGTGCTTGTCAATGGCACCAAGGCGTTCCCCTTCACGCTCGTCGTCACGATCGTCTTCGCCCTGCTTCTCAGCCATGGCTACAATGTCTTCGCTGCCAGCAAGTTCGAGTTCGTCATCGGCTGCGTCCATTTCGGCGTCAGCGGCAATGTCTGCTTCTGCTGCATCATCTTCAAGCTCGGCGGCGGCAACGTCAGAGACAACTTCAGCCTCAACGCCAGTCACGTCGCTAATAGCGGACAAGACCGCATCCACAAGAGCCTCCACCTGATCCTCATCCATAGGGGCTTCGGCGGCGGCGACCAGATCTTCTTCTGCGTCTTCAATATCGGCAGTAGCGTCAGCGAGATCGGCGGCTGCGCCTTCAAGGTCTGCGTTAGCATCATCTAAGTCAGCAGCAGCATCAAGCTCCAGCTCTTGCGATGACTCCTCTTCTTGGATGGCATTCCGAGCCAAAAACTCTTCGGCAGTGGTTTGGTCTAGATTGGCATACTTCATCAAACGGCGTACAGCGGATTCACTTAATAGCTTCTTTTCACTCATTTTTTTCTCTCCTAACAATCAACCGCCGATAAAGTCGGGGTTTTGATATTTGCAATTAGTAAATAGTATGTAAAATCCAAAAAAGTCATCTTTTCTGCAACGCTAAAAAAGACTCTAGCCTTGATATGGTCTTAGTTTTTTTCGCAATTTAGTTCCGGCACTATCCACAATGTATTTTACAGCAACGTGTGTGACCCCTTCCCGTTCTCCAATTTGGCGGAGAGTCATCGATCCGTGCTTTTCTACTGCTATATAGGTGCAATTTAAATCTTCTTCATAATCAATCCAATTACGACAATCGGAATTAGGACAACTCACATCATGTTGTTTACACATCTTCATACACTTCATCTGATCGCACCATTTCTTTCTAATAAATCAAAAATATTCTCAAGTTCTCTCTCATTATATGTCATATTATCACGCTCCACCTTACGAGGCTTCTGCTTCTTAGTATGACGCTTCGCTTTCTTTTTATCTAAGGCTTTCTTTTTCCGCTTAACAAAAGACACAACAGACGGTTCACCGGCAACCAGCCCCTCCATCATAATACGAAAAAATAAACTTTGTGATACTTCATAGTCCTTGAGGGCTCTCCTAAATTCTTTGTGACCTGCTTCGGTATAGTAAAACGTAATTCTCTTATCGTTTTCTTTTGCCATCAGCCAGGTCCTTGAAGAATATGAGGCGCGGACTCAAGTTGCCCTGCATTAGTTTGACGAACAAACCTTGCTTTTGCTTGGAACTCTTGGATGGTTCGAGCGCCGCTGTAAGACAATCCGCTTCGAATCCCCTGCGTAGCGAAGTCAATTATGTTCCCAACGGGACCCCTACATGGGACAGTGGTAGCAACCCCTTCTAGACTCGATACACGACCGCGCCAATCCTCTTGGGCTTGTCTCGATGCCATGCCGCGATAGACTTTTCGTTGAGTGCCATCGGCGTGAACAATTGTACGACCGGGGGTTTCGTTAGTCCCCGCCAACATTGAACCCAACATGACGAAGTCTGCGCCTGCGCCGAGCGCCTTCACAATATCTCCTGAATTGCGGATTCCGCCATCGGCAATAATCTTCGCATCACGATCGGAAGCGGCACAGTCAAGAATCGTCTGTAGCCCAGGGACGCCGTGACCTGTCTGGATTTTTGTAGTACAACAACTGCCGCTGCCAATATTACAACGCACGCTATCTGCGCCCCAATCCGCCAAGCTGTTGAAGCCTGCGAGAGTAGCTACGTTCCCAGCCATGATGTGCAAGTCATTTCCAAACCGCCGTAGACGTGCCAGCGCACGCTTAACTAAAATGTGATGACCGTGAGCAACATCCACGCAGATCACGCGAGCGCCGGCATCATAGGCTGCGGCGGCTCGATCCTCAAAGTCCCCTGAGACACCCACGGCGGCTCCGATTATTGGAGCGGTGATAAGGTCGGTCATCTCTATTGCATCCTTAATAATTTGCGCTTGCTCAGGGACTGAATTGTAGCGATGCACGATGGGCAAGCCACCCAAGACCGCTAAAGTCGCTGCCATTTCAGTGCCGGTCACCGTGTCCATGGGGCTCGAAATGATCGGAAGCTTGATGTTCAGAACCTCGTCAAGGGCGCTATGTAAATTAACTTCTTGGCGGCTCTCAATGTCGCTATACTGAGGGACCAACAATACGTCATCATAAGTCAGAGCGTCGGGTATTGTAAGAAGTTTCAACCTATTGTCGCTCATGACTCACCCCGCACAAGCTTCAGCGTGTGATAGCTTGGGGTGGAACTAAAAACAACGACTGCGGACGGGAAAGGGGCGGCGTTCTTTGATCCTCCAAACTTGAGGCGACCTTTCACAAAGTGGATCTCCCGTGCTTTCATACAATACTCGTGCCAATACTTAGTATCGGTGCGCGACGGGATCAAACAAACTACCGTTGTATCAGCTTTTTGCGATTCGCGATATGCCTTTTCGATCCAGTTCTTGATCTCTCGCCCATAAGGAGGGTTCATAAAAACGGTATGCCCCTCCCAACTTTGATTCAAACCATCATCCTTCTCCGTAAAATATGTAGCACACTTCGCCGACTGGGCGGTGGCACACGGGTCTAGGGTAAAATGGTACTTCTTGTTGAGCTTATCAAAGAAGCCCTGGGGGGTTTCCCAGTCTGCGCTTTTTGAACTAAAGCCCACTGCGCCACTATCTTTGCTCCATAACTTAGCCGACATCTTTGCCTCCTATATTTTTATCTGCAACCTCTTTTGCCTTGTCCGTGCAAGCAGGACAAAACAGCCTTACTATATCGGGGTCTTTTCGCACCACAACCCGCCAGGTAAATGCCATCTCACGAGAGCCCTTATCGAATTCACGCGCACAGGAAGTGCATGCGTCGGGGAGCATATCAAACATCCCGAGAGACTTCTCAAGGTCAGCGATATCTGTGCCCGCTTTCTTGGCAGCACTCTTGAGTGCTCTGCGCTCCTTGCGATTCATTAGGCTCCTGCCTTCTTCGCATCCGTAGAACCCAGAGCGCCTTCGCCTCGATCGCTTATCGTGATGGGCTCACGGGCATACAAGCCGCCGTCAGCACACTCAACCGCTCGAAAAGTAATTACAGGCACCATTACCATCTGTGCAATCTTTGCCCCAGGGTAAACCCACTGGGTGCTATTGCCGACGTTATGAAGGTTGATGAACACCTCACCATCATACCCAGAGTCAATAACACATGCCCCAACGAGGAGGCTTCTCTTTGCTGCAACGCTAGAGCGGTTTTTCACTTCCAGCATATAACCGTGAGGGACGCCGAAGCGCAAGCCAGTCTGAAACAGTTTGGACTCCCCTGGTAAAATTTCAACTGCGGGAGGCACCTTTTGTTCCGCTGGACAATAAAACACATCCAAGCCGGCATCACTTGGGTTGGCGCGAGTTGGCGCAATAACGTTCGGACGGACTTTTGTATATTCAATAATCATTTTATTTTTCTCCTTAGGCTTACGCTAATAGCCTAAAATTTCTGCGTAAGCTTCGCGTACTAAAGCCCCACTGGGCATCATAATCTAGCTTTGCCATGTAGGGGTGGTTAATATGCACCACATCAATCTCTGGCTTTACCCCCCAGCACTTAATAGACGTGGTGGTGCTTGTCGAATCAATGACCCGCAAGATCCAATAAAGCTTCCCCTTTTTGGTTCTCTTCTCTATAACTTCACGGGGAATAAACCAAGCGGCACCGATATCAGTGTCAAACTCCCCTAATGGTGGGACACCGTGGGCAGTAAGCTCTGTGCGGACCTTCTCACTCATAACCAAAGCCATGGGGAACGCTCCGGTGAGTGATACCAGATATTCGATCTTCTCTTCAGTCGAAAAATCACCTTCAGGGCGATACAGTTCAATGTTCTCTGCAAGCTTCTTGCGGTTCTTAGGGCGGTCGACCGCAACTGCTGACCAAAAATGCTTCATGCCAGAAAACCTTTCATCCATCAAGCAGTCGAGTGCCTGGCTCCGAACTAGAGCGTCGATAGCCTTCTTGTTCAGCTTGGAATAAATAATCTCCTCGTCAAACAAAAATTCGTCCACGGAATCAAAAGGGCGGTGATCTATAATCTGCTTGATGGCAGCGTCACCCAGACCTTTAATAGATGTAAGAGGTTGTACTAACGTCCGGTTGTCCGGTGCAATCTCCCACACTACACCCGACGTGTTGATATCAAGAGACTTTACCTTAAAGCCCAAGTGCTTGACTAAGTTGATAGCCTTTTCTTTTCGACGTTCAGGCTCTTTATCCAAAAATGCTGCTGACCACTCCGCAGGGTAATAGTGTAACAGCCACGCGCACTGATAGGACAAGATGCTATAGGATACCGCATGTGATTTATTGAAGCCATACCCTGAGAAGAACTCAAAGGTAGACCAAATCTCATCTGCGTCGGGGCGCGAGATGCCTTTATCGGCACACCCCTCAACAAACTTATTATAAATGCGCTGCTTTGCCTCAGCACCTTTTCCGGTGCCCTTTTTGGTCAACAACTTTCGAAGGAGGTTTCCCTCATCAAGAGAAATGCCCTTTCCTAAACGATGAGCCAAGGTGGCAATTTGCTCTTGAAAAATCAAAAAACCATAGGTCTCAGAAGTAACATCACGCACAATATCATGTACATACTTAATGCGGGCGGGATGCTCCTTGGCTTCAATAAACTTCTTATCCACGCCGGCTGAAAGCGGACCAGGGCGAAAAATGGAAGTGACCGCAGCAATATCAATAATACTATTTGGCTTCACATTCGTGCAAAAAGACTGTGCGCCAGATTCAGTAAATTGAAAAACACCTGCCCACGCACCCTGATGGAAGATCTCTGAATAGACACTAGCATCATGAAGATTGAGAACATCGGGATGAAGCTGGTTATTATAAAATTGGCGTACATCGTCAAACGTGGGGTGGGGCATATCATGGTGCCTCTTTAAAACATGTCGAATTGCGCCCTCGATCATCCGCAGTGTTCCTAAGCCAAGGATATCAAACTTAATAAACCCAAGCGGCTCTAAGTGCCTCACATGCTGCCCTTCTGACCACGGTGTCTGGCGGACGCCACCAGAGACAATCAGGGGCATTTGTTCATCTAAATTCTCCCCAATAACGACGCCCCCGGCGTGACGGGAGCAAGAGCGCACTTGCCCACACAATGTTTCAACGTGAACTTTTACTTGGGGGTACTTCTCAAGAAAGGCTTTGAGAGTGCTACTATATTCCATAACCTCGGTAAAGGTTGGTACATAGACGCCTGCCTTGATCCCATGCTTTGCTTTGGCAAGCGGGGTTGCTTCAAAGAGCATTCGACCGGTAACTGCATTTACCTCCGTAAACGGAATCTGATATAGCTTTGAGATGTCCTTGATCAAGGAGCGGAGCTGTAACGTATTCCAATTAGAGATCGGGACTACAGTGTTTTCTCCCCACTCTTTCGCCAAAAAATCTTTCAGCGCCATCGGATCCGAAACATCGTAGTCAATATCAGGATAATCGGTGGCGTCCTTACGCAAAAAGCGACTAAACAAAAGACCATACTTGATAGGGTCTACTTGTGTTATGCCCAATGCATAAGATACTAGCGAGCCTGCTGCCGAGCCTCTACCCGGTCCAGTGAGTTGGTTTTGGACAGCCTTGTCTGCAATGGCGCTCATCGTCAAAAAATATTTAGAAAAGCCCCGATCATTAATAATCTGGAGTTCCTCTTTGAGGCGGGCAGCATATTGCTGAGCCATGTCCGGCGTGATATCTGTGCGTCGGCGAAGCATCTCCTTGAGTGCTACAACGCTAAGACGAACCAGAGCAGCCTCTGGCTCCTCTCCTTCGGGCACAACAAAAGAGGGAAGCTTCACGGTATTGTCAGGCAAAAAGCTTTCAATACGAGAATGTGCAATGATGCAAGTTTCCTTGATAGACTCCAGAACCAAAGAGTCGTCATATTCTATGGCAGCTTCGGCGGCATATCTCTTATAGGATTCCCACATCTGATCGCCGTTCTTGGGATAAAGTTCATAGCCAACTTCATCTACGGAGTTGGGAAGAGAAAATTCTTCATCGGCGGAATAGCTGCTTAGCCACCCCAGCTTCTTATAAAGAATGCGGTCCCTCCATAGCTCGGGGGACGGATAATGACTGTCGGCAGTGGAAATAAGCTTGACGCCAAATTCCTTGCATACCTGAATAATATACTGATTTAATTGATGTTGCTCAGGAATGGAGTTCCACTGAAGTTCTCCGTACCAGCGGTCTCCGAAGATGGCTAGCATTCTGCGCGTAGTATCCCGCATGGCTTCTAATACTGCTTCCGAACCCTCTTCTTGGTTCTCCCACATGCTGCCGGCATATACCCCTCCAAGACAGGCGGAAGAAGCAATGATCCCTTCATTATATTTTTCTAGCAAAGCATAATCCAGCCTCGGGAATCGATAAAAATTCCCTTCAGCATAAGACTGAGACACTAATTTGAAAATATTAGAAAGACCCGTCTGGTTCTGAGCCAACAGGATAAGGTGGCGTCGGCGGTTTATGGCGCTCTTGACGCTTCGGTTTTCATCTTCTACAACCGCGCCACCTTGCCCAGCGTCCTTTATCTTCTTAGCTAGTTTTTTTTCTAACTTAGCTTGCTCATAAGTCTCTTTCCACTCCTCAATAGAGGGCAAAAAGTATGCTTCCACGCCAAAAATAGGCTTAAACTCGCGGCTCTCCGAGTGCATCTTTTTTGCATGGAGTACTTGATAAGCGAGCCCATTGCAGTTGCCATGGTCGGTAAGAGCCAGGGCATCCATCCCATTCTGATAGGCGTAGTCCATATGCTCAGAGGGGTAGCCTAGACCATCAAATGGAGAGCCTGCCACGCTGTGTGCGTGTAGTCCCACAAACGGGATTGTACTTGTTGTCCGATCTTCAGTCAAGGCTATACGCCTTTCGATGCAGGGTCAAGCTGAAGCTGAGGCTGGACGTGGATCTGGCGACCGTCTGGTAGGGTAATTACCCACTCGGTGGTCAATCCGAAGACTTGTTCAATGAACGCTTTTTGATGAAGGGGGAGGTCCCTATAGTCTTCACTAAATCCATTGACGCGCTTAAGGTGGGCGGGGATCTTCTCATAATAAACAGCATATGCACTCATAGCCCACACCCTTCCATGATGTACCACTCTTCAAGGGTGGTCCCCGTTTCAGTCGAACTCGGGCTCGTGTCCAGGGTGCGAATGGTCTCCATTGCTCGGCGGAGGCTACTAGCAAGCCGCATTACACGTCGGGCATAAGCCCGCCCAGGACCACGCCAGGTGCGCCTAGAGGTATAGCAGGTGTTGCCCGCATTATATCCGCAGAGTCCCTGCTGGAGCTGGCGAGAGGGGCTACCCTGGGTGCCGGCGCGGTTGATCCAAGAGCGGAGGGCGCGAGCGCCCTGCACGATCGCCACATCAGGGTTGCGGGTAAGAGTGCGGCACGAAACGCGAGGGAGAGTAAATCGAGGCAATACCTGGGTTAGCCCACAAGCGCCTCGGGAAGAGCGAGCGCGGGGGCTCCAGTGGCTCTCTACTTGAATGAGTGCCGCCAGGACCAACGGGTCTAGCTCGTATTCTCGCGACGCTTCTATAACCGCCGCAGCATTATCACAAGCTATGTCAACGTTTGTCCCAAAGCCTGCTGCCACCATGGCACTACAAAGTATGTATGCAGTCATCTAAATCCTCTTTCTTGGTGACCCCCTAAGAAGGGGTGATGACCCCAAGAATATAATTTTCCTGTATCAAATTATAAGTCACAGTGCCGGTACTAATTTCTAAAATCATATTTTTAGGCACCACTATGGTACAGCCCTGCAACGGTGTCTGACTAAGAGCAGTGCAGTCGGCAGCAACCGAGAGCACCTCTACAGACACATGTTCTTGTGCGTTTATGTAGGCTTGGGGGAGGATAATCCCAGTGGTTTCTTCGTCCCCGTAAGCTCCGGCTGGGCGAACCAGCAGGTGGCGATTCATTGGCACAAAACTCACTTATGCCACGCTCTTCTTAGAACGCTTGACCGTATCATAATAATCCATCAATTGTTCCATGTCTACATCATTCTTGAACAGGCGATACGCCTTTACTGCCAGAGAGATGTCCTCCTTGTTGAGCCAACCGTTCTCGACATAATTGCCCTTAAGGTTGCGCTTCTGTTCCTTAAAAGGCTCCATCGCCTCCTCAATTGCATGCAAGGACTTCACATAAGTTTGAATGCGCTCCTCCTTGCTTATTTCAGTATCTTCATCCGTAGTGCTCTTCGTATCCTGAGTCATAGTAATAACCCCTTTCTAATAACATCTATCATACAACAAAATTTGTAGATTGTCAAGTCTTTTTTTCATTTAATTTCACACATGCCGCCGGCACACGCAAGCTCGCCTTGGAGGTCTGTGTCATCTGTATCCTCGCGGATGTCGGTGAGGTCCAAAGCAACGAGAGAGTCATATAAGGCTTCATAGGTTTCCTTTGAGCAACTCTCGAAAGGTGCCTGAACATAGGTGTGATCTGCTTCTGAATAAGGAAGGACTGCCAAGCCGTTATAGACATGGCGATTATCCCACATCCACTCTCCCACGTCCTCCCATTCAAAAGGACGGACTGAAATAGTGGCAGATACATTATGAGTATTTTGCCCTTTAACGTGTCCCGGCTTGACCCACTCAGTTGTGATCTTTTTTATACGTCGGAGCAGAGACAATGCAGACTCAGTACGCAAAATAGAATTGTCAGGAGCCGACTGAGGGACAGAAATAACTGCGGTGTCATGCGGGCGAAAATAATCATCTTCAATCATCTCCGGTGCGGCGCTCAACAAATAATTATAAATGGCTTCATTCTTCCCGACCCTGACACGTCTAATATAGTATCGATCAAACCAAGCATGGATGCCCGAACTTGTTCCTAGTGTTAGAGAAGTGGTTCCCGCTGGCTTCACGCAAGTGGTACGGCTGGCGGGGCTAATTCCGATAAGAGCCGCGACACGTCTGTTCTCGGCTTTCACCACTTGGGCGGCGGCGGATAAACTTATATCCTCTCCGAGCACAGTGCCCGATGCAATGCCGGTCATTGACACCCCAATGAGAGCCTCTTTTTCAGTATTTCTCTGCCATACGGGACGGAGATAGTGAAAATCAGTATAGCCTGCTTGAAGGGTTCCTAAAAAAGCGGCGGCGCGGACGCGAGTCTCTAGATCATGCTGATCTTTGACGTTGCTAACGTTAACCTCTGTCAAATTGCAAAATTGATAGGGGCGAAGACCGATCTCACAGCAGGGGTTGGTGCCCCAATCTTTATCGTTAGAAAAATAAAAGCCCGGTTCGCCTGCGCCGGAGGCTTGGACGCGAGACCATAAATTCAGAAAGTACTCCTTTGTAATCCGATGTCGAAGCAAGACCGCCGAATTATTTGCACGACCGCGTTGTGGGTTGGTCTCCCACCAACAGCCGGACTTTGCCGAAAGCATCTCATTATCATCTGCCGAGAACAGTGAGATGAGCGCTGCGCGGCGGATACCTCCAGCTAAAACCGCGTCTGCCACATGGCAAATCAAATCGTGAACCTCGACGGGCTCTAGCTGGTCTCCGTCTTCTTTCTCGCTCAACAAGCCTTCGAGCTTTACGAGACACTCTTGCAGCGGACGGGGACCTGGGGCTTTGCCGCCAGAAGTTATAAGCTTCGCCCCCTTGGGGCGAATATCACTAAAATCGAAACGAAGAGTGGACCCACCATAAAAGTAAGACTTCACCAAAGCCTTTACTGCATCTGCCCAGCCCTCAATTGAATCTGAAATCAAAAAACGTCGTGAACGCTCGGGATTAGGCTTGCGAATCTCAGGCAGCTTTTCCACATGGTGACGCTGAACCGAATACCCAACTCCAGTACCCCCCAATAAAAGAAACATCACTTCGCTAAAAGAGCGCCAGTCGTCAATGGGAAGGTAGGCACAGTTGAAAACACGATTGGGGGCAACTTCAATAGATTTGCCGGCAAACTGCATTGAGCGCATCGAAGGAAGCACTTGCTTTTTCATAACAAGCTTGTACGCCTCGTTGATCTCCTCTCGCAAGTGAGGGTACTTTTTAATATGCATATTTTTATTACGATTAGTAATTTCACGCCAAGTTTCACGACGTTGCTTCTTTTCCAAGTAGCGGGCATATTTCATGTGAACGGTGATGTTGGACAAAATGTCTATGGAAATATCTTTCTTGTTGCTCATTTAATTATCCTTCTTGTCATGCTTAAAGCTTTTGTATTTCTCTCTTAGGGACTCGGCTTGCTGTTTTGTAGACTTGGCTACAAGGTCTCCAACGGATTGCAAGCTTTGAGAAAGGACCTTGATCTGTACGTTGCGAGTGTCCATGAATATGGGAAACACCATCCCATCAGGACCATTGCGGTTCTTCGCCACAAAGATGCGCCCCTCATTACTGCTTTTATCTTCGATAGTGCGCGAAATTGTAAAAATAAAATCTGCGACGAAACACTTATTGAACGCTTCAGAAATGGACTCCATAGTAATAACTTCAGCATTGAGTCCCGAACGATTAGTCTGGGAGGCTGTCCATACGGGGCAATTAAAGATTTGAGCGATGGCACGCAACTGTTCATATATCGATTCTAGCTCGTTACGCTTTTCGCGCTGGGCGCTGACGGGGCGTAGAAGATCTCCATAATCCACAATCACCATCCCGACGTCGACATGTTGGCGCTGAAGTCGCTCAAGGTGAGCTTTGATAACTTCGGTGGAGGCAGTTTTGGTAGGGTATTCTTTAATAATAAGCCTCCCAGGCACCTCTTGCACCTTTTCATAAATTGCGTCTTTATGGCTAAAGATCCCCGTGAGTGGAACGCCCGTAATACAACTGTCATAACGAAGAGCAACTACGGTGTCCTGTAGCTCTAGCGTATAGTGTATGACCGTCTTTCCTGCCATGACTGCCTGAGCGCCTAAGTGAACGAGAGCCATGGACTTTCCCGCTCCGGTGGGAGCCACGACGACACCAAGCTCCCCAGCACCTAAGCCGCCGTTACAAATTGCATCTATTTTGTTCCACCCTGTGGTTATGGGATTGCGAGCCTTGATAGCAAAGCGCTGTTCAAAGTCCACCAGATAATCATAACCGTGATTGCTGTCTGCCCCAAGCAGCAGGGCATCATTCATAACCTTGCTAATCTCATCGAAACTAGATGTCTTGATGAGCCCGACGCAGCGCATCATGGCACCCTTCAGTTTTTGCTTCTTACAGAAATCGAGTGCAGTTTCCTTGGTGTGCGCGGAGCCTTCGGTGGCATCGTCGGGAAGAGAATTGAAAAAATCTAATGTCTGGTTGCGGACTAACTCATTCTCGGCAGTGAGTCCAGCTTTCAATACGGTGGAAAAAGTGCTTCGAGAGGGGTGAGTGCCATACTTATGCCTATAATCAAACAGGTGTCGGACAAAAGCCTGTAGATACTTAAGTTCTAAAAAGCCTATATCAAGCACTTCATTGATCTGGTCTGCGAAAACGCGATCGTCTAAAATAAGAGTAACTAAATTTTCTTGGAAGGTTGTCCCATAATGAGAAAAATCAACCTGCTCCTTCGAAACTGTCATTGGGAGCCCCCGTTATTACCAAAGTCAAAAGCTATTTTGTTCATCACCTGAAAAAGGGCGCTCCAGTTTCCTTCACCGAAACCATCCTCAGTCATCATTTTGATGAACTCTGTTTTATTAAGCGCATACTCACAGTTGTCTATGGCATAATCAATCTTGGTTTTACCCTGGACTGGTATGCTCGCAGCATACAACTGCATCAACTTATAGTTCAACTCTACAACTTCCCTGCCTTCTACAATCTTGACATAGGCGGCAACCTTGGAGTCGACAGTCTCACAATAATCCATAAGCTCATCAATTGTTACGGTGCGAGACTCCTTGAGCATGGGAAGACGCTTTGCTATGGTAGGAAGACCCACGCCGGCAATCCCAGGAAGATTATCCGACTTATCTCCCGCTATAGCGCGGGCAAGAGCAAAGTTCTCAGGGTGAATGCCATACTTACGAACGACACCCTGGGTGTTCATTGCCTCCTTTTGGATAGGGCGATAAAGCACTGTCTCGGCGTCGCAGAGTTGCAAAAAATCCTTGTCGCTGGAGATGATTAGTTTTTCCCACCCAGCGAGCGAGGCATGTGTGCGGCAAACATATGAAATAATATCATCCGCTTCTACGCTCGCCAACACAAGCTGGACCACGGGCAAACAATTCAAATATTCCATCAGACGTGTCTGCTGCCACACTTTGTTTTCAACCTCTTCATTCTCGGAGAGATTGCGGATTGCGCGGTTGAGCCGAATAGGCTTCCTGCCCGCCTTATAGTCTTTAACGGCGCTCTTGCGCTTGCGTGAGCCTCCAGCGCCATCCCAGCAAATTATAACTTTATCGGGCTTTGTTTCACGCAGAAGCTTCTGCAAAATTTTAAAAAACCCTTTAATCCCGCCGATGGGTTGTCCGTTTGTTGAAAGGGAGGGGTCGACAATATAGGCGCGATAATACATATTCAGCGCATCAATAATCATTATTCTTTTCTTTTTGCTCGCGTCCACTTCGCTCTCCATTCCATTCCTGAGATAAAAACAGCCCTCAAAAGTAATTCCATTATATACTATACTTGAGGGCTTGTCAATGACAAAAAGTTGTTTTTTACTACTAATATAAGCTTCTAAACTACCGCGTCGGCGTCAGTCAAAGATTCTTCAGGGTCAATCTCATAAAAAGATGAAGCTTCGCCTTCGCGGGTCTCAAATTTCATAATGACCTCTTCTTCAATTATCCTTAGTACCCGATCCTTAAACTTTGGTTGCTGGAGCTTTTCTCGCCAATGCGCGGCTTGAAACTTTTCCTCAGTGCCATCTGCATAAAGCAGTGCATACCATGCGCCTCGGCTTACTAGAGCATCTGAGCCCTTGATCGCCTCAAGCCAGCTTTCTTCATCTTGGACGCCAACTTCGGCACCCCATAAAATTTTAAAAGCACATTGACGACCTTGGGTTCCGAAACGTGACTTCTCTAGTTTCACCTTGACTTCTGAGCCGATGCGAAAACCTTTGTCGTCTACAATAAACGAGGCTTTGGCTTTTCGCCCGGTCAACCAGATGCGTAGGCTATAGGTATAATGCATTGCCTTGCCACCGGGCGTAAAATAAGGAGTGGTAAGAGCCTCAGACACACTACGGGTAATGTTTGTTTTAAGCTGGTTCAGCACCAGCAGCGTAGCTTGAGCGTTCGCTAGAGGCTGTACCAGTTTCGCCATCCCCTTGGATAATATTCGTGGCTTGACTGCCATACTGCTTAGAGGGTTAAAGTCCCCTTCAATGTCAGTAATGCTCGGTGTCAGAGCCAAGCTGTCCCAAATAAACAAAAGCTGGTTCTCTGCGTTCCCCAGAAGTTCTTCAATGGTTTCCAGCACAAACTCGACGGATTCCGCCTGTACATAAAGTAGCTTATCTAAGTCACATCCGGCTTTTACAAGGAAGTCGGGATCGATGGCAGACTCGGCATCAAAATAAACAACATCAATTCCCTCTTCTTGGGCGTTGGCGGCGACCTGCGCTGCCAAAAAAGACTTACCTGTAGATTCTAGCCCCGCGATCTCAGTGACTTTGCCAACAGGAACGCCTGCGAGTTTGCCACGGCAAATAATACTGTCTAACCATCGTGAACCAGTGGAGATGAATTGGTTCACCTCAGTAGGGTTATCTTTTTTAAGATCCCAAGCGGCTTCACGACCAGCCTTCTTGTTTACAACCTTACGCATATCTGCGATAGAGAGCTTGCCTGCTCCCTTGTTCTTCTTATTCGCCATCTGCACCCTCATGCCTTAGTAAAAATAGGACACCTGTAACCCCGTGCCCTCCTGCGGAAAGTATTCAATCAGCTATCGATGCTCACGACCTCAATCTCAAAATTGAGAGTCTTGCCTGCAAGCGGGTGGTTCAAGTCCAAAACGACCTCATCCTCACTAAACGACTGAATCTTAGCCATAAATGGCATCCCAACATCAGTATGTCCCTGCACTACAGCACCTTCCTCAAATTCCATCTGAGGGGCGAAGGCGGTGCGAGGTACTGCCTGGACGCGGGTAGGATCGCTTTCCCCATACGCTTCTTGGGGAGTCAAGATAATTGTCTTAGTCTCCCCAACTGTCATACCGAGAACGGAGCTTTCAAAGCCCTGGATCATCGTCCCGGCACCGACCTCGAAGGAAATGGGGGCTTCTCTATCACGAGAGCTATCAAACAGTTCACCGTCTGCTAGCTTCCCTACATAATGAACACTAACAGTGTTGCCATCTTCTACTTTACTCATGGATACTCTTCTTTCGTTTTAAAAATATAGGACACCTGTAACCCCGTGCCCCCCTGCGGATTGAAGCCGTCAAGCTCCTAGAAGCTCAGCAAAAGCGGTCTCAACAGAATCAGCGGGTGTAACATTTTTATCATCATTAGGAGTAGAATTATTATACTTCTCCGTTTGATTAGAGCGTGACTCTGCGGACTCGTCCCCAGACAAATAAGCGTCTAGCATCGACTGAACGTCTTCAGTGGTTTTGCGCTCAAAGAGCGCAGTAAAATCAGGAATCCCCTCAAGGAGAGCATTACACTCTTCTTCAGTCTTATCCTGACAGAGCGTGGAGGTCTTCCGCGACGGAACCAGCTTGGTAACGGGGAAGTTGGCACCAGGGGGCTTACCATAAGTAAGCTTGAGGTCTGTCCCCTCCATCACATCAGTGATGTCTCCATACTCAGGATTTAACACAAGGCTCAAAAGGCTTTCATAAGCCATCTTGCCATAGCCCCAAACACGGATGCCGCTCTCCTCTTCTCCACGGACAAAAACCGGAGAGAAAAAGCGCTGGCGTGGGAAAAGGCTCTTTGCCATAGACATACTCTCTTCGGTGCCCTCCTTATAGAGAGCGGAAGCAAAGTCGCACACAGGACATGAGTCCCCGTAATTCTTCTTGGGGCACAAGAAGCCGGCATTGCTGCCCAAGTTATAATGAAAGTGACGATCCTTGAAAGGGTCACCGTCAGCAGTGGGAACAATACGAATCTGTTGATCGCCATCCTGAGGACGCCAAAAACTCGAACGTGAAGAACCGCCTCCGCGATTTTGCAATGATGCGAGCTTCTCCCGCATCTTCTTTAGGTCAATAGCCATTTATTATCTCCTTATTTTTTTTTATTACTCTTGTAAAAGTGTTCCTAAACATAACACATAAATTCCATTTTGTTAAGTACAAAACATACTCACTCTCGATGTCGGCACGGCGACTTCGGCGTTTTTGTCAGAGCGGTGTGTGTAGCACGCTTGGGTCAGCTTGCTTCTCTTTCACCGCGCCGACAACTGTCTTCCAGTTAAATACGCGGAAGGCTGAATTGTCAAGGTCCCAGACGATCTCCATACCTTCGGGCAACGTAGGGGAACTCACTGCTCCTGACTTGGTGACTTTCTCTACGAAGGCTTGGGGCAAATCTGTTGCTCTGACAAAATTCATCAGGCGTTGATTGCCGTCCTTCTTCTTAAAAATTGCTTCGTGAATCTTCATTGTTCTTTTTTCCTCTCCTTTGTTGGGATGATCATAGACTACACCATCTCCACTCTAAAGTCAAGCACTATTTTCATTTTTCTTCAAAAAGATAATCGTACTTAACTCGCGTGCCCATAACCCAGTCAAACCAAGGCTTTGTGACACAAAAATTCTTATTCTGGTTCTTCCCCATGTGATGTTCGTAGTGCCAGCGCAGTTTTCTCTTCGCCCAAGCTGCATCAGTATGTGAGCGCTTATGCACATAGTAATAATTGAAAATGCCATAGAAAAGAGTTAAGGTGAACACGGGGGCGACCAAAAATAAAGGAGAGTGAAGAAGCCCTGCGCCTAGAAGAATCCACAACTCTTTCCCAGAGCCCCAAGGCTTTAAGTAGTCCTCATCAATATGCCCGTGTCGGCGCGAAAGCTTATGATGTCTCCACCAATGGAAAGCAAAAATACTCTTCTTCTTGCGCCCCAACACATGAAAGGCATATTTGTGGAAAACCCACTCAGCCATATTGGCATACAAAAGCCCCAACACAATTTGCACTATCACCCACACACTCTCCATGTTCCCTCTCCTCTTCTCAGTTAGACTGGCTGTACATAACGGGTGCCATATAGACAATACACATATGGCTTTTCATATTTCGTAGAATGAACCATATAAGAGGCATGACACTCCTCATCAGTTGCATCTTTAATTTGTTTTTTGATCTTAGAGAGTAATTTGGGGTCGCGATCAATGTCCTCTTCAGGGATGGCATAGTAAAAAACCCTCTCTGTGGGAGCCAATAAAGGAAAGAATTTCTTCTCCTCGCCAGTCTCTAGGTTAACCGTTCCAAAAGTCCACACTCGGGTCAGTTCATGAAGCTTGGAAGTTGTATCGATCACGGGGGGCGTATGCTTAAAAACATTAATCATATGAACAGTGTTCACGACGAGTGCCTCTAAACGGCTCTGGTGTTCCTTGAGCGGGAGATCTCCTAAGATAAGCTCAAGGTTGAGTTGATTGAGCAAATAGATCCCCCTAAAGACGCCCGAGCGAGCATATTCTTGCAGCACTCCACATGTAAGACGATCTTGGAGAGCGGCTTCTGCCGAAATAAGCTCGGTATCAAGCTGCACATATAAAATGCTCACCGAACACATAGGGTGTAGTGTCTTTAGGATCTGCAAGGCGGCACCGGAAATCTCATCTGTTCCTGCCACAACGAACAAAAGCTCCTTTCCAGCAAGCCCTTTAAAAAAACGCTTGAAAGAGGGGCAATTTGCCTCGTACTCCTGATGGGTTTCTTGCTTAGGCATACTATAAATGCCATCTTTCTTATAACCCTTGAGCCCGGTGTTGATTTTATAAACCTGATATTGGGGATAGTTACGAAAGCCCTCCGCAATCCCACAACCGACGGACCCCAATCCGACCACAACATCCACCTTACAGGACCCTCTCTAAGATGATCCCATCAGCAAAGGCACCACGAGCTAAGTTTTTCTCCTGCCGCGCTGACTCGATATCCACATCAGTAACCTCCTCTGCCTGTTGAATAGCTGCGATGACTTCGAGCACGTCTGCCAACTCCTCAACAGAAGGGTCTTCGTAAAATTCTTGTGCCTCTTCCAAAAGCTTCTTTCTTAAAGCTACTTTGTACTCTATGCTTCCTGGGGGCGCGACTCGAAAATCGCACTCTTTCCCCTTCTCTTGAATAATCTGAGGGATTTTATCTCTCACCAGCTTGTTATATTCTATCATCGTATTTTCCTCATGTCGCCAAAATTCTTTCCGGCACTCACATTAACCTTATAGTCTCCTAGCCGCGTGGAACCAAACTCTTCTATGAGGGCGCCAAGGGCACTCTTCTCCTCATCACACACGTCCAGCACCAAGCTGTCGTGGATGAAAAAAGCAACATGAGACTGGTGGTCTTTCAGAAGGCGACTGACGGCGTTGGCGCGGTCTAAAAACAAATCACTTGTCGTGCTTTGCACAATATAATTCAATGCGCGGCGGCGGTCGACCTCCATCGTTCGATCAAAGATCGTTTTAACTGCTCGCCCATCAAAGTACTGCTTTATTACAGTGTCTCGATCATATGCATTGCTAAGGAGAGCATCCTCGGAGGAGGGATTATAAAGCCAAGAAAACACCCTCTTCTTCGCCTCCTCCCGCGTTCCTAAGCCCCCAAACACATTTTCAATGTTCCACTCGTGGATATCACCTTCGGGCTGCTCAGAGCCGCTGAGAGCCAACAAGGTGCGTAGTTCTGCCGCGTTGAAGTCAAGCTCCACAAACCAATCGTTCGTGGGCTCCAAGACGCGGCGCAGGTTGCGGTCAAGAGTTAAAATTGGGAAGCTCCCTTTTTTGGTGGTCAGTCTCCCGGTCTTTGCGCCAAATAAATTATAATCAATATGCGCGGATGCGTCTAACTTTTTCCAAAAATCACGAGCGCGGGCGGTGCCCAAGAGAGGGCGCAGTGCCCCCTTATTTATATTCAATGGGCGCCTGGAGACTTCATGAAGGAGAGAAGCCATCGACGCTAGAAAATCATGGTTCAGAGGGCGAGCGTGCTTCTCAAGTGCAGATGCGGTAATTTCGTTTTTCAAATAAAAGAACTCCAATAAAAATCGTTCGGGCACCAAATCAAAAAAACAGTTCTCATACAGCGAGATCTTAGCTTCTTTGAAAGACCGCAAAAAAGCCTTAAGTTTTTTCTGTGATGCTGCCCACTCATCACTGAGGTTGGTGGGGCACGCATCGGTCAAAGAGAGACCCCCCGTGTAGATCTGTGCGTATTCAACAGAACCCCCTGATAAAATAGGGGAGTAGCTCCATGTTTTAGTCAAAGAAGTCGGGAAGTCTTTATAATGGATACGACCATCGGCATATATCCCAACACACTCTTGTTTGCTATCAAGGCTTTGAAAAAGCAAAAGTATACTCTTTTTTCTTTCTTAGAATTGCAGCGGGTTGCTGCTCCTTCGAACAGGAAACTCCACTTTACCACCTAACGTTCCCGGTGTCAAGTCTTTTTTTGCACCCGGTGGTGGTAAGTGGCATCCCTTGAAATCAAGACTAACATATCTTTGAGTATTTTGTAAGGTATTCTTTTTATAATATTCATTAATATTTGCCATCTGGGTTTCGAAATACTGTTGAGTCCAGTTGGCGTCGGATTCGTAAACTCGCAAATAAGTGTATGCTCGAAGCCACATAAGGTCTGCCATTGAATTCATTTCGGAAGCGGCGATGGGGGCACGCTTCACCACCCGCGTGCAAGTAACACCATTCTTGTGAGACAGGATACTAACTGTAGGGTGTTGTAAAATAAAATTCTCGTAATACGCCCGAAAGTACATCTTCAGGGCGTCTATATCATGATCGCAAGCATAAAAATAGTAATTATCAAACATATCCTCAGGAGCGATCCCATAAGACTCCATATAGCCCTGCATAACAGGGGAGCGCAAGTTAGCCACGAGCCTCCAAGGTGCGTTTTTATCAACTAAAAAGCCGAAGCGTTCAGCGGCTTTTACATAAAAATGAAAGTTCTTATCCTTTAAAAATTTGTTATACTTGACCGCATCGTCGTCGTGCTTCTCTTTTGCAAGCTCAATAAACAACCCGGTGGCGCTGGGGGGTGTTAACTTGGAGTAAACAAACGCACTCCGAGTGATCGAGGTGCCGCGAGGGACGGTTGCCACAAAACGAAGGAAGTGTTTTAAAAATAAACTAAAGCTCGTGATCTTCCGCGAAACTGCTTCTTGAGACAAATAATTTTCCATAAAAATAGAATACACCGACTGATTGTACTCGTGAAAGGTGTCATGTATATTGGACCAAGCGGCTTGTGGGTTCATCAGGATATTACTCGTCGAGGAAATAATCCCGGCGCGGGCGGCGTCTTCATAATAGTGTTTAAGATCCATAAAAGCATCAGCCACATAATCTAAAGCAAAAAGTGTTTTTTTATTACGCTTTCCACCAGGCAACTGTTTCAGAGTGTCCTCTCTAACAAGACGTGCATTGTAATGCCAATCTACCTTCCCATAAAGCTGATGTCCTTTTTCCCACAAATCAATAAAAGGAAGGTTAGCGGGATAGGCATATCGCCTATAGGCAGTTCGTTCGGCAAAAGCGGCAAAAGCGCCTAATTTATTATTTCCTTGTGGGGGGCGGGGCATCGTATATATTCCTAAATAGTTTATGAAGCGCCTTCGGACCCGGCAGCGCTGCTAACGCTCGGAGGAGTAGGAGGGGCTGGCGGCGACGTGGGGTTCTGCCCTAAAGACTGTGGGGAGGTATTCTCGCAGGCAGCGTTCGCCGTGGCGCGGGGACGTGTACCGGAATAATCCTCCGAAGTCTCACCGTCTGCCTGGTAGACGCAGCGAATCTCAGTTTCATATTTGCCAGACTCGATAGATGAACTAGATTCTAGGACGGAGTAGTATCCCTTAAACGTAGTGTTGGTTGCAATGATAGAGCCGGGGGTGGAACCATGGGTCCAAAATGTTGGATCAATGTAAACATAATCTCCCGGCTTAAATAAGCCGTTCCCCAACATACTTACGTTGGCATCGTATCTTTCACGCAAAGCGCGGAACCGATTAGTCCCAGAGTTGGTTTGGGCTGCGCGAGCAATATTTGCCGCTCGCAATTGAGGATCGTCTTTACGCTTGAAAGCGATCCTCTTTACAATGCCCTTAGCCGCGCCGTGACGCAAGTGATAGATGCCCTTGGTGGCATCGCGGGAGCGTCGTGTGCCACCATGAAGAGTGGGATCAAAAATTAAACTGGTGGGGTCGCGCATTTGACCAAAAATAAAAAGATAGTCGGAATTTTCGTCAGATGTGTAAGCAACAGTATCGTGAGAAAACAAAGCAGCACTGAACTCTACCACCCCCCCTCCATAAGGAAACTCTGGCACTCGTTGGGTAAAGGGATCAGTTGTGGTCGCTAGCTGGAACATGTTGGAAGTAACAACAGCAGAGGAGGCAACCATCCCATCGGTGTCACTCTCAAAACACCTGGGACCAAACGCAGAGCGTAGTAAACCCTCAGTTGCCTTGGCTAAAAAGTCGCTAAATGAAATTTGTAACACATCCGCTGCGATGAACTCACGCCCAAACCATTTCTGAAGTTCATTCCATGAAATCGGAACATCAGCCAAATTTACATAATTGCGAACCCGTTCGGGGGTGGCTGGATCTATAAATTCTGTAGGACCCACCAGTGTTCGCATTCGTCGCAGGTCCTTGCTCGTGCCCGTTGCTTCGATGAAAGAGAGGGCTGCATCCAGAAGGTCTCCCAAGAAAATAAAGAAAACTCGAAATTTGCCCGCTTCGACACGCGGAGTGTCCGAAGCCATAATCAGGCTTTGGGACAAGCCTTCAGGCGTGCCATGGTAGGCTGCACCCCTGTTACGGAGGGCTGTACCCAAACCCCGAATACCGTCATTGATGTTTGCGTCCTGCGCTGCTTGAAGTTCAACAACACGAGCGTCTTGAGAAGCAGCAGTGGCGCTGCGGATTCCTTGGAGAGCCTGCTCATTAACCGAAGGGTTTTCATTATCCCCCGAAATTGTGGTAGTTGTCTCAAAAGTACTACGGTCGTCCAAAGCGCCATTCCCGGCTCGACCCGTGTGTTCTAGGTTATACCTCACTGTTTTAATGCGAGATGCAATATCCATATCACCCCCGCGTTCAGCGCGGCGGCGGCGGGCTTCTTCTTCGCTCACTTGCCCTTGGCTGAGGTCGGCTTGCGCCTCGTCGTATGAGGTCGCGAGACCCGCACGCTCGGCGCCTCTGGTAACGCTAGGATTTAGTCCTATGGCGTCCATTAGCCCAAGAGAGGCGGATGCGAGCGACGAGACTTCGTCACTCCAAGATAGCCGGCGGCTTACAACTCCCAGCTCTTCACCTTCTACATCAATATATCGCAGCCCATGTAATTCTATCAACGTTTCTAGAAAGTTTTGATAAAGCACCATACGATGGCGGTTTTCCTGGGCTTGTATCGCTTCTTCACGCTCTTCGTCGGCAGTAGTTGCTTCTTCTCTCGCCTCTTGTGCAGCTTCAGTTTGGGCTTCTTGGTTGCCTCCTGCCATTCGGCTGCGCTCCTGTGCTTCACACCCGCGTTGAGAAACTTGCTCTTGCATTCCTTCTCGGGAGGCGGCTATATTTATGCGCTCTTGGGCAATTCGTTGTTGATCAATGGGAGGCAACGTACCGAATAGAACGTCGCTGTCGCCAGGCTGTGCGCTGCGAAGTGAGTTCTCTAAAGTGGCAATATAAGATATGCTAACGCCTACGGTGCCGTCCTCTTTCAAGTCCAATTCATGTGTGGTGAGTTCTAAAAAGAAAGTATGGCTTGTGCGAGCGGTAAACTCGCGCAGGGCTTCTAGCTCTTGCTCACCGCTGATTGCCTGGCGGGGAGTCTCCCATCCCACCACCGCTTTTATTCGATAGTGGGCTGGGTTGTGGCCAGCGTTATCGGAGCCCGTTGAGGACGAAACGGTAAACAGATCAATGATCCTCACAGGGTCCACGTTCTCTAAAAGTGCTAACGTTGCTTCATCGGCAGTTGGGTTGTCGCGGGGGTGGGCGCGGATCACCTCAAGATCGCTCAAGGAGTTGAGGTGTAAGGTCAGTGTCGCCTCAAGAGAGCGCACAGCAGCGCCTGGCATGTTGCCCGTATTTTTAAATTCAAAACTCTTTATGCCTGCACCCTGTCCTCGGTGTGCTGCTTCGGATACCATGAGTTCGTGGACGTCTGAGGTGAAGTTATCAAACTTTACTTCTACATCTATTTCTTCCGCGTCGAGATCGGCGGTTGGCTGATAACTTTTATACAGACGTATTTTGGGAACAAGCGATGAATAGACAGCGGGCAGCTCTTCTACTGCCTCCGCGAGGCTCGGGGTTGCAGTCATTGCATTCAGCATTTCCGCCGGAGAATTGCCCCCATCATGAATTTTCATAAAACGCCGGTATGCTACGTCACGATTGAAGTCTGCGAACTTTCTCCAGTTATAGAGCAGGTAACACTGCTCTTGGAAACTCCTAGCTGCCTCGCGTGCTTCGGCATTTTCAATAACACTCTCTTCGCCGCTTTGGGCGATGGTTCGCTCTTCCTCGGTGGCGCTGGCTGTGCCGTCGAGAGCCCGAGAGAGGCGTCGCTGAGCGTCGACCTGACCTGCTTCATCCCCGGTAAGGTCAGCGACGGTGGCGTCGATGCTGGCTCCGACCTGCGTGAGGAAGCTGGACACCCCGGCTCTAGCCGAGCTTTCCTCCACTTCAGCCCCTCCAGTTGCAGGGGGGTCCTCCTCTGGTGTTTCTTCTTCGTCATCCATGTTTTACTTATTTATCAATAACGACAGAACATCGTCAAGAGGGAATGGGATTTTAAGGGTTTGCCCCACAATAAGATGAGCTTCTGTGGGCGTCTGATTATACCAGGCAATGACCCACCATAATTTTGCATTGCCGTAATGCTTGTGTGCTAGTTTATAAAAACGATCTCCAAGCTTCCATACATGGTTAACTCTCTTAAGTTTTGCCCTTTGAGCCACCGTGGGATGGTGTAAGTTGGCGGTGCTGTATTGCCGAATATATTTTACACCACGCTCCTTAAAAATGTTAACATAAGAATCTTCTTCATTCAAAAGAGGGCTTTTTTTTCTATATCTTGACATGTTATTTTAATCTCCCAGAAGTTCCGACTCCGATGCAGCTAGTTCGTCGGCGGTTGCAGTATTGCTTGTTACTGCATCGTTTGTCCCCGTTTCTAGCCCCTGGTCGGCTGCTTCATCGCCAGCGTCGGGGGAGCCAGTTCCGCGCAAGACTTCGGAGATGGCTCCCGAAATTGTAGGAGAGCGTGCGCCGTCGCCATAAGGAAAATTATTATTGTTATCATAATAGTCTCCCATTTTGTCCCACCCAATTATGTGAGTATGGTTTACAGTAAAAGTACATGAAAGGCGTATCACCTGAGGGTATATTTTGCCAGGACCAGCATGGAAAACACCAGCCTCAAAATCAGGGTCATATTCGAAGCCGCCGACGGTGCCCAATAATCCAACGTGCTTAGCGCTTCCGCCAGAAGTTGCTGTAGTGGAACTATCCTGAATCAAGTTCATCATTTTTAATTTAAACAACGGCGGGGTTGTCATGATCCCCCCTGAATCATAAGCGGGGTAGAGCATATTAAAAAGAAGAGAGGCTCGTTTTAGATTGGCGCGGGCTTCGCGGAGAGAGGCGGCTGGGACTTCCCACTGAAGATCTATGGTGCGCTGCGTCCCTTTAAATGTTTGAATGGGGTCCATTCGACCGAACAAGTTTTCTTTATTCCACTCTGACGTGAATTTATCTTTGAAGCCAGTCACAAAGGCTTTGAAGCGCACCGAGCGGCTGCTGGGGAGGTGATAAAATTCAATAAATTGCTGAAGCTCGTTCGCTTGAAAATCCGAAGGGTCTTGGAATCCTCTCGTGCCGCTCGTGCTGCGAAACAACCCCACGCCAGTGCTGGAGTCTACCGCGATATCATCTTCTGCAAGAGCGTCGGCTTCTTCTTGAGTGAACGCCATATCAACGCCCTCGGCTTCCGCTAAGGTAAAAGTCATGTCATCATCGTCATCCATTCTTGGTTACCCTCTCATCACAGTTGCTTGTAGGTTGTCTTGCACCACGGCATTCACGGCGCGAGCAAATTCGCGGTCCTTCAGCACTAAAACAACATCCTGGGAGGCTTGACCCTCGGAACCAAAGAAATCACTGAAAGTGCTCGTAATCATATCAGCCGTAGCAGACAGTACATCCATCCTGAGTACGAGCTGTTTATCAGCTAGTTCGCTCGCTTTGTCGATTACTGCCATAATCTTTAAGGGCGCGTCTGGTGCTTGAGCCACAGCAGTTATTGCGCCGTCGATAGCCTCAAATGATCCCTGAAGGGATACTAATTTTTGTTCGGGGAGCAACATTAGCGCCAGGGCAAGAGCGCCGATGCCAACCGCCAGAAAAGGTAATGCGGCGGCGGCGAGGAGAAAGCCGGGGGCGGCGAGACCCAGTAGTGATAAAGCCATTAACTTTTCTATACTAATGGCTGCGGCGAAGTCGCGAAAAGAGTCTACGAGGAGGCTCATGCCATAAGCTGCCATAAGAACTGCGCCGCCGATCATAAGGATTGCGAGCCCCAAAACAAAACCAGCCCCAGCAATAACAAAGAGCCCCGGTGCAGCCGCTTTACCAGCGGTGCCGATAGCCGTGAGTCCTGCGGCTGCGGGTGCGCTCGTGGTTGCGACTGTAGTTGCGGCTGCGCCTTGGGCGACTTGGGCGGGAATCAACAAGAGGTACATTGCCTTCATTAAGCCGCCCGCAGCATTTACGGCTATCATCGCTGTGCGGGTGGCAAGTACTGCCTTGCGAACACCCCACAGCACCACGACGCCGCCCATTAAGACCTGAAATAATGTTTTATTCTCTGATATCCATGCACTTAGTGGGGTCAATATCCCAGTAATCATTTCAACAAGGGGTGCAACTGCCAGGCCAAATGCAGACATCAATGCTGTAAGTTTTTGCTGGATACTCGCTGCTTGTTGGCGTTGTTCTTGAAGGTCTGCCTCTTCAGTGGCTAGAGCCTCAAGCGCGGCTGTCTGTTCTCCTATAGAACCTGAGAGCATGCGGTTCGCCTGAGTTACGTCAACGCCTAACACACCAGCTACATATCGCTGAGTGCGTTGGTCTAGGTCACTCAGACTATGCCCAGTCTGCTGAAATGCTTGCTGAAGCAATGCTATTTTTTCAGGACCTTCAGCCGCTAAGAGGTCCATAGAGTTAAGCACCCCTCCGCCCAAAACCGCGTTGAGCCGACCCGCTGCGTCGGCTGCGCCTTCAAAAGTATCCAGCCGCTCTACGATATTGAGCAATTCCTGCATCGAGACACCCGTGGCGGTGGCTTGAATCTGCAACTCTTCAAACATCCCGGTCATGCGTGAGCCAAATTGGGCAAGCTGTGGGGCGGCGGCTGCAAAATCTTCTGCAACTTGTTGTGGTGGGCGACCTAAATTTATAGCCAAGGCTGCTAGCTCATTGCTTTGATTGATGGCTTCTTGGGTGGTCATGCCTAGCACCTGCATCATCGTGCTCATGTTGCGTGAACTTACATCGGCACTAACGCCAAGCTGTTCATTAGCAGCAGCGAGAAGAGAAAGGTCTGCTTGAGCTTCCCTGCTCAGGAGAGCAAAATTGCTCATGTTTGCTTGTAGTGCTGTAATAGCCTGCCCTGCTTCGGCATAGCCCAAGCCAACGCTACGCAGAGCGTCACCGTTGTCCGCGAGCATATCGTTATAATCGGCACCGAGCGCGGTGGAGCGCTGCATGGATGATTGAGCTTGATCTAGAGCGACGATCTGCGCCATGGTTGCTTGTATAAACTTAAGATAAATGGATGCCGCAACTTTGCTCAGTGTGAGGTTTTCCCTCAGTGACGCAGCGAGCTTGGACCAGTTGGTGGGATCAAGTATCTGCCCCAAAGCTGTATCCTCCATCTTTACGTCGGTGATCCCCATCGTTGTTTTTAAAATGCTCTTTACAGTTGTGTCTGCTTTCGCTTGTTGCTTGTTTGACTTTTCCTGAGCTTTGATTTTCTTTTCGATAGCTGCGGCTTTTTTGATCGCGGCGTCCTGGCCTTCGTGTTCGAGCTGCGCGAGACTTTTTTGAGTAGCCAGTTGGTCTTTAAGAATAGCAAGCCTCTTCTCTCCAAACTCCTCTTGGGTCGCTGATTCCTTGTTGACATTTTTCATGGCGGCTGCGAGCTTGTCAGCCTCGGTGCTGTGGTAGACGACCTTCGCAGCCTCCTGAGCCACTTTATCAACCTCACCCTGAGCCTGCGCCTGTTTGGCTTGACTCAAGTGAGACTCAATGGACGCCATTGTGCTGAGAAGCTTCCCCCACATCGCCTGTTGATCATCAGCCATTATTTAGTGTCATCCCTCAAAGGGCCACTTAAGACCTGTTTGTTGTTCGAAGCCCGA
>Ga0098044_1000205_pt1 | contig 30459 bp, 12 predicted proteins | sample 10_taG_FD_75053 | JGI IMG/M metagenome (GOLD analysis project Ga0098044, IMG submission 75053) | Marine viral communities from the Subarctic Pacific Ocean - 10_ETSP_OMZ_AT15264 metaG | ecosystem: Environmental > Aquatic > Marine > Oceanic | place: Pacific Ocean | collected 2015-01-16 | reverse complement strand
CTGATATCCCGGGAGATACCCCGGTAGCCGGTAAATTCGCCTTGTTCATCAAATACCGGTTCGCCACTCATGGAGAAATAATAAAGGCGGCCCTCAAGGTTGGTGAAAGCGAACTCGAACTCCCGGAAGGGCGCCCGTATTGCCAGCGTCTTTCTGAACTGTTTCCATTCTTCCTCAGAAGCGGAAACACCAGGGTTGTCCCACAAATGGGTGCCAATGGCGCCTTTGATTGCAGCCTCATTGGCCTCACCGACAATTCGCCCGTCATAACGGGTAAAACGCAGTTCAGCGTCAAATTCCCAGAAAAAATCAGAGGTCAGGTGAACCAGGCTGCGTAAATTCTCTTCACTGGCCTTGATAGCGGCCTGGGCACGCGTTTGTTCTTCTTCTGCGGCAAAGCTGTCCAGGGCAAAAGATAAGTTATCCGCCATGCTTTGCAATATGGACTGGGTCTGGTCATCAAATGCCCAGGGCTCAGACGAGAAGAACAGCATCATGCCTGCCTTCTGTTTGCGGCGGTACAGCGGAAACGCAGCGCCGCTGCCGATGTTCAGCTTTCTGGCTTCCTGCCACCAGGGTTCCAGTCTGGGGTCATGTTGAAAATCGTTGCTGATACTGGCTTTTCCACTGCGCCAGGCTTCACCACTGATGCCTTGCCCTTTCGGGTTGTTCTTATCAATATTGACGCGAATTTTGGTAGGATCGGGTGCATGTGCCCCGGCTACGGCGACCGGTTGAAACCAGCCATTTTCGTCAGGGACACGCACAGCAGCGATGGTGAACAAACCGGAGGTGATCACGGCATCGCAAGCGTCCTGAAATAGCACGTTTTCAGATCGGGCACGCAGAATCGCCTCGTTGGTCAGGCTCAGTGCAGAAAACAGGTTTTGCAGGCGCAGGTTACGCATTTCCACCTGCTTGCGGGAAGTGATATCGCGGCCCACCCCGATAATTACCCAGCGATCTTCTATGCGAGTTGCCCGGCTGTAGACTTCAACAACGATATCCCGCCCGTCCGGTGTGGTCCACTGCCGCTCCAGGCGACTGCTGTCGCCTTCATAAATCAGGCGATCGTAACGAGCAATTAACTCGTCCTTGTCCAGGTTCAGCACACGATCGGGGCCACGGGCAAAAATTTCCTCGCGTGACCACCCGGTGTTGATGCAGGCGGTGTCATTAACATCCAGAAACTGCAGCGTCTCACGGTCCACCAGGTAAATCATATCCAGTGAAGTATCCATGGCCGCACGGAAACGCATCAGGCGGCTGTTTTGCCGGAGTTCTTCGCCAATGTCCTCGGCCAGGCAGGAGTAACCTGACTGAATGCCTTCCTCATCCACAATGGGCGTGGCACAGATGCGTAACCAGAAGGGTTTGTCGTCTATTGAAATCTGACACTCAAAGTCGCGAAAAGAGCGATGCAGGCTGAGCAATTGCAACCATCTGACACGGTCTGCCCCGGACATGTACTCATGAAGGCAGGAAGCAGCGATTTTGCCGCCGAGTTCAGAAAGCCGGGTCGAACAGTGTTCGACCGATAAACAGTCTGCATTTTGGTTCTGGTACCAGAACAAATCGCTGCAAAGCATGATCAATGCGGTGGGTGTACTGGGCGTAACGGTCATGGCTGGCTGGAATGTCCTGGCAGATCTCAAGAATGTAACAACTAATCTGCAATAGCAAAAGTGGTGACACCATTAAATACGGTGCGTGCCATTATTGCTGCGACAGATGTCGACAGGCAGCCTCCAGTGCTGCCAGCGCCTGATCAATTTCACGCTCACTGACATTCAGCGGTGGCAACAGACGTACTGAATTGCCTCCCGCCTTTACTGCCAATACTTTTTGCTGTTGCAGGGCTGCCAGTAACTCGGCATTACTGCCGGCACTGACGATACCTATCATCAGGCCTGCACCGGTATAGCCTTTCAGCACTCCGGGAAAGGCCTTGGCCAGCGCATCGATCCCCTGGCACAGTTTCTGGCTGCGATCTTTTACCTGCGCCATAAAACCAGGGCTGGTTAACTCATCCAGCACGGCATTCGCCACAGCGGCGGCCAGCGGGTTGCCACCGAAAGTGCTGCCGTGCGTACCGGCGGTCATAACGGCTGCCACTTTTTCGGTCGACAGGCAGGCACCAATCGGGAAACCACCACCCAGGCCTTTGGCAGAGGCCAGCAGATCAGGCTCAACGCCATGTGCCTCATGCGCAAACAAATAGCCGGTCCGCCCCATGCCAGACTGTACCTCGTCAAACATCAGCAAAATGCCATGTTGATCGCACAACTCGCGGATACCACGTAAATATTCGGCAGTAGCTGGGCGAATGCCGCCTTCACCCTGTACTGGCTCGAGGATCACGCCGGCTGTTTTGTCCGTAATGCTATCGGCCAGCGCCTGTAAATCTCCATAGCGAACCTGATCAAATCCGCTGTCACCAACCAGAAAGCCTTCGATATGCAGAGGGTTGCGGCAGGCAGCAATGGGCGCCAGGGTACGGCCATGGAACGACTCGGTCAGTGTAATGATGCGCTGTCGTTGAGGGTTGCCATGGTGGTAATGATAGCGGCGCATCATCTTGAAACCGCATTCCACCGCTTCGGTACCCGAGTTGGCGAAAAACACGCGGTCGGCAAAGCTGAGTTCGGTCAACCGTTTGGCCAGTCGTTCTGTAACCGGGTTGCTGAACAGGTTAGAGGTGTGCCAGAGCGTCTCAGATTGCGCCTGAATGGCTTTGACCAGGGCAGGGTGGCAATGCCCCAGACAGTTAACAGCAATGCCCGCAGTGAAGTCCAGATACGCTTCCTCGTCTGCAGTATAGAGAAAGCTGCCTTTACCATGGGTAAACTGTAATGAAGGGTTGCCGTAATTGGCCATCAACGCTGTAGTCATGAACGATCGATCCTGGTGCGGTTAGCAAAAGCGCTATTCTAGGCAGCTGCCGATCGCTTGTATAGCCCGTAGCGTGGCAATTAGACCGATGGGGGATTGAGGGTGATAAACAAAACAGGAAAATGACGAAAATCGATCATGCTGCGATGGATGACGCAATTCATCGAGTGCTTTATCGTGTGATTAATGACGTGATTTACGATGTGACTCATAAGGCAGGAAACAGGAGGTCAGGATGACCAGCAAACCACGCAATTACCCGCAAGTCCGCCACCATGGTGCCGTGACAGGGGTGACTGGCAGCTGTCACCGGTATCTGGCCAGTGAACAAAACCATCTGCTAATAGACTGCGGCCTGTTTCAGGGGCGCGATGCCCGCCTCAAAGCGATGCGCGTCGGGCAGTCGTCGGGCGATAACACTGTCGATGATGCCGTCGATCCGGTGCAGGCAATCGAGTTTGAGCTGCAGTCGGTTCGAGCGCTGGTTGTGACCCATGTGCATATCGATCATATTGGCCGTTTGCCATACCTGATTGCCGCCGGGTTCGATGGTCCCATTTATTGCTCAAAACCCACGGCGCACCTGTTGCCGCTGGTCATTGAGGATGCACTCAAGGTTGGCTTTACCCGTAACGAGCGATTGATTTCACAGTTCCTGGCACGTGTCTCCAGCCAACTGGTAGCGCTGGACTATGGTGTCTGGGAGTCGCTGGATCACTTATTGTGCTGCACTGGCACTACTGAGGCCGGGAGTGAGCAAATAACAACCCGACTGTCGTTGCGATTACAACCTGCCGGTCATATTCTGGGGTCCGCCTACGTAGAATTACACCAGTCGGCATTTCCTCAGCCTGGATGCCGTGCGTCGGCGCTATCTCAATCAGAGCGGCCTCAATCAAAGTTAACTCAATCAAAGCTACCTCAATCAAAGCTACCTCAATCTGAGTTGTCCCCGTCAGAGCAGCCCCACGGTAATGTCGCCTGGCAGCACCGGACCGTGTTTTCCGGTGACCTGGGCGCCGATCATGCGCCATTACTGCCACCACCCATACCGCCGGTCTGGTGCAATACACTGGTGATAGAAAGCACGTACGGCGATCGTCAGCACGAGGATCGGGAACATCGTATACAGCGCCTGCAGGCAGTACTGGATAAGGCATTGGCCAATGGCGGTACAGTCATGATTCCAGCGTTCAGTATTGGCCGCACACAGGAGCTGCTGTATGAACTGGAAGCGCTGATCAATGCCAGGAACGATCCGGCAATAACCGATCTGCAAATCATTGTGGATTCTCCTCTGGCTGCGCGCTTTACGGAGTCATATCGGGCGCTGAAGCGATACTGGGATGCTGAGGCGCGTGAGCGCGTCAGTCAGGGGCGGCATCCGCTGAGTTTTGACAATCTTTACACCATTGATAGCCATGAAGAGCACATGCAGACAGTGGACTACCTGCGCCGGAACCGCCAGCCGGCAGTTGTTCTAGCCGCCAGCGGGATGGCAGCAGGCGGGCGCATTGTGAACTACCTCAAAGCCATGCTGGCAGACCCGGTGCATGATGTGCTGTTTGTCGGCTACCAGGCAGCGGGAACCCCGGGCCGGGCATTACAAGACCTGGCGCAGAAACAGCAGCAGCGTGAATGTGAACCCGGGGATTCAGGCGATAACAGCAACCTGAATGCTGAGGTGCCGGTCATTGAGCTGGACGGGCAGCGCTTTGAAGTCCGTGCAGCAATCCATACTTTGGGCGGCTATAGCGCGCATGCTGATTTGTCGGATTTGTTACGTTTTGCTGGGCACATCGATGGGCTGGAAGAGGTACGGATCGTTCACGGTGATGATGAGGCCAAGCAGTCTTTCCAGCAAAAGCTGACGAAGAAACTGGCGGCGAAGGGAGAGCTGGGAGTGAAGGTCTGGATTCCGGGGCTGGATGAGTGAACTTGAATCAAGCCACACTCGCCGCCACCCCGGTTTCTGGAATTAATGATTTTCGGTAGTGATAGACGGCGGTTGATCGCCTACCGTCAAAACCCGCTTGGAAATCTGCATGTATACCGCAAACAGTGCGAGGAAGAGCATAAACATCAGGCCTTCAGGGGCGCCGGCAAAATGCCCAACCAGGCCGACAGCACCGAAAAACAGAGCACAGCCATGAATGATCAGTACCGTTTGCTTGGCATCAAACCCGGCATTCAGGAGGCGATGGTGGAGATGATCGCGACCCGGATTGAAAGGCGAGCGGCCTTGCAGTGGACGGCGAATCAGCAAACTGACCGTATCAATCAGCGGTACTGCCAATAACCACAGTGCGGTTACCGGGGAGATAAAAGCGTCCGCACCCTGAGAGGCAGCAATCACCAGCCAGGCGACGATAAAGCCGAGCAGTGTACTGCCTGCATCACCCAGATAGACCAGCGCACTTTTTTTCCATAACAGACGGAAATTGAATGCCAGGAACGCCAGCAAGGAAACAATCAGGATCTGATTGAAATTAAGGATAGCGCTCTGTCCGGAACCCAGCGCTGCCACTGACAGCAGAATCAGGGTCACGGTCACCAGACCACCGGAGAGACCATCGAGGCCATCGCTCATATTAATGGCATTGATAACGCCGATTGTGGCGAACAGCGTCACTGGCAGCGCCAGCGCGCCGAGCATGATAGGCCCGGTGAAAAACAGGTCACCAAAGCTCTGGATTTGAATCCCTGCTGTAATGGCCATCACCCAGGCGGCAACACCGTGAGCAGCCATACGCAGTGAGGCTTTCAGTTCATAAAGATCATCAATGACCCCGATAAACAGGACAAAACCGGAAACCAGTAACAGGATTTTGAAGTCTTCTGCAATGACTGGAGAGAGCATGCAGATAGAGAGAGTGCCGAGATAAATACCCAGCCCGCCGATCATAGGGGTTGGAGCTTTGTGAGTCTTTCTTCCGCCGGGCATATCGAGCAGGCCCACACGGGAGGCAAAAGGCCGTAACGCCATCATGGAGAAGGCGGTTATGACAAATGCACACAATAACGCATAAATGGTCATGATTGATTCCGTTCGCTTTTCGGGGGACCGTCACTGGACGGCCACCATTTTCTCGTATCCAGTTGTTATGTCAATGACCTGTTCAGGTGTCAGCTGAATAAAGCGGCCTTTGACGCCTTTTATTTGGATCTAAAATTTTCGAATCTAAAGTTTATCAACCTAAAATTAGGAACTTCAGTTCTCCCCGGGCCGTACTTCCTATTAAGTACTGCTTATTATTAATTTGTTGTTCTTTATTTTTTAATCTCTACGAAATTGACTGCTGTTATGTCTGCTTTTTCAGTTTCAGCAGGCAAGTTTGTTGTCAACCCAGCCCCCGCGTAGCATCCCTGATTGCACGGAGGCAGGGTTGAAATGCGTATTACTGAACGCCGTACAGGATCTGTACGTTATTCTCAGTAATCACTTTGACATCGAGTACGCCGTCAGCATTGACGTCCATACCCTGGAAGGCGATACCCAGGCCGCCTTCATTAGTCGTGTAGTAGCTGGCTTCGGCAGAACTGCGAACGTTGCTGACGAAGAAGCTGGGCTTGAACATGCCAAAGCCGCTGACGGTGACAATACCGGTGTTGCGATCAGTGCTGACATCGATGTCCAGGCTGGCCAGGGCACTGTAGAAGTTGCTCTGTGCCGGGAAGGGGACGATGTTCTGGCTGATGCCGCTGTCGCTGCAGTTCATGACAAAGGCATAAGCCGGCGCATTTGGCGCAATCGTCGGTGCGGTGAAGCTGACTTCGCCACAATTTTCAGACACATCCGCTGAGCCCAGGTTGTCGTAGGCAAAGGTGCCGCTGAATGACTCGTTGTCTGACAGTGCCAGCGAGAAGCTGCCGTTGTCACGGAAAGTCGGTGTGAAGCTCTGATTGTCCAGCGCTGATGCAAAGTAGAATATGTCAAGCGGAGCAGGGGCCAATTCTATAGCAATACCTGCATCGCCGACCAGTACCACCCGACCATCTGCCAGCATCACCAGGCCTGGGTTCAATCCGGCAGGTACGGCTTTAACGCCAACGGCCTGGCCCACGTAGACTTCACTGCCGAAACGAACCGTGTAACGGGTAGTTTGCTCGTCATAGATTACCTCGGCAGTCATGTCGCCTTCGGCAGCACTGATTTCGGCCAGGCGTCCAGTGTTCAGGATCGCAATTTGACCTGAGTCACCACCAAGGACTGCATCAAGAATTGCCTGCGCAATATTATTGGCGGTGGTGGGGGTACCCTGATCACCGATAAACGTGTTTGTCACGCCCAGGCCAGCACCAAGGCCACGTCCCAGATTGGCACGCACCTGAGCTGAAAGGGACAGACCGCGGTTCGATGAACCACTATCGATATTGCTGTTCACTGTTCCAGAGGAGATATGCTGGCTCGGTGGTAGAGGGAATAGCTGATCCAGCACGCGATTCAGCAGTTGCGGGTTATCATTCAATTGCTGAGAAGCCTGCTCTTCACTTGGCAGGTCACCACCGACTGCCAGGCGAACCGCTGAACGCAAAATCAGTTTGCTGTTGGAAACCAATTTGCCCATTGTGCCTTCTGTCACAGGCACTTTCATTGTCTTGGCTGTGGCTACCAGGCGCACCATATTATCGCTGATCGCACGCAGGTCTGCTGCTGTTGCTGCCTTCTGAGAAAGCTGTGCACCGGTGGTGGTCAGGTTATCCAGAGCCACATTCACCTGAGCTTCTTCCGCGTCAGTTAACGGACTGTCCTGGTCACCAGCGCGGTTGGCAACAATTTCCAGGGTCTGAACACTATTGGTCATAATCGTAACGGATCGGCTGACCAGTGTGTCAGTATCGGAAGCGGTATTATTGGCGACAGTACTGGATGTCGCGCCGACTTTGGATGCTGTTTCTACGACATCCAGCAGCTTTTGAGTTGTCACGGTGACACCGTTGTTCGAGGCAGTCACCACAGAGCTGGTCTGTGTGCCAGCAGTCTCCGCTGCTGTCTCAGTTCGACTCACCGTAGCTGGAGAGACTTCACCGTCGCCTATTTCAGAGTTAACTTCGTTCGCCAGGTCTTCAGCTTCATCGTCGAGCTCTTCCACGTCCTCATCGCTGACAACGTCATCAGGTTCACCGTCACCGCCGCCGGGGATGGATTCAACGATACTGAGTCTGCCACCAATGTATGTGGCATTGTCGAATTCACCGTCCAGGGCACCGCCATTGAGCGTTAATGCAGGCGCATTGAAGGGGGAGACAGTGAATGTGCCGCTGTCCTGTGTGCCAATTTGGGCATTACCCGGACCTGCACCGTTATCCACATCCTCGATGCCAATAACATAATCGAACTCGCCAACAGAGGCGAAGCGTTCAATAATGTCGTCGAATAACGCATTTTCATCGATCAGTGCGTCAACCACATTATTGACGTTAATGGTGACTTCACCGCTGCCTTCATCGGTAACCAGCCCGGCAATCGTGGAAAAGTTCGCATCCAGATTGATCGTAGCTCCGCCGGACACCTTCTTGGCATAAACCTGAATACTTTCATAGCTGCCATCGCCGCTGTTGCTGACCATGGAAACGCTTTGCACACCGCTGCCATCTGTCACCACACGGACGACACCCAGGCGCATTTCAACTTCGGTGTTACCAGACGTACTCTTGACTTCCATCAGCAGGCGCAGGTTATAAGTGGTGTTGCTTCCAGACAGGTCCTGTAGTGTGAAATTCACATTAGGCAGCGTGGTCGCATCAGTGGTTTGTTGCAGGGAGATGGTCTCTGCCTCGCCATCAGCTGCGACTGTGGCAGGAGTAGAACTGGTAGCGGTGCCTTCGTTTGACCAGAAAACCTGATTGGACTCAAGTACAAACTCTGAAGCCAGAGCTGATGTGCCAGCACTGGCCAATACACTAGCCGCAATTAACTGGCTGAGGCGGGATTTTCTGAATCGTCGAACGTGAATCATTACAATAGTCCCTCTGGTACGGTCAATTTATTATAAAAAACATCAGCCACATGAAGCTGAAGTCCAATTGGACTGGCGACGCCTTGCCAGTTCCGCAATTGACTGCGCGACCTTGGTTAATCTTATTTCGCTTATGACTAATTTGCCAGAGGTGTGTGACAAAAAATTGACATATTAAGCGAAACGTCTCTCTCGAGAGGCAAGATTTTTGGTGCGCAGTCGAGCCTTGGCTCTCTATTCGCAAACGAATGGGTCAGCAGAATATTCCATGATCTGGTCATCATTTTAACCCATTCTATTGGTTAGTTGTCTCACTTTTGAGACATTCTGTCAAAAGGATGGCGCCACGCAAAGCTAGCCGGATGTACTAGTGAAGGCGATCAGAGCCTGTTTTGAGTGGTTGTTGTGACGGCAATCTGGCTTTCAGGAAAGATAAAAAAAACGCGTTGTCAGAGTTGTCTGACAACGCGTTTTTTATACAGGGCGACGACTGCCGTCATGTCAGGCAGTCAGGCGACTCTGTTTCAGGGAATGGCGTACATGATCTGTACACGCGATTCGCTGACAATTTTGTAATCCATCTTGCCATCGCCATTAGCGTCGACTGGCATGAAGGCAATACCGTTACTGTCTGCGTTCTGAGCCTGGTATTCCGCTTCGGCATCGCTGGGAGCGGTGCTAAAGAAGCTTGGCTTGAACAGGCCAATACCGGTGACGCTGATAATACCGGTGTTTCGATCTGTCATTACGATGATATCAGCATCGTCAACAGTCTCGTAGAAGTTACTGTCAGCCACGAAAGGCACGATACGCTGAGTGTCTCCGTTTTCACAAGTCATGGTGAAAGCGTAGGAGGGCGCATTGACTTCAGTCGCATCGGCGGCAAAAGTCACATCGCCACAGGCTTCTGAGCTGGTGCTGCCAGCATCTTCATAGGTGAATGTACCAGTGAACTTGTCATCACCTGCCAGTGCCAGTTCAAAGCTGCCGTCGTCACGCATTGTTAGTGGGAACTCAGCACCCTCAACACCATAGGCAAAACTGACCAGGTCTCTGGCTGTCGGGGCGACTTCCAGTGCAACACCTTCTTCGGTGACGATAACCACACGGCCATCAGCCAGCATGTCGATACTGGCGCTAACCCCGTTAGGGACAGCCTTGACGGCCAGAGGGCGTACCTTGAAGGTGGTACCTGACAGGTTAAAGGTCATGGTGCCAGTGTTTTCATCCGTAGTGACCACGGTTTCATCACCTTCAGCAGCCAGTACGCTGACTGCGCGGCCAGAGATGTCATTCAGTGCCTGCAATCCGGACACACCTGCTGTACCAGGCGTTCCACTGGCACTTGCACCAGCTGCTGCACCTGCGGCAGCGCCAGCGGCGGCACCCGCAGCAGCGGCAGCGGCTGAGGAAGCGGCAATGGAGCCTGCTACTGCCGCATCTGTAGCAGCGTCATTATTGCCACCGGCTGGGCGGTTGGCCTGGATAAAGGCCAGCATGTTTGCACGTGCTTCCGACTCGGAAATCGGGTTGGCATTTGGCAGTGTTGGTGTGTTCTTCAAAATCTTCGCCTTGGTGGCAGGATTATTGAAGGCCTCTGTCAGCTCCTGTTCAGTTGGCGTTTCACTCAGGCCCAGCTCAGCTTTCAGTACAGCAACCTGGACTTTGACTGAGGCTGATTTCAGGGTGTCCATTACCTCATCAGGGATCGGCGTCTGTAATTTCTCAGCCGCCTTGAACGTTTTGTTCAAAGAAGCAGTAAGGTCACCAATTTCCCTGGCAGTGCCTTTTTTATCGGCAACCGATGCTGTGGTATTGGCAAGATTGGTCAGGGTTGACTGCATTTTGGTGACTTGTTCACTACTCAGCGGATCCGTTGTGTCCGCTTTGCTGTTCGCCAGTCTTTCCAGTGCATTGGCACTGTTGTTGAGGATCGTGGTTGCCTTGTCCGTCAACGATTGGCTGTCGTCATCAGAGGAAGTCGCTCCGGCTGCAGTGCCGGCGGTATTCGCTGCCTGGGAAGTGGCGGATATCACATTAATGGCGTTGTCTGTGGAGACCTCGGTTTCTGCATCCGCATTGGCCAGAGCATTACTTTGCTCAAGAGCCTTGTCAGCAGTAGACTGGGTTTCAGCGACCGTTTCTTCTGACAGTTCACCATTTTCAGCTTCCTGAGTGACCTTGTCAGCCACGTTGTTGGCTTCTTCTTCCAGTTCCTCGACTTCTCCGCTATCGACGACTTCGGTGCCTTCGTCTTCATCTTCGTCGTCATCGTCATCGTCATCGTTAGAACCGCCACCAGCAGCTGCTGCTTCAATATCCAGGAAGCCGGTCAGGACAGATGTGCCAATAACAGGGAAGTTGGTATTTACTGTGCCATCTTCCCAGATGACTGACTCATTTGACGCTGTGTAATTGGCAAGGGTGCCGGCACCACCGTCATGTCCCAAACGGGCTGCACCAGCGCCACCAGTACCGTCAATCTGGTAGATAGCCAGTTTGTAGGTAATCGAGCCAACGCTGGTGAATGCTGCCAGGGCATCGGCCAAATCCCCCGAGCTGCTGATTTCATCAATAATGGTGGACATATCCAGTGTGATGTCATTGCCATCGTTGGTAATCATCCCGGCAGGTACGTCAAATTCTGATGTCACGGTCACGCTGCCACTGAGTTTGACGTAGGCATAGGTTTTCTCGTAGCCAGGGTCACCCGCGGTTCTCAGGTTAAAATCGTCGATATCACCGCCAACGGTCTCGATATCCACTACGCCCAGCCGAACTTCCAATACGTTGGAACCAACGCTTGCCTGTAAGCCCACGCGAATCTCATGCGTGGAGTCTGTCTGCAGGTCTGCCAGGGGTAATGTGATGTCAGGCAATGTTGTGGTATTGCTGTCTCGTGTAATGGTGACTCTCTCAATAACGCCGCTGTTGTTCACGGTTGTGTCGGTGTTACCGATACTGACAGTGTTATTTTCGAGATAGAAATCGCTGTCAGGAATTGCATAGGCTGTGCTGACAGCACCTAAACCCAGGCCGGCGACAATGGCCTGACTGAGCAGTGATTGACGAAAAGACTTACTGAGTCGAGCATTCGACGGCATATCTGAGGTACTCCCTGTTGAATTGGTCTGCCTATCTGTCCGATAAGCTGTGTGTCGGCTGATTGGACCTTTATGGTTCCATTAGGTAAAACTCACCGCATTCTAAATGCATATCAACAAGAATACAAAAAAACGCGCTGCCAGGTTGTCTGACAACGCGTTTTTGTTTTACAGGCTTATAATCAGTGTAAATGCTGATTTATTCGTTCACGGTACGCTGTACATCACCTGGACACTTGATGCCGTGATGATTTTGAAGTCCAGACGACCGTCACCGTTCACATCCACCGGCATGTAAGCAAAGCCCAGCGTGTCTGATGTCTGCTCCTGGTACTCAGCTTCGGCATCGGTTGGCGCACTGCTGAAGAAGCTGGGTTTAAAATCACCAACACCGGAAACAGTGATCACACCGGTGCTTCGGTTGGTTGTGACGGTGAAGCCACCATTTTCCAGGCTCTCGTAAAGACCCGCCTCGGCGACGAATGGCGCAATATTCTGGGCAATGCCATTTTCACATTCAGCAACAAACACATAGTCAGGTTGGTTGACTTCAATCTCTGCTGTGGGTGTGAATGTCATGTCGCCGCAGGCGGCACGGTCGCCAGCAGGCAACGGGTCAAAACCAAAGGTGCCAGTGAACCTGTCACTGCCTGCCAGGGTCAATTCGAAACTGCCGTCATCCCGGAACGTCATGGGGAAGCCCAATTCATCCAGTGCGATGGCCATGGCAATGGTATCTTCGGCAGTAGGGGCCAGATCCAGGGCAATACCCTCGGAACCGATGATGGTAATGCGACCGTCAGGCCGGGTCGCACCTGAAAGGGTCAATCCTGCAGGTACGGCCCTTTGACCGAGTTGTGCCAACTTTATGACCTCGTCACCAACTGGCAACAGGGTTGTTGCCGTTGCCGCATTGAATGTCATGTCAGCCGGGTTAACTGTAACGCCCGATGAAGGCTCTGATGCGCTCAGGGTCTGAGCGCCACCGGTCAACGGTTCCTTCAGGCAAGTAGATCCAGCACTGATGAAAACGCCAGGGAATAGCTCAAAGCCAGGACCGCTGTTGCTGTCGCAGTCAGAGTCAAAGGACTCGCCAGGGTTTGTCGTGGAACTGTCTTGCACAGCCTGATTGGCAGATTTCCCGGCGTCTGAGGATTTGGCCGGGTAGTTGGCTGCGATATAGGCGGAGATGTCAGCTTCAACGTCCTCTTCACTGCGAGGGTTTTTCAACGGCAGTTTTGGCGATGCGTCCAGTATCTTCTTGCGGGTTTCTTCATTACTGAACGCTTCCTGCAGATCTTCCTGGGTGATGTCATCACTGTTTTTGCCTGTCAGCTCTGCCAGTGCAGCAACCTGTATACCCACGGCGGCTTCCTTGATGGCTGTTTCAGCTTCATCAGAGAGCGGGACCTTCATTTGTGTCGCCGCCTTGAATGCTGTCTCCAGGTCTTTCTTCATTTCTTTGGCCGTGGTTTCTTTACCGCTCGAGCCGCTTGTCACGTTTTTCGCGGCGTTGGCCATGTTGACGATGATGCTTTGCACCTGGGTTTTTTGCGTATCCGACAACTGAGTGCCTGATGTGCTGTTTTGTTGAGACACCTTGTTTAGCAGTGTGGCACTGTTTCTGATCACGGTTTTGGTTGAGTCAGTCACCACCGTCTTGTCGGCAGAGGTATTGGCATTGACCACTTTACTGCCCGTAACCGCCGTGTTGGAAGATGCTTCAACGAGGCTGAGTGTGCTTTGTGTTTCAACCGGATCGGTTTCGTTAGCCAGGTCACCGGTTTTGGTGGCAGCACTCCCAGTGACAGTTTCCGTCTGATTGATCGTCTCTTCACTAATCTCACCGCCATCCTCAAGTTCTTGATCAACCTGCTGGTCAGTTTGTTCTGTCTGCTCGTTCACCTCATCAATATCATCCTGGGGAACAGTTACCTCTTCTTCCTCACCGGGATCAGGGTCCGGATCGCCACCGCCTGTGGCTGGCTCTTCAATGACCAGCTTGCCACTGTAATAGGTGGCACCTGCAAACGCTGTCTGCAGATTGCCCGGCGTCCAGTTGCCGGTGGCGCTCGATTCAGTGAAAGGAGGTGTGTCGGTGCCTACAAAATAACCCAGGCGCAGTGCGCCCGGACCGTCTGTACCGGAAATCTGGTTCAGCGCAATCTTGTAATCAATGGTGCCGGTGCTGGTGAAGGTGGCCAGGACATCAGCCACATCGCCGGAGGCGGCGATTTCATTGATGATCCGGGTCATGTCAAAGGAGATTTCATTGCCATTAGGAACGCCGGTCACCAAGTCTTCGGGAACCTCGAACTCGGTGTTGATCGTCACCGCCGGCGTCAAATTAATATAGGCGAAGACTTTCTCGTAGTTCGGACCAGCTGTGTCGTGGTAGGTGAAAGACGTAATCTGCTGCCCGTCGGTGGCTATCGTCGCATTGCCCAGTGATACTTCCAGTGTTGTAGAGCCAATCGTAGCGATGATGCCCATTCTGACCACGTGAGTTGAGGGTGTCTGGTAATCAGCCAGCGGCAATGTGACGCTGGGCAGGGTATTGGTAGCTGACCCCCTGGTGACAGTGACCGGACTGATATTGCCGTCAGTGTCGATGGCGGTCTCTGTTGAACCGATGGTGATTTTGTTATCCAGCATGTACAGATCGGCATCGCCTGGAGCCGCCTGCGCTGAACCGGCTGCTGCGATGCCCAGGCTGGCAATGACAGCCTGGTTGAGCAGAGATTTACGAAAAGATGTTTTGAACCGCGCGTTAGACAGCATACCTGGGCACTCCCTGTTGGTTAGCTCTATCGGTGTCGTAAGGTCTGATAATTTGTTGCAAAAACATTAATATCTTATTGTGCTTACCTCGAAATTTCAAGAAAGCCGCCAGGCCTTCCAAATCTCACAAAACAGATTAGCAGATTAGCTGTTTTAATCAGCCATAAAAAAAGCGCTGCCAGAGTTGTCTGGCAGCGCTTTTTTACAGCGTTTGACTATTGTTGTTGGCCAGTATTACGGCACTGCATACATGACCTGTGTACGGGTGCCGGTGATGAGCTTATAGTCCATACGACCATCACCATTGACATCTGTGGGCATGTAGGCAAAACCCAGGCTGTCTGCGTTTTGCGCCTGGTACTCAGCTTCGGCATCGGTAGGTGCAGTACTGAAGAAGCTGGGCTTGAATTTGCTGATGCCGGCAACCGTAATGATACCCGTGTTTCGGTCAGTGCTGACCAGGATGCCAGCGTTATCGACACTGTCATAAAAACCGGTTTCGGCCACAAAAGGCACAATCGACTGGCTGACCCCATTGGCGCAGCTGGCAGTGAAAACATAATCTGGCTGATTCACCTCTACGTCAGCGGGTGTGAATGTCATGTCGCCACATGCCACCGTACTGTCAGATGACAGGTCTTCATAGGCAAAAGCACCTGTGAATTTGTCATTACCGGCCAGTGCCAGTTCAAAGCTGCCATCATCACGGTTGGTTATTGGATAACCCAGATCATTCAATGCAAAACTCATGGCAATGATGTCATTTACCGTGGCAGCAATTTCCAGTGCGGTGCCATCTGAATTGATCATGATCATCCTGCCATCAGGCTGAACATTGATTGTCGGTGATAAACCGGCAGGCACCGCTTTCAGACCCAGCGGTGCGACTTTGAACGTCGTGTCCCCGACAGAGATATCCAGCGTCGCCGTTGCACTGTTCAGGTTGGTGGTGTCGCCACTGATGGTGATGGTGTTGGCTTCAGTATCAGTCGCAGCCATAAGCTGCGGCACCTGTAGCGCCAATGAAGCGGCGCCGGTTTCTCCGGTCAAGGTAAATACAATCGGCTCGTCAGAAGAAAAACCAGTGAAGGGAATGGTCACACCGCCAAGAACTAATGATAGTGAGGACAGACCAGGAGGTGGAGGAGGCGTATAGTCAGTAGTGCCCGTTGGCCGCTGCGGGTAGTTCTGTGCAATGTAATTGTTGATATCGTTAGTCACATCTTCTTCACTGCGCGGGTTGGCATTTGGCAATGTGGGTGATGCAGCCAACACTTTTTCACGTGTGACCGGATCATTGAAAGCTGCCTGCAAATCTTCCTGGGTCAGCTCTTCGCTGTTTTTGCCGGTCAGTTCTGCCAGGGCTGCAACCTGTATACTGACAGCTGCTTCCTTGATGACTGTTTGAGCTTCATCGGACAGGGGCACTTTAAGCTTGGTAGCCGCTTTGAATGCCGCTTCCATGTCTTTTTTCATTTCCAGGGCAGTGGCGGTTTTACCTGTCGCGCCACCAGTGATGTTTTTAGTAGCCCCGGCCAGGTTAACGATGATGTTCTGGACCTGAGTTTTCTGCTCAGTAGTAATCGTTGTGCCGGAGTCGGCAATGGTGGTTAGCAATTTGCCGGTGTCTTTGATAATGGTTTTTGTGGAGGCCGTAACTGCTGTTTTGTCAGCGGTAGTCGTTGAGTTGGCAACTTTGCCGCCTGTTTGTGCAGAGCCGGTCGCAGCAACAAGCACGTTTAATGTATTTGGGGTCGAGATTGTGCCAGTAGTGCTGCCGGTGACAAGGGTGCTGGTCTGAGTCGCGGCCTTATTGGCAACAGTCGCCGTCTTGGTTACGGTTTCCGTAGTGACGTTGCCACTTTCAATCTGGTCATCAACCTCTTGATCGACTGCTTCCGTTTCGTCTTCCAGGTCATTAATGTCGGACTCATCAACCGTTGTGGTGTCATCGGGTTCCTCGGGCTCAACAGGCGGTGTGCCCGCTGCCTGGATTATCAGGGAACCACTCAAAACCGAGGCGCCAGTAAAATTGCCATCCAGCGTGGCATCGTTCCAGTTGACGGTCTGTCCTGAATGTACAAATGCAGGTGTGTTGGCAGCATTGTAATGTCCCAGGCGAGCTGCGGCCGGACCCTCTGTACCTGCAGTCTGATAGATGGCCAGCTTGTAACTGATAGTACCTGTGGTAGTGAAGGCAGCGAGGGCGTCCGCAATGCCTCCCTGGGCGCTGATTTCATTGATAATGGTCGACATATTCAGAGTAAGATTGTTTCCTGAGCGGGTAACCATGCCGGCAGGGACATCGAATTCCGTGGTCACAGTGACATTGCCGCTCAACCTGACCCAGGCGTAGGTTTTTTCAAAACCAGGGTCACCAGCGGAGTCAAGCAGTTCAAATGCCGTAATATCACCGCTGGCGTTGGTTGAAAGTGTCACTACGCCCAGTCGCACTTCCAGAATGCTGGAGCCCAGTGTTGCTTGCAGACCCAGCCTGATCGTGTGGTTGCCAGCGGTTTGCAGGTCTGCCAGTGGCAGTGTCACATTGGGCAGGGTCGATGTGTTGGTGGCACGCGTCACCGTAGTGGTGCTGATGACACCGTTTGTGCTGACTGAGGCGACATTGCCACCGATAGTGACCGAATTGCCAGTGAGATAAAAATCACTGTCAGGCGCTGCAAGCGCGGTCCCGGTTGCCCCGAGACTGAGACCAGCAATGATAGCCTGGCTTAGCATGGTCTTTCTGAATGTTTTGGACCGCATAACGTCGAACTCCCTGTGAATAGCTTTACAGCACTTGAAGAGAAATGAATCAACATCAGCATATAAAGCATAAGTCATTCAAATTAGCAACAAAAAAGGCGCCGTTACGGCGCCTTTTTGGGAGGTAATGCTGTCAGGGCACACCGTAGACTATTTGTTTGCCACTGGCAGAAAGCACTTCATAGTCAGTCACCCCATCGCCATTGGCATCGAGTTGCCGATAGGCCACCCCTGAGGCATCAGCATTCTGATCGAGAAATGCTCGATCAGTCGAATTGAGTGCCTGTACAAAATAATCAGGTCGAACTGTACTGCCTCCTACACTCATCGTGCCAGAATTTCGATCGGCACTCGGATTGAGGCCGAGGTTATCAAGACTTTTGAAAACATTGCTATCTGCAATCGAAGGCTGGATGCGTTGGCTGCTGCCGTTTGGGTAGTTGATCTGATAGGAAGAGTTGGGCGATGCAGGACTACCCGTTGGCCCTATCAAGACCGAGGTTGCAATCGGGATAAAACCTGTGGGGACATTGACAGGCTCAAAAGTGAACGCGCCGGAAAAACGAGCATCGTTGTCGATGGGGACATTTACTTCACCATTCTTAATATTCGGTACAAACCCCAGGTTATTGACCGAAGTATTGAACTGTACCGGGTTTGCAGGTGCGGGTGATATCGTGACAGCAGCACCATCAGCGGTGAAAATGGTTACGTCGCCGTTTGGTTCGCTGAAAGTACCCGGCGTCATGCCCGGCGGTATCTGTTTCAGTCTGGTCGGGCGTCCAGAAAACATCAGCTCCTGCAAACCTATGGACAAGTTGCCAGTGGTGATGTCCGCAGTGCCCGAGCCGTCAGATGCGTTGCCGGTTGTGGATGCTGCCAGGCTGCTCAAGATACTGTTCAATGGTATTTGTTGAGTGATGGACTGCGTCAGTTGACTGGATCGGCTCAGGTTGTTAACCATGTTATCCAGTGAGGGCCCGGAGAGCCCGGGGTTAGTTAGTTGCAGTCTGCTCTTTACCTGATTCGCCACCTCGGGCAGGGGGGGCTGGTTTACCCGGGATGTATCGGGAGTGCCGTCAAGCAACAGTTTTGCCTGGTTAGTGACTTGCAGCATGGTCTTAAGGATATTGTCATCCGGGGCTTCATCAATCCCCAGTACACGCCTGGCTATATTTTGCTGCAAACCCCTGGCAACCGAATTAACCTGATTCACATCCTGAGCAATACCGAGGCTGGAGGTAGCATTTATCATTCGCGTGACAGAATCGGCCATGTTGATATGGTCATTGACTGACTGTGTGACCCTGGTCAGGTCCACGGTGGATGTCAATAACGAATTAACAGACAGCTGGATCTCTGATTGCTGGCCAGGAGCCAGTATTGTTAGGCCATTGGTGGCGTTATTCGCCAGTTGCTCTATGACCTCAGTGCTGGCGTTAACAAGTTGGGTTGTTTGCGTATTCAGCCCCGCTGTGCCGGTTGACCCGGCAGAGACTACCCTTGACCCTGTGCTGACCACCTTCGTGGAAGTGGTTAATACATTTATGACATTATCTGTGGAGACATTGCTGCCGTTGTTTAACTGGCTGACAACCGTGTTGACTTGACTCTGAGCAGTCGTGGTCGCTGTTGCTGTTTGGGTAATCGTTGTCTGGGAGATCTGTCCGCGGTTGATTTCTTCATCGACCGTGCTATCAAGTTCATCCGCCTGGTTATCGAGTGTGTCAATTTCATCCTGGTCCACAGCCACATTCTCGCCAGGATCCGGCGTCGTGCTGCCTCCGCCTGTGTCGGGTGGCGTGGGTAGCGTATTGACGATTGCCAGCGTACCTTTGATGTAGGTAGCACCCGCGAAATCAACGTCAAAGCCGGCATTGAGGTCGAAATTTGGGGCTGCAACGGGAGAGGCGGTGAAAGCACCACCATCATTGGTGCCGATGCGACCACCATTGATAGAGTCGTCTTTTACGCCAATGATGTAATCGAATGTTCCGGTAGAAGCAAAGCGCTCAATAATGCCATCAAACAAAGAGTTGTTTCCGCTCAGGGCATTTATCACATTATCCACATTGATGGTCACATCGTTGCCGCCACCGGTCACCATGTCGGCGCGAGTGCTAAACTCAGCATCCAGGTTGAGTGTCGCGCTGTCGGACTCTTTTTGCGCATATACATGGACAGAGGCGTAATTCGGGTCAGCCTGATTAGTAATTATCTGGGCGTTTGTGATGTCACCGGCATCTACCGCCACTTCAACCACACCTAATTGCATCTCCAGCTGGCTGTTGTTGCTCAGGTCAACTATCTGCATAAACAGTCGAATGAAATAAATGCCTGTGGTATCTGCCAGATCCTCCAGCGTAAAACTCACCTTAGGCAGTGCGCTTGCATCGTTGCCCTTGAGCAGATTGATGGTATCTGCGACACCAGTACTTGCGATAGTTGCGGTACTGGTATTGGTTGACGTGCCGCTGGAACCCCAGGATAGCTGGTTGTTTTGCAGTACAAAATCACCGGCATAGGCAGGGCCGGCCAGGCTTGATATCAGGCCAGTGAGAATCAGTTTGCTGAGATGTGATTTCTTCAAACGAGGGGGTAGCACGGTGCGAGTCCTTCTTTTTAATATGAGGTAAAGATAGATACTAAACAGTCGCCCTGGGGCGACTGTTTGGAATTTTGGTATACAGCAATGATCCGGCCGCAGCAGGTAGCTCTAGCCCAGCAATCAACGCGTAAATTTCAGCCCCAGGCTCAGCGTCACATACCCGTACAACGTTTCCGAGAAGCTGGCGCTCAGCGGGTTGTTGTAGTGCGGCATAATGCCGACGAACTGGTTTTTGAAGAGCTTGCCGCTCAGTGAGGTATACATGTGCGGGGTGATCCACCAACTGACCGTGCCGTAGGCGGTATGGTTTGTATCAGCGCTGTTCTGGATGTTGCTGCCGCGAAGGAAAGAGGGAATGAAGGAGCTGTTGCTGCTTTCAATCACTGCTTCGCGCTTATTGATCTTGATGTACTCATAGCCAATCTGGATCGGCAGGCGGGGGATGCCCTGCAGATTGATGCTGGCACCGGCCATGTACTGGGTTTCTTCAATATCAAAGGTCTGCAAGAACTGATCAGCAATGGGAGCAAAATCAATGTCCGTGCTGGTGCCCGAGCTGGCGTCAGATTCTCCGTAACCGGCCCAGATGCTGAACTGTGAGCTGCTGCCCAGGTCGTTGCTGTAAAGCAGTCTTGCCTGCCAGCCTTCATCCGAAAGCCTGTCCATGGCGAAACGCTGGGGTGGATCAAAGCTGACGTTTGAGTTGGCGTTTAAACGGAAGGACTCAATGTAGCCATCAAAGTCATCGCTTTCACTTTCCACCCGTCTCAGATCCAGGGCAAAGCTCGATCCCCCCAGGGCATTGTTGGCACCCTCACTCTCATATAGCACAAATTTTGCGCCCCAGCTGGTTTGCGTGGTGCTTAACTGGTTGGACAGGTCAACGATGTTGGCGCGCGTGGTAGGCGATGTCTTCAGGGTCAGATCAAAATCATGGCGTTTGTAGAACACTTCCAGCCCGCGCCAGATACCGAGGCGAGCTTCGCCGCGCACGCCATCCAGGTCGCCGCTGTTGTCAATCAGTCGGCTGTTGCCGGCCAGCATGTCGTCACGCAGATCCAGAAAGTCGATGGTTTCATCAACGCGGGACAGTCCACCGGATAACTCGAACTCCCCGGCGTCCAGGGTGTAGGCGCTGGTGTGATCGTTGCCGATCCAGCCGGTCGCCTCATCGGCAGCCGAGGCGTTGGCTGCGCCAGTCAGGACCAGGGCGGAGAGGATCAGTTGTGGCGTGGATGTGGTCGCGAACGATCGCATGTGGGATTCCCTTCAATATAGGAGGCAGTCAGCCTCCAGGCTGTTTTAAGACGCTGTTTTAAGACTTTGTGCGCTGAGTTTAACGAAAAAATGTGGCGCTGTTTATTACCCGAACAGACTTTTTGCGTTTTATTTTTGTTTCTGCCCTTGCCAACCCCATTATTCAGATCGCTGTTCTCGTCATCAGGGAGATTTTCCCATCATCCGGCAACTTTATTTCACATTTCCTGAATTCCCACTCCCCATGCAGCGTGTTTTTTCGCTACACTCTACAGATTCATAAGGAAGTCATAATTCAAACAGGACACCGTCCACTCCAAATGCGTTTAAAAAGTATCAAACTCGCCGGGTTCAAATCGTTTGTGGACCCGACCACGGTTAATTTACCCAGTAATCTCTGTGCGGTCGTCGGCCCGAACGGTTGCGGTAAGTCCAATATCATTGACGCCGTGCGTTGGGTGATGGGTGAAAGCTCAGCCAAGAACCTGCGCGGCGAAAGCATGACCGACGTCATCTTTAATGGCTCCGGGGGGCGAAAACCCGTGGGGCAGGCCAGTATCGAACTGGTTTTCGACAACTCGGATAACCGCATCCAGGGTGAGTACGCCCGTTTTGCCGAGATTTCCATCAAGCGCAAGGTGACCCGCGACGGTCAGAACATCTACATGCTCAACGGCGCCAAGTGTCGTCGGCGTGATATTACCGATATTTTCCTCGGTACCGGTCTGGGTCCGCGCAGTTACTCGATCATTGAGCAGGGCATGGTATCGCGGCTGATTGAGTCCAAGCCCGAAGAGCTGCGCATCTTTATTGAAGAAGCCGCCGGCATCTCCAAGTACAAAGAGCGTCGCCGTGATACTGAGAACCGTATCCGCCGCACCCGCGAAAACCTGGAACGTCTGACCGACATTCGTGAAGAGCTGGAGCGTCAGTTGCAGCATCTGCATCGCCAGGCGCAAGCAGCAGAAAAGTACAAAGAATACAAGGCACAGGAGCGCGATCTTAATGCGCAGTTTAATGCCTTGAAGTGGAAAGCCTTGAACGACGAGGTTGAGTCCAAGCAGGCCATTATCAATGAGCTGGAGATCAAACTCGAATCGGTGATTGCTGATCAGCGCTCCCTGGATGCCCAGCACGAAGAGCTGCTGATTCGCCAGACCGACCTGAATGACACTCTGAGTGAAGTGCAGGGGCGTTATTACAGCATCGGTGGTGACATTGCCCGAATTGAGCAGACCATTGAGTTCCAGAAAGAGCGCATGCAGCAACTGCGCCAGGAGCTGGAAGACCATCGTCGTAACTTCAAGCAGACCCAGGCCGACATGGATATGGATGTCGAGAAGCTGGCCCAACTGCAGGAAGAGCAGGACACGCTGGCGCCCGATCTGGAGATGGCCGAGCATACTACCGAAGAGTCTGCCATCCAGCAGGAAGAAGCCGAAGAGCGCATGCAGCAGTGGCAGCAGGACTGGGACGAGTTCTCACAACGTTCCGAAGAGCCACGCCAGATTGCTGAAGTTGAACAGTCGAGAATTCAACAGCTTGAGCGCATTGTTGAACGTGGAATCGAGCGCCGCAGCCGCCTGAAGGAAGAGCGCGAGACGCTGGGTGAGAACCCCGAGCAGAGCGCTATCGACGAACTGAGCATGCAGATCACCCAGGCCGAAGAAGCCTTGGAGGTTCAGCAGGAAGAGAATCACAATCTGGCTGAACAAATTGACGATCAGCGCAGCCAGTCGCAACAGCTGTCCCAGGACCTGGATCAGGCGCGCAGCGAACTGCAGCGCAGTAAAGGTCAGTATGCCTCGCTGGAAGCGTTGCAACAGGCCGCGCTGGGACAGAAGAATGACAAACTGAACAAGTGGCTCAGTCAGCATGAACTGAGCGATAAGCCAAGACTGGGCGAACAGATTCGTGTCGACTCAGGCTGGGAAGGTGCCGTGGAGGCCGTGCTGGGTGACACCCTGCAAGCGGTTTGCGTGCCCGGACTGGATAGCGTCGCTGCCGCGCTGGAGGCCCTGCCGGACGGAGTGGTCTCTTTAATCGATACTGATGATAGCGATGATAGCGATGATAGTGATGCCGCATCCGGATCAAGCAGCCAGTCTTCTGTCAGCACACTGAGTCCGCTCAGTGACAAGATTCAATCCAGCCTGGATGTGTCGACCTTGCTTCAGGGTATCTACGCTGCTGAGTCGCTGGACCAGGCTCTGCAGCAACGAGCGCAGCTGCCAGCTGACGCCTCCATCGTCACGCAGCAGGGCATCTGGCTGGGTCGCAACTGGATTCGCGTGCGCAAAGCCGTGGATGCCAGCGAAGGTCTGCTGGCCCGCAAAAGCGAAATGGCCCAGCTCAGCGAGACCATGGAAACCCTGCAACTGAAAGTCGACGACATGGTCGAGGCACAGCAAAGTGGTCGTGATCGTTTGCAGGATCTGGAGCAGCAGCGTGAAAGTGTGCAGCGCCAGATTGCCCTGAACACCCGCGAACACAGCGAGCTGAAATCCCAGCTCAGCGCCAAGATTGCCCAGGAAGAGCAGACCAACCAGCGCCGTCAGCGGCTGGACCAGGATCTTCAGGAGCTGCAGAAACAGCTGGAAATCGAGCAGGAAAATATCACTGAATCGCGCGAACGTCTGCAAAATGCCCTGGATGCCATGGAGCAGGACACCGATCGCCGTGAAACCCTGTTGCAACAGCGCGACGAATTCCGTGCCACGCTGGATCAGGTGCGTCAGAAAGCGCGTCATGACAAAGACCAGTTGCACCAGTTCAGCATGCGAGATCAGTTGCTGCAGTCGCAGATCAAATCATTAAAAGACACCATGGACCGCATGGGCACCCAGGTACAACGTGCCCGCGAACGCATCGAGTCTATCGAGCAGCAGTTAAGCCAATCAGACGAACCCATGGACGACAAGCGCCTGGAGCTGGAAACGCTGCTGCAGCAACGGGTTGAAGTCGAAGAACAGATGAACAAGGCCAAGGCCGCGGCAGATGAGAACGAACATCAGTTGCGTAGCATTGAGCAGCAGCGCGCCGGTTTTGAGCGTGATGCCGGTGGCGTGCGCGAGAAACTGATGGAGCATCGCCTGAAAACCGAAGGTGATCTGGTCAAGCGCCAGGCCCTGGTCGAGCAATTACAGGAAGCACGCTATGATCTGGACACCGTGCTGGCCAATCTGCCCGAAGACCTGACCGCCAAAGGCTGCGAAGACGAACTGGCATTGCTCAATAATCGCATTCAGCGCCTCGGTGCCATCAATTTGGCAGCGATTGAGGAATACGAACAGCAGTCCGAACGTAAAGTCTATTTGGATGCCCAGGATGAAGACCTGCAAAAAGCGCTGGTGACCCTGGAAAATGCCATCCGTAAAATTGACCGGGAGACGCGGACGCGCTTTAAGGAGACCTTTGACAAGATCAATGCCGGTTTGCAGGAGCTGTTCCCGAAAGTGTTCGGTGGTGGCCATGCCTATCTGGATATGACCGGTGAAGACCTGCTGGATACCGGTGTTGCTATTATGGCGCGCCCGCAAGGCAAGCGTAACAGCACGATTCACCTGCTCTCCGGTGGTGAAAAGGCAATGACGGCGATTGCGCTGGTGTTCTCGATCTTCCGGCTGAACCCCTCACCATTTTGTATGCTGGATGAGGTTGATGCACCGCTTGATGATGCCAACGTGGGGCGTTACAGCCGACTGGTTAAAGAAATGTCTGAATCGGTACAGTTTGTGTTTATTACGCACAACAAGCTGACCATGGAAATCGCCAATCAGCTGCTGGGTGTCACCATGCACGAGCCGGGTGTGTCGCGCATGGTAGCGGTGGATATCGATGAAGCCGCCGAACTGGCAGCGATGTAAGGAACAATAATGAGTATTCGCGAACTGCTAATACTACTTCTTATCTTTGCCATCGTGGTCGTTGTACTGCGTGGTATTTTCGTGGCCATTAGCGGTCGCAAGAACAAAATCAAAATCGCCCTGGATAAAAACATCCCGGAGTATGACCTTGATGAGCTGGAACTGCGTGAACTGCCCAGTGGCGGCGCCCGTCAGGTGGAACGCTCCCTGGCCCAGGTCATGAAAAGCCAGGGACTCAATGAAACGGCCAGCGGGCAGGCTAAAGCCACACCCGAAGCCAAAGCACCACCGCGCAAATCCACGCTCAAGCCCGCGCGCACTAACGCTTTCAAAAATCGTGACCAGCAACGCCCGGCAGCTGATACCCCTGCACCGGAGGCCGCGACGGTTGCCTCGGTTGCCGATCTTGATTCGGCTGCAGCTGCATCAGCTCCCGAAGTCACTCGCACCGCTGCTGCGACCACGCAGCCAGAATCGTCAGTGTTAAGTGAGCCGGTCGCCAACAGTGTTGATGAAGAACCCATCGAAGAAGAGTCTGAGACGTTGAGTGAATCGCAAGACAAGCAGGATTACCAGGAAGAAGGATTTGATCTGGATCGCGCCGAACCCATGTTCATTGATGACGATGAAGACTGGAGCGAACCTGAAAGCGAATCTGAAGAAGACGAGACAACAAGCACTGAAGATGAGCCAGTGACTGAAACACCCGACTGGCAGGCAGAGTCACATGATGACGATGACGTACTGTTAAGTGAAGCGGCAGCGGATGACCTGGATGGTAGTGACTGGGACGCCGATCAGTGGGAAGAGAAAAGCTGGGAAGAAGACAACTGGGATGATGAGGAAGAAGATAATAACGTCTTCCTGTCAGATGTCAGCGAGCCCGGTTCGCAAAGTGAAGACAATTCCGCTGAAGAGCCAGAGACAGAGACAGAGCCAGAGACAGAGACAGTAGATATTGAGCCAGCCGAGTCTGAACTTGATGCGATTGAGCTGGAAGAGTCTGAAGTCGAGGCCTACGAGCAAGAAGAGTTTGAGCAGCAAGCACCTGAACAGCAAGAACATGGGCAACAAGAACCTGAGCAACAAGAACCTGGGCAAGAACTCCCTTACGGGGAAGCGGTTTTGCAGGAAGAGGCTGTACAGGAAGAGCGTTTACAGGAAGTGGACTTTTCCCTGGATGAGTCACGGTCTGACCCTTTGCTGGATGATGACCAGGCAGAAAGTGAGCTGATAGAAGAAGAGTTTGTTCAGGAAGAACCTTCTCAGCCGGCGCATGACGATCGCGACCTGGATCACTTGCTGGATGAACTGCTTGAGGAAAATACGGCGCCTGCTGTTGTCGCACCTGAACACGACGAGCAAGTCAGTGATGAAGATAGCGATGAAAGCAGTGTTGATGAAGGCAGCGATGAAGGAATCACAGACGAGGCCAGTCCAGAAGATAACACGCAGTCAGATTCGCTGGAATATTCTGAAGACGAGAACGTCGACAGTGATGACCCGCTGTTCGACTATAGCGGTGACGAGGAAGCTGAAGAGCGTGATGATGTGAGTCATGGCCACGCTGGCCAACAAGTACATGGTCATGACAGCGATGACGATCAGGCGCCGGCTGCGGGCGATGAAGACGACATGTTGCCGGACTTTGACGATGAGCTGGAAGCAGAAGCCGAGCCTCAGCCCAGCGATAACGATACCTTTGCTGCCGTGGATCCTGATGATGATCTGGACGTGCTGTTTGACGACGAAGATCGTCAGCGCCGTCAAGAAGCCATGGAAGAGATCGAAGAGAAAGAAGGGCGCAGTCGCCGCTGGATGAGCTGGGCAGGCGAAGCGTTCAAACGTTTCGGTGGCAGCAAGGATAAAACAGGTGAGGATAAAACGGCTGAGCAGCAGCTCCGGGACGAGCCTGACGAGCCTGAAAATAACCCGCTCTTTGATGAGCCAGTCAGCGAGCCGGCTGACAGCATGGCGCAACACGATGAGGCCGGGGATGACGCCGAAACAGTCCAGTACGCTCAGGAAGACTCTGCACAAGGTGGTCACTGGCAGGAAGATTATTACCTGGAAGACCTGAGCCAGGAAGGCCAGAACCAGGAAGGTCTGGGTCAGGAAGGTCTGGGTCAGGAAGGTCTGGGTCAGGAAGGCCTGAACCAGGAAGACCAGAGCCAGCAGGACCCGTTACAGGCAGAACCGATGCAGCAAAATACAATCAGTTATCAGGAGCAGCAATTGAGTCTGGATATTGAGACAGCAGAAGCAGAAGAGCGGGATCGCGATCGTTATCGTGACCGCCGCGATCGCTCAGCGCCTCAGTACCAGCAGCAGTCTGCGTTCGACGAAGATGTTGCAGATGACAGCAACGAACTGGCCGAAAATGAACCAAGCGAAGTACTGGCGATAAACGTGCTGGCCCGTCAGGGGCGCCGCTTTGCCGGTGATGAGCTGCTGCAGATTCTGCTGGCTTCCGGTCTGCGTTTCGGCGAAATGTCCATCTTCCACCGTCATGCCAATGGCAAGAACGGACCGGTCCTGTTCAGCGTGGCCAACGCACTGAACCCGGGCACCTTCGACCTGAATGAAATCAGCGAGTTCACCACGCCCGGTGTCTGTTTCTTCATGACGCTGCCCAACGTGGCCAGCAACAACATGCTGGTTTACGAGCAGATGCTGGCTACCGCCCGGCATGTGCAGCAGTCGCTGGATGCCGAACTGAAAGATGACAACCGATCCGTGATGACGGCCCAGACCATGGAGCACTACCGTCAGCGTATTCGTGACTTTGAACTGCAGCAACTGAAAAATTCTCATGGCCGACGCTAAACAGACGAAGCGTGCTGGCCGCGATTCTGGCCTAAACAACAGCACCTCCGCCAAAACAGCCGCAGCTGCTGAACTGGAAACACTGCGGCAGCAGATCGACTATCATAACCGGCGCTATCACCGCGATGATGCGCCGGAAATCCCCGATGCCGATTTTGACAAACTGTTCGACCGTCTGCTGTCGCTGGAAGCCGATTACCCTGAACTGGTCACCGACGACTCCCCCAGTCAGCGCGTTGGCAGCGAACCCCTGACGTCCTTCACCCAGGTGAAACACGACATCCCCATGATGTCGCTGTCCAAAGTCTTTAATGACCAGGATCTGGCAGATTTTGAGGCCCGGATTCTCAAGCGCCTGGATGACCAGATCGACGAAGACGAAAGTCTGTATTATGCCTGCGAGCCCAAAATCGATGGCGTTGCCGTCAGTCTGCTTTACCAGGACGGCAAGCTGACCCGTGCTGCCACTCGGGGTGACGGCGTGACCGGTGAAGACATTACACACAACGTCAAAACCATCGGCGATATCCCCATGCGCTTAAAACTTGCGTCTGAGGATGGCCCGGCACCGGCACGCCTGGAAGTGCGGGGCGAGATTTACATGACACGCTCCGGTTTTGCCCGCATGAATGCGGCCGCCGAAAAAGCAGCCGCCAATAATGAAGAGGGTGGCCGGGTATTCGTTAATCCCCGCAATGCCGCTGCCGGTACCTTGCGACAACTGGATCCGCGCATCGCCGCGCAGCGTCCGCTGCGATTTTTTACCTACTCGGCGACGGTGTCCGCAGACTCAGCAGAATCAACAGCCGCTGCCAACTGGCCTGGCAATCACAGTGATGTGCTAAACATGCTCGGCGAGTGGGGTTTGCCCCTGAACCCTGAACGAGGCCGTGTCAAAGGCTGGCAGGCCTGTCTGGATTACGCCAAGGATTTGCTCAGTAAGCGGGACGATCTTGACTACGAAATCGATGGCGCCGTGATCAAAGTGGATTCGCTGACCCTGCAAAACGAACTGGGCAGCAATGCGCGCACGCCGCGCTGGGCCATGGCCTACAAATTCCCGGCTGAAGAAGCCTCCACCACGCTAAATGATGTCGAGTTTCAGGTGGGGCGCACCGGCACGATAACCCCTGTTGCCCGATTGGAGCCGGTGTTTGTCGGTGGTGTCACCGTCAGCAATGCCACCTTGCACAACATGGCCGAGATAAAACGCCTGGGCGTACAGATCGGTGACCGGGTGGTACTGCGCCGGGCCGGTGATGTGATACCCAAGATTATTTCAGTGGTGCCAGCAGACGGCGTGGAGAAAGAACAAGCAGCAGAGCGCCGTCCGATTGAGATGCTTTCACACTGTCCCGCCTGTCACTCTCCTGTAGAGAAAGACGGCGAGATTCTGTATCGCTGCACTGGCGGGCTGATCTGCCCGGCCCAGCGCAAAGAGTCACTGCGACACTTTTGCAGTCGCACGGCCATGGATATTGATGGCCTGGGTGAGAAACTGGTGGTACAACTGGTGGACGCCGAAATGGTGCATACAGTCGCGGATATTTTCCGTTTGACCAAAGAGCAGTTGATCAGCCTGGAGCGCATGGGTGAGAAATCAGCGGATAACCTGCTGGCGGCCATCGACAAAGCCAAAACCACCACCTTGCCCCGATTGCTTTTTGCTTTGGGTATCCGTGAAGTCGGGGAGGCCACCGCCCAGGCGCTGGCTGCGCATTTCGTCAAACTGGATGCGCTGATGTCTGCCGATCAGGAGGTGCTGGTTGAGGTGGCGGACGTGGGGCCGATTATGGCCGAGCACATCGTGCATTTCTTTGATAATGAAGCGAATCAGGCCGTGATCAAAGAGCTTCGCGAAGTGGGCGTCAACTGGCCGGAAGCACTGGTTGAGGTGCGTTCCGACAAACTGGCAGGTCAAACCTGGGTGCTGACCGGTACGCTGGAAGCATTGACCCGTGATGAAGCCAAGCAACGCTTGCAGACACTGGGCGCCAAAGTCGCCGGCAGCGTGTCCAAAAAAACCTCAGTGGTAGTGGCTGGCCCTGGCGCAGGCTCCAAGCTGGAAAAAGCGCAGTCGCTGGGAATCGATGTGATGGATGAAGCCGGTTTGCTAGCGGTTTTGGAGAGCGAAAGTTAATACGCTGTCAGGTAAACCTGAGCGAGCAAGGTTTCGGCTTTTCGATCAAAATCTATGATAAGCAACTGAAGAGTCACGAAATATTCGCATAATGACAGGAAAGTGTCATAATTAGCTGTCATGTTGGTGTCATGACAATAAATACAGACTAGGTATTCTGGATGGAACTACCTAGCCATTGGTAGTAAATGCAAGCATTAGCGTTATTTATTCGTTACAATGCTGCGGTTCATGGAATGAGATTGTGGTAGGCATGCGTAAT
>Ga0098044_1000204_pt1 | contig 30488 bp, 41 predicted proteins | sample 10_taG_FD_75053 | JGI IMG/M metagenome (GOLD analysis project Ga0098044, IMG submission 75053) | Marine viral communities from the Subarctic Pacific Ocean - 10_ETSP_OMZ_AT15264 metaG | ecosystem: Environmental > Aquatic > Marine > Oceanic | place: Pacific Ocean | collected 2015-01-16 | reverse complement strand
CGGCATTAGCAGACTTAGTAACTGTGATAGTACCTTTAATCGTACTTGTTGAATCGTCCCATGAGTCTACTTGACTATTAATTGATGTACCAGCAGCAGCATCTACATCATCTATATATAAGACTGAAGCTGAACTTACTGTACCGTGGTTAAACCAGACAGTACCAACACCTTGATCTGAATCGGCAGTAGCATTATCCCATGTCATCTTAAGAGCAGGAACAGCTGGTTGATCACCTGTCCTGATAAAGTTTACTGTAACAGGATCAGCATCAGCTAAAGTTCCTGCGCCAATCATATAGTTTACAGGTATCTTAGTGTACCCACTAGCATCTGTTACAGCACCATCTATCTCATAGATAGCATAGTTTACTGCTGATGCTTTCTGGATTACATAGATGTATCCTCGACTAGAACTATTACTACTGTTATCCCATGTCTGTACAAAGGTAGAGATATCTGCACTATTAGTATCTGCATCATCCATGTAGAGGATTGTTGCAGAAGCTACTGCTGCATTAAACCAGACCTTCCCTGCACCTTGGTCAGAATCAGTAGTAGTCGTTTCCATTGTCATTGATAGACCGGGAACTTGACCAGTAGCAGCAGTTAATTGAGAAAGGTTTACTCCATCAGCAGCAACTGTACCAGCAGCAACATTAAGAAGTTTCTTACTATTCATATCAAGATTAGCAGTCATTGTATTTGGTGACGTACCATCTCGACTTACAGTGTTTTCTAATGCAGCTTCTATCAAAGCTCCATTAGCATTAATCTGAGTAATTGCTGTAGTCTCATTTGAAGTGAGACTTGTGAGATCAGTAAGAGTAAGTTTTGCCATGATTAAGCCACATCTATCTCAAAAGTAAGAGTTGCACTTCTAGTACCTGAAGAAGCTCCATTACTTATAATCTCAATAGCTTGCCCAGCTGTTAATGTATTTGCTCCTGAAGGAGTAGCTGAGTCTATTGTTCCTGCACCTGATCCTGAATAAGCTATAGTTAAAGTTCCACCAGTAACTGCAGTACCACCTATTTCAAAAGTAAATACACAGTCAACACTTGTGATTGCTCCATCAATAACTGACCATATTTTCTGTATATCACCAGCTAAAGGACATACAAGCCATGCAGATCGTGCAGTGGATATATCTTCAAATTCAAAAGTAAGGGGAATAAAGTTATTGTTTTTTATACTTGAGGTATTAATAGAATCTTTATCTACCTTCTCCCAAGTTCCTGATCCTGAACCATTTGCTACATATACTGTGTGTGCACTAGCAGCTGCTACACCTTTAGGTTCGTGTAATGAAGCACCTGTTAAATCCTTATGGTTGACTGTCATATGAAACCTATGTAATTATAGAGTTTGGGGAGAGCTTTGACACTCTCCCCAGATTACTCTTATACTTATGGGCCAGCCCGACGATACTTAATCACCAGATCAGCGTTACCAGCCGTGAATGCTGCCGTTCCGTAAGCAACGGAAACAAACAACGGACGATCACCAGTTCCTGCAGTAAAGGCTGCATTGCTTCCTACTAAAGCACCATCGCAAGCAACATGCTCACCGATAGCATTAATAGCAGAGAGAGCGATAGTAGCATCAATACCGTCAGCATCATTAACTGAGAAGGTACCATCACCATCATCGTTCCACAAACCAATACTTAGAGTTGCAGAACCACCAGACGTAAAGGCAGTTTTAACGTACAAGGTAGCCGAAGTAATATGAACATTATCCGGTATCCCTGCAGAAGGATGGGTGGAAACTAGAGCATCCGAACCAGTAATATTAGCATAGTCAAGATTGACTACTACGGAATGCTCATCACCCATGGTTGACAAAATACCTTCAACACTTGGAGTAGCCTTTTCAAGACCAAACCTTACATTGAGGCCATCAGAGTTAGTCCAAAATTCGCTAGCAGACATATCAAGTTCCTCCCTTAAACTTGGTCAGTGTCACTAAGGACACAAACGAGGTTTTCAGGACGGTAGAGCTTGACACCGTAACGAGCAGTGGTAACGTACTCTTCACGCTGGAAGTCTTTATTATACTCTGAATCTACTTGCGGCATTTGACGCCATGCACCAACAAAGGGCAAGATGTCTGACGCAGCAGAGAAGAACATATTAGCCTTACCAGCAGCAGTCGTAACAGAGTCTACAGTTTCGTTTGCATCAGCAAGATAGTTGCTGGTGTAAACATCGAAACCATAAACGTTCTTTACAAACTTCATACCAGTTGCGATACCGTCACTTACGATACCTTCCCAACGTGGGTTATTACTAACATTGACAAGATTCGATAGAGTATTAAGAGTGTACTCAACCGAAGGATCAACAATAGCAATTAAGTTCGTATCTGGAACGTTAGCTTTCTTAAGACTATAACGAGCTTTAGCAAAGTCTGCTATAGCAAATACTTCATTGGTCCCTGAAGCAACAAAGCGGTGTGGTGCACCATTGATGTTGTTCAAGTCTCCAGAAGTCTGCTCAGACTCTAGCCCCATAATCTTAACTTCGACTGCTTCTAAGATTGCACGAGCTTGCTTCGGTACGAATGAAGAGATCAGTTGGTTCATATAGAAACCATCCTGCTTTGCTTTATTCGTGATATAGTGGCCCGAAGATTTATATTGATCAATCGAGAACTGGAACTCACCAGTATCGAGTGCACGATACTTAACGGCAGAGTTTTCAGAGTAGTTATCAGTTACCGCTTGACCAATGGAAGGAATCGTGAAAGTATCCCCATCAGGGAATTCACTCATCCAGTTTACGTAGGTCGTAGCCTGAAGTTCATCCTCAAGGACTTCCTTCAACTGGCTAGACCATACCTCAGAGCGTATCAGATGCCCTGAGTTACCAGTTTCCATAGCCATTTTATTTTCCTCTTATAGCTAGATTAACGTTTATAAAAGCCATCTTGGCCTTTCTCTTCTCGCATTTTGAATAGTTTCTGTTGGGTAGCTGGTTTAAAGTATTCCTTTGGGTTTGACTTACGAAGTTGTTCGAAGTAGTCCCAAGTTCCTTCTTCAACTGCTTGTCCACTATTCATAGTTTGCACAGCTTCAGTACTGGTTGTACCGACTGTAGGAGTAGGGGTGGTTACCTTACTACTTCCTTGAGATACACCAATTGAATTAAAGAACATATCCGGTGAAATCGCTGCAATCTCTGCTAATTTATCAACAGTAACACCCATTACTTGAGCTTTCTGTTGAACTACATCAGCGGCTTTGTCAGCCCCATACAGTTCTTTCATCTTTGCATCAACAGCTTGAATATTCTGTTGAGCTACCTTCTGTGTATCTTTTTGTTCAATGGTATTAGAGATCAGCTGGGAAAGCTTTTCTTCATCTAGCTGAGGAGTGGTGTTCTCCTGAACCTGTTGAGTTTGAGCTTGGTGTTCCGCAGTTTCCCTCTTAATTTGCTGAACCATTTCTTCTGCGGTGAGTCTCTTGTCAAGCTCCCCACGTAGTTCAGCCATTTCAGTTTCTAATTTATTAATATAATCATTACCGTGTACTGCTCCTTTAGCTAGTTGTTCAGTGTCAGAGTACTTCTTACCTTCACCTACGACTTGTGCTAAGTAACCCGGGTCAGCAGTCTCTTCTGGTTTATCTTCTGTTGTAAATACATCAGACATGGTCAGTCTTCTCCTGTAGATAAGTTGGTCAACTTAAGTATTTCTAAGTAAGCACGTAATTGCCCATTACGATCCGCTTGCTTATATGCCCATGCAGAATCTTCATAGTCTGAATCATATGCTGGACAATCCAAAGCGTCAATTTTGTTATTAATAATCTCAGTTAGACGCTCTAGAATAGTTGTTGAATTTCTTATGTATTGTTCAAAGTCTTTACGTTTCTCGGGGTCTTTGAGATGTGAAGTCCAACGAACATTCATGTATGCGGAATCCTTTTATTACTTGTTACGTATTATTATACCATTTATTAGAGAATTTGTCAAGCCATCTCTTCAGGAGGTGGAGCAATTAAATCATTCTCTGCAACAGCTTCTTCATCTAAAGACTGTTGTCCAGCGTTCATCATTTTCTGTGTTTCCATCTGTTCGGCAACTCTGATATTAGGTTGAACAAGATTGAATTTTTCAATATCAAGTAGTTCCTCAATTACCTGTGCTACCTTAATACCTGAGATATGTACATTAACTGCCGGATCTTGACCAATAGCTGAATTCATTAAGTTCAATAAGTTCTGAAACTGATTTGCCTTGGCGGCAAAATGCCTTGCACCAACCGGTCTAATTTTTCCTCTGGCTGCAAGGTCTTCAGGTGTGATAGTTTCAAATAAAGCAGCACCAAATTCATCATCAACCACACGGACAACATCACTGATCTCCATATTTCTACGAGCCAATTCAAGCATATCATTAAGTAGAGGTTCAAGGAAGTTACGTTCAAAGTATGCTACCTTATTGTGGAATACACGGGAAGCTGCGTTATCTAGAGTCTGTACTTCAAAGGCTGTCTTCTCTCCCGGTGTACGAATACCCATAGCCTGACGAGGTGCGCCGGCCATCTCCTCCATCTTATTCTCAAGTACCTGAATCTGCATATCAGCATTAAGGGCAGTACCATCCGGTCTGATCATATCTACATCGCCGTCTTCACCTACAAAGACTTTCTCACCGGGACCATAATTGAAGTCTTCTACAAAGCCTTTGACCTTCATAACTGGATGTGCAATTAGATCGAATACATCGGCTTTAAGATTCTCAAGATGATCAATACGATATTGCATACCTACAAGATTGTCTAGTGGACCCATCGCATAAAGATTATCAGGCCGTAACCTCCAACCAGCATGACGGATGGAATTACCACGCCAAGAAGGATTAGGAATATTACGAATAACCCTCTGTCTATCCACAATCGTAATGATTCTGTTTTTGAGTAACCCCTCTTTTTCAACATCATAGATATCTCCATGGAGTTCAATAATCTCCACATATCCTGAGTTGTAGTAATCAATGATATTACCAAAACCATCAATCTGATAACCTTCAGATTTATGGAAGTCAGTTACTGACATACCTTGAAAGTTCTTACGAGTATTAACTATACCATCAAAGACTTTTTGTAGATAACCCCATTCAGGATGATCTTGTATATCAGCGGCAAGTTCCCCTAAAGATTTCATGGTACGAATAAGTTTAGGGGAGTACTCAATAGATTGTGCCGTAGGATTAATTAAAATATCGTAAGGGCTAATACGTACAGACTTGGGGCCTACGTAACCCGGTATTACTTCTCCCGTTTCCTCATCTGTACGAGTTTCGTTAACGTACTCACTAGTGCCAAATACATTACCATAATCTATATAATCATATACCATACCGCTTATAGTATTAACAAAATTACTTGTACGTAATTTATTCATCATATAGGCAGAGATAACTTTACGCTTTTCCTCGGCTTCAGCATCTTCATCATCACCTTCCCACAATAACCATTCATCATTGGGAAATAGTGCAGCCATATAGTTTGCATGAAGATTGTCCCGTAACTGGGCAAGCTTAGGAGTTGTAGTAGAATTTTTCCAAGGTAGAGTAGAGTTAGTTGTTTTAGAAGTATCAGTAGCAAAAAGGTAATTACGTAGTTCCTTTTTTTCTTCTACCCAGCTACGACGGTACTTCTCATAATCTAGAAAACGATTAGAAACAGCTACAGCTAAAGCGTCAGGTGTGCCTATAAACTCTGAGAAGTCTTGTGTACGACCAGCCATTTTACATTCTTACCTTAAATTGTTGCACTAGGTGTATCGACACTCATATTATCTACATCATTAGGATTATCATCTTGTTCATTCTGAGTACCCGACTTAATATTGAGAGCATCTATAACATCTTGACTAAACCCAAGTGTCTTCTCCTGTTGTCTTTGTTTTTCTGATCTAACTACTTCTGGAACTAGTACAGCACGTTTAACAGGTACAGCACGTTTACGAGCTTGCCTTCGTTGAAATGGAGTTTTACCAGATTCATCACGATTGATATCCCTTAGAGGACCAGTCTGTGTCCCTAGAAGAGAATTAATACTCGCTGCACTACTCTTAAGAAGACTACTACTAGCCATTTGTGCATCTTTACCAAGTAGACCTATTTCTGATGCCCACATTCCTAGAGATAAACCCCCTCCAATCGCTGTTATCCATTCACCTAAAGAGTTTACCTTACCTACGTCAGGCTCTTCAGGAATATCATCTGGTTGATACGGAAGTTTACGTTTACCAGTTAAATTAGGTTGGACAGAAGCTAGCTTTGTTTCTGCTCCCGTTACTACAGTAGTTGGTATCTCTCTAGGAACTATAAATCTATTAGTACTCTGTGGTCCTACTTCTTCTTCTTTATATGTACGACTAGGCATACGCTACTCCTCCAAACCTATTTGAATAGACAACATTATTTTTAGCTGCCTGTGAGTGTGCCGCTGATCTACTAGGTACTATAGCAATTTCAATTGCACATGCAAGGGCATCCTTAACATCATCGTGAGGCGGATGCTCTTGCATTAGTTCATCTTCAAGTATCTGACAATTACCTCCTTGGTAATGCCAAATACTTAAGTTATCATAACGTGGTTCTAGTATAGCTCTTATACGCTCTTCCTTAGAACCGGTATGCCTAGTTGGACTATGCTCATCAATACTGAGAGATAAACCATTAGGTCTAATATAGCTTGACTTTAACTCTTGCACAATAGCTTTCTGTGCTGCCGTTACTTCTGCTCTGAGTTTTCTGAAGTCCCATTTAACATGCATTCGTAGAATCGAATCGTAGTAGTCTCTAATACGATCTGTCTTAAAACGTTCGATATCCAAGACATAATAGTTTCCATAGCTATCTACTCCAATTACTACAATTGCTGAACTGTCAGCTTTTTTATTAAGTGAGAATGCAAAGTCAATAGCTGCATAAACATTAATTCTGTTACCTTTAAAAAACCAGTGACCCATATTACGGGTAAGATAAATCTTATCGTAGTATTGGAACTTATCTATTGAGATACCTAGACCATCTGGGTTATTAGGATTATTATAGTACTGAGCAAAGAACTGTGTCTTGTCTAAGTACTTGCCACGCTTCTGAGCTAGAATCTTTCTATCGAACCCAAACCATTTACCATCATCTCGTCTTTGCCTAGGCCAACAGAACTCTCCCGTTCCATCTCCTCTATCTTCTACTTGCTTCTCAAACTTCTCATAGATTGGTTCATAATCAAATACATTACCTACATCATCATATAGGTCTTCTTGCATTTCTGTTAGATCATTATATAAATCTCTAGCATGGTACCTAGTACCTACTACCCATTCTTGTGCATCCGCTCCTTCAATAGAACTTAAGAGTGAATATTGGGATTTGACTTTGTTTCTTCCTTCTTGAGTATATGCGTTTTCATATACGACCACATCGTCCATAACAGCCACGTCACAATGAAGACCAGTGATACTAGTGGTAAGACCAGCAGTGAACACAGAAGGGTCACGGACTCCTTCCATTTTCCTGAGAGAATGGTCCAATGATATCTCAGCATTCGTCCACTTTTCTCTTTTACCTTCTTCAGGGATAACATGTTCAGGCCAATACCTCCGGTAGATTTTTGAAGTGAATATATCTTTTATAAACTTAAGTTGTTTCTCTGCTAAGTTAGCTGTACTAGAAATATAAAGAACACGGTGATCTGGATGTCTAGTTAGATACCATGCTACTCTATAAGCTATTAACCGTGACTTCTGATGATCACGAGGCAGTAAAGTAAGCTGAAACTGTTTAGCTTCTTGTCTAGTCCACCATCTACAAAGCTCTATGTGTACTGCACCTAGGACAGTTTGTGGAGCTATTAGGCGTATAAACGCTACTAAATCAGCTTCAGCTACTTCACGTATATCATCATTAGTTAAGGTCAAGTTAAGCCTTACGTTTTTTATTTATATCTGAGATAGTACTTTTCTTAATTAACTTAGAAGCAGTAAGAGCTTTCTGACGAACAGCTTTAATTGCATTAGATTGTCTTTTAGCTTTATGCTTCCTAGCGCTAACTTGACTTGCCTTACTAATTTTTATAGCCACTCTTTGTCTCTCCTACTTTTTCTTTTTCTTTTTCTTTTGTTTAGTCTTTTTACTTTTATCTGTCTTACCATACTTATTTTTATCTATCTTACCTTTAGCATCACCCGCCATTCTCTCCTCCTTTAATTACTCGTAGGCCTATACGTTGTGCATCTTCAGAGAACTCAGAATCTAGTTTAGCAGCTATCTTACGCTCACGTTCTACTTCTTCTTTAGTTGGCCTACCACGCTTTGAAGCTGTTCCTTTCCAGTTTGCATTGGCTAGATACTTAGCTGCATTAAACTTAGACTTACCACTCTTAGCTTCGGCAATTACACCTTTGATACCATCACTACGTAATTTAACTTCTAATTCAATTGGCCAATCTTCAACAAATGGTTGGATGACTTTGGCATTCTTAATCTTTACCCACTGTTTCCAAGAACCAAATGCTTGCATAGCGAACTCGTACTCGGTAGGATCACCAATCTCAAGGTATAGCTTCTTGAGACTAGGTAGCTTACCTTGGGCATCTTCATCTTGTAAAGTCCATAAGGGATCTTGTTCACTAATGTAGAATTCTCGAAAGAGAGATTGAGTTCTAGGACGATTCATCTTATCTTTAAGATGTTTTTTATGTTCAGGATATCGCAAGGTCATTGGTCATTTTCCTCGTGTAAAAGCTTTAATAGTTAAGTTTTAATATGATTTCACCTACTATTATACCACGAACAAGAGCGAAAGTCAATAGTAGCTAAATAAAATTACGAACAGAAAAAAGGTACTAAGTAGTACTACTCTGTATTAAAGTTAAGAGTAAAGAGGGTAAAGTTAAAGTTTATATAAGTTATATTAAAGATGGAGTAGTACATATAGACTCTAAGAACTATTTAATAATAATGTTATACTATAATAGCCGAATTAATTTAATTTGTCAAGTATGTTTATGCATAGGCCGAATCTAGGTAGACAATGAAAGGCTATGCTACATTTCTGTGAGATATTGTGACAGTGAGAGAAGAAGCTAGTGAAGCACCCCTACCCCCCTTCTCTCTCCACCCTAGTTGCGAATGATTCTCATTCTCGATTGCCTGCGAATGATTCTCATTGTCACCCTAGCTGCGAATGATTCTCATTTGCAAACCCAATTGCGAATGCGTCTCAATTGCAAACCCAACTGCGAATGATTATCATTCACATCTAAGTTGCGAATGAGTTTCAATTGCAACACAGATGCGAATGCTTCTCATTAGCATAACCTATTGATAATGATTATCATTCTCGATTAGGTATCCATGCAATAATCATGCCAGTTATGGCCTATTTATGGCCTTTGCATCTGGTCAAATATTGTGCAAATAATGCCCAAAATATAGGCTCTGAAACCCGCAGAAAACCTAGACTTATTGCACCGCACCTAAAAATATGCCTTAAAACTGTGCAGAATTAATTATACCCTACATTTGTTCTCTTGCTAATGATAATCATTCTCAATGTAAGTCATTGATATCATTGAATAAACCATAATTGGCACACTAATTGCGATGTACTTGTTATGTACACCTATGACCATATTGCACCGCAACATAATGTTGCACCGCAACAACACCACTTACCAGTGGTAAACGGAGAAAAGACAAAATGACAAACGCTTACATCAAATCGGCAATTGATGCCATCAACACCATTGATGAACTTGCTGGCCAGTTAGATGCCGTCAAAGCTGACGTGACCTGCTTCACCGATGACGTTCTGATTTGCATCAAGCACGCCCAAGATGACGGCACCAACGTTCACGCCTTTTGGAACCAAGTCTACGATGAGCTTGGCCTCGCCTATCGCATCTACGACGCCGCTAGCGATAAGATGGTGGACGTTGAGGGTGACAAAGCAGAGGGACGCATCGCCACTTACAAATCACAGAGCAAAAAAGCATATGGCGTTGATACCTCAATGCCTTGGGCGACTTGGGCGGAGATGAAAAAGGCCATTGCCCGGGTGAAATCAACGCTTGAAATTGAGACCGATGACAAGCTCAAGACACTGGCCAAGGTATCCAGAGACGCCGCCAAGGCTGGCACCGATATCACTGAATGGCTGGCATACATTGAGGGAATGGTGACCAACAAGGCCATAACGCCGGTGCCTAGCCAAGACTAAGTCCTACCGCACCGCAGCAAAACGCGGAGGCATCCTGCCTAGTTGCAGGGTGCTTTCGCTTGTCTGCGTTTCTGAAACTCGAGGCCACTTACCAGTGGTAAACGGAGGAATGATGCAAGTCAAGCTACGCAAACGAGGCCGATACGTTCACGATGTAACGTTTGATTGTGAACATGTCGGCAGGATAGATCAGCTATCACCGGGACGATACCAAGTCTGGTCATTGAAAGATCATGGCCGTGATCATGGTAGCTCTTGCGTAGTTGCCTCGTTTGAGGAGGCAGTGTCAATGTTCACGTCAATACATTGGCGCAGTGTCGTAGGTAGATCGGCGTTGTCGATCCCACGGCCAACGTTCATACCTAAACTTCCCAAGTTAACCAAGCAGAGATGGAGTGTAAACTGATGCAACTTTACGAAATCATTTTAGATAGTGGCTGGAGCTATAACAGATATAGTAAGAGTGTAGAGGAGGTTCTGTGCTATGCTAAGCATGCGTTCCCAGACCAAGAGGTCTTCTCAATTCTAAATCTAGACCTTGATGATGATGATTGTGAGGTCTACAATTGGTGTGACGATATGATCAAAGAAGCTTTCGAAGTAATGGGAGAAGACTGATGCCCGCAGAGATAATCAGCACCAGATTGTTCTGGGAAGCTATGATATTTAAAACCCTCGAGAAATTCTTGTATAATCGCATTGATGAGAGTCAATGTAAGTCTGACCTTATACGCTTGGGCATGAATGAAGAACAAGCCCAAGCATTCATGGAAGGAGATGACTGATGGATAAAATAATCCTATTAATATGTGGGTATCTCTTGGTACTCATGTTCATTGTCATGGTGACAATGTTAGTGTTCGTAGGTAAAAGTGTAGGTGAAATGTATTTTGCTTGCATGTTATCCCTTATCCCGTGTAGCATAGGCTGTATTGCAGCAGCCTATGTCGATACACTACCTCACAATGGAGATGACTGATGTGGATAATAAAGTCAGAGATCAGTGATACATTTCGCTTTGATGGAGAAGAGGAAGCAAGAGAAATAATGGAGCTTCTCTCTCAAGAAAAGATAAAGGCTACTCTTCGGTATGTTAAAAGGAGTGACTGATGTACTACGCTTTGATGGTATTATGGTTGCAAGGACCAGTAGAAATCCTTGCACATTTCGAAGACTATCATACAGAAGTAGCACGTAGTAACTGTATGATAGCGAGGCAAGTCTATCAAGAAAGAGCATTCTTTATAGGCTATACCAATAAGAAAGTCAGGATCATGTGTGTCTTGACTCAATCAATGTAAAGGAGAGACTACTATGTCAAACGTAACAGCATTAAAAACTTTGAAGAGTGGCCGCAGATCCGGTTGGTCATGGAAAGAAACACCTAAAGGTAACAACCTTAAAGCTATACGGGTAAGTCTAGGCCTGACAATTAATCAAGCGTGTTCTTTATTAGCTGTTGGTCACAATACGTTATGCTTATGGGAGGCTGGTCATAGTAAGCCTCAAAGAAATAACTGGGCTAGGTTATGTAGCATCTATCGTGAGTCCAGTGTTCAACCTACCTTTACCTTCGAAGCAGGGTACCCTATTAGTCTCATTCCTAATGATGCTATCACTCGTGAGATCGTGAGTGATTGTCCTCAAACACGAGTCCGTATTGTAAAGGAGACTTACTAATGTCAAACCCATATCAAGAAGACTTATACACAGAAATAGATGAGTTAATCTACCAGTACCTTGAGAATGAGGTGGATTCTTTTCTTAAAGATTCGGTAGACTATGCACTGTATCAGACACAAGCTCACATAGGTTCATCCGATTATGATATCTATGTGCATGAAGCTGGTGAAACATTGAAGGAGTTGCTTGGGAAATGAAAGTACATGGTGATCAAATCAATGAGGTAGATAGTGCTAACCTCATGGCCAAGGTAGCAATGGGTATTGATAAGCCGGAGAAGATCATACTCAATACCCTTGTGTCCTTGTACACTGTGCCTTGGAAGGCCGGTGTCGTTGAGTTAGTGACCAATGCTGTCGAAGCAATGGACATGGCTGACCGTGGGCACATACCTATTTACATCCACCTACCTACTATGTTGGAGCCATACTATAGTGTCACTGATACTGGTATTGGTATAGGTAGGGACAATCTAATTAAGTACAACAATCTTGGTGCCTCTACTAAAGATGAAGACAACGAGACTGAAGGTGGCTTCGGTCTTGGTATGAAAGTAGGGCTAGCTATTGGTGAAGAGTACACCGTGATCAGTAGGTATGAGGGTACTGAGTGTGCTATCACATGTTACAAGGATGAGTACAACATCCCTTCAATAGTCCAGCTGTATGAGCGCAGTACTACTGAACGTAACGGTACTGAGGTACGTATCCCTGTACCTGAAGGTACGTTCGATGACGTTAAGAAGTACGTTAAAGAATCTCTTCAGTACTTCAATGATCCTAGACCTGAGACTAACTTAGAAGTTGAGTGGCCTGAAAATAATTACACTCAAACTGGTGAGGGTTGGGGCTTGATTAAACGTGAAGGATACAGAGGACAATCCCGTATTATTATGGGACGTAGGTGGTACCCTGTTGATTCGGATCAAGTACGTGAGGATAGATTGGATAAGTACTCTTACCTTCTTGATCATGGTGTTGATATCCATGTACCTATAGGCAGTGTCAAACTACCTATGTCAAGGGAGTCAATACTATATGTTGATACAACCATTGAGGTAATTCGTAAGAAGGCGGACAAGGTTATTGATGAGGTTATTGATGGGTTCCAAAAAGATATCGAGAAACAACCTAACATCTACCAAGCTATAAAAATGTTTAAAGAGAGTGCTAGTTTAATACAAGGATTGACAAAAAAATTGGCAGATGTTACGTATAAAGGGGTTGCCATTAATAGAATTGTATACTGTAAGAGTCCATGTCCTAAGCTAGTGGTGGTACCACAGTATAGATGGAGGTATAAGTCCTTGAGTTTACAGGATTATACAATATCTGGAAATGTAAATGGTGACCTACCTATAACGGTATACGATAAGAACTATCAAGTGTTCATAATACATGAGAGTACTAAGAAAGTACCGTCACGTTTACTTAGGTACATGCATGAACACCACCCTAATGATCAAGCTATCTTATTCTACTACAAAGATAATACTAAAGCAAAAGTTAGACGCTGGGTGTATACAACCTATGGTTGGAAAGTTACCCAAGATTTTGGTGATGTAGTCCCTGACTATAAGGTGCAACGCAACACAACATCTGGTGTCCAACGAAAGACAGCTAAAGCTCTTGAGTTTATAGAAAGTAAACATCGTATGTGGAACACTCCATGGTGGTCCGATAAACAAGGTGAGATTGATCTTGACAATTCCACTGGAGTATGGATCAATGTACGTAAGAGAACACTTCAGGATTCGAAGTACATCTATGATGGGCATGATAGTCAGTTGGATAAGGTTATACAAAGTTTAAAGAAGTACGATATAGTACCCGTATCAACACCTATCTATGGATGTCCCGGGTCACACAAAAATAAACTTAAGGACCACCCGAACTTCATACATATTGATGAGGCTATCAATCAATTGTTTGAATTAAAAAAGGATATGTTAACACCCTTAACTATCTCTAAGATGAACTATGTAAAGTCAATGTCTGAGTTCATTGGCGATCATAAAGAAATCTTTTCACTTGACATAGCTATAGATAAGAGTTACTATAGTCTATGTAAACAACGAGCCTTAACTTTTAATAAGAACCTTAATGCTAAAAGTATCTATGATATCTACAATGCTTGTCTCCAATTAAATGGGATGGGTATAAGAGAGAAGGGTAATGATTATGGAGATGACTTAGTTCTTAAGTCTGAAGCTCTAAGTAAAAAGTTCTTTAAACGTTACCCATTACTAAAGCATGTTAACCTACCATACGATCCTAAGAATGAACATGCTTACATTGTTGAAGACTACATTAACCTAAAGGAGAATTGTAATGTCTAGTCAAACTTACCTCGGCCACCTCGTAACTAGCTCGGCTATCACCATCACTACCGATGAAGGTATCCTTACTATCCCTTCGTCTCATGTGTCGTACACTGCGGCTGTGATGGCTATTAAGTTGGGTGATTACACAGAAGCTATGCGTTTAGCTGATGCAGCAAAGTCAATCAATGACTTTGGTGAAGGACAAGTCTATGTTCAAGGTGGTGTTGTGTTCTGGAATGGAACTGAACTACACAATTCGTTGACTCAACGGATCTCTCGTATGATTCAGGATGGATTCGATGTGTCACCAATGGTGAAGTTCCTTGAGAACTTGATGGTTAACCCAAGTGGAAGGGCTATCAAAGAACTGTATCGTTTTCTTGAGAGCAACAGCCTACCCATCACACCAGATGGGTACTTCTTAGCTTACAAGAATGTCAATGAAGACTACAAGGATAAGCATAGCAACACCTTTGATAATTCAGTAGGTGCAGTATGTGAGATGGCACGTAATGAAGTTATGGATGATCCTAATCAGACGTGTAGCTCTGGCTTACACTTCTGTTCTATTGAATACCTCAAAGGATTCTGGGGTACCAGTGGTCACACAATGGTAGTGAAGATCAACCCTGCTGATGTGGTTAGCATCCCTGTTGACTACAACAATAGCAAGGGCCGGTGCTGTAAGTATACTGTTGTTGCTGAGCATATGCATGATACTAAGGATACTTTGTCTGAGTCCAGTGTATCTGATGGAGGATGGAAAGGTCCATATGATAATGGTTGGGATAGTTATCACCTTGGTGATGATGACAATCCTTTTGATAAGGACTCAAACCCTACTGATCACGCTGATTGGGAAGCAGGGTTTCATGATGCAGTAAAGAGTGATTCTGATGGGAGTTGGTAATGAGCCGTTGTTATATATGTAATCGTATCTTAGAATCCTCTGAGATACGACAAGATAAGAACAAGAGATGGATGCCTTGTTCAGAGTGTACTCAATCTTCATATGATAACTCCTTATCTCTTGAGTCTGATTCAGGATATATTAAGGAACTATTAGATGAACTGCCACAGCTAGATGATTGGAGTGAAGATGTATCAGATACGCCCATCTGAACACAATGGTAGTAACATGGTATCAAGGCATGACTGTTCCTCTTGTGGGAGCAGTGATGCCAATACCTTATTCGATGATGGTCATATGTTTTGCTTTTCATGTGAGACACATACCCATCAGAGCAAGGTACCAATAGATATAGAGGAGAACAATGTGGTACCCATACCTACAAGTAAGAACATTGATCATGATCTTATGGGTGACAAGGTTGGACCTATTAAAGATAGGAACATTACCATTGACACAGTTAAAACATATAAGGTCAGGCTTGATGTTGACCGTGGTATTGTAACAGATCATTACTATCCTTATGCAAGTAGGGATGGTGATATCATAGCGTACAAGCAGCGTGTTGTAGACACTAAGGACTTCAGAACTCATGGTCCTATTCGTAAAGCTACTCTCTTCGGGCAGTCAGAGTTCACCAAGGGTGGTAAGTACATCACTGTTTGTGAAGGTGAGATAGATACGATGGCTGCGTATCAGATGATGGGCAGTAAGTGGCCTGTTGTAGGTGTGAAGTCTTCAAGTGATGCATACAAATTATGCAAGCGTGAGTTTGAATGGCTTGATACATACGAGAACATCATCATCACCTTTGATAATGATGATGCTGGCAAGAAAGCAGCTACAGCTGTTGCCTCTTTGTTCCCTAAGAAAGCTAAGATCGTAAAGCTAAAGCGTAATGATGTTGGTGAGTACCTTGAGAACCATGAAGATTCAGTGTTTGTTAATCTATGGTGGAGGGCTGAAGAGTACCGGCCTGACGATATCATATCTGATGCAGAGACTATGTGGGATATCATCAAACAACCAAGAGCAGAAGCAGCAGTACAATATCCTTGGTCTGGTTTAAACTACAAGACATATGGTATGCGTACTGGTGAGATGATCACTCTCATTGCTGGGTCAGGTAGTGGTAAGACTTCAGTAGCTAGAGAGATAGCTTTCAATACCCTCAAGACTACTGACTTTAATATAGGTATGCTATTTCTTGAGGATACAGGTTGGGAGACAGGACGTGGTATGATTAGTCTTGATCTCAACAAACCTACCCATCTACCTGATATCCATGTTACCTTAGATGAGTTGAAGGAAGGTAACGAGAGGACATGGGGTACAGGTAGGCTACATACCTTGTCCGATTCATGGCAAGACAATAGTGTAGACTATATCTGTGATAAAATTAAGTACTTCGCCATGGGTTGTGACTGTAAGGTAATCATACTAGATCATATCAGCTTCATGGTATCTGATCAACCCGGTGATGAAAGGAAGATGCTTGATGAGATCGCACACAAACTTAAGTTCACTACTGTTGAGTACGACATCCATCTTTGTGTGGTTGCACACACTAAACGACAGGCGGGTAAAGCCCTCGAAGAGGGAGGCCAGACAAAGCTCTCAGATATACGAGGCACAGCAGGGATTGGCCAACTATCTAACATTGTTATCGGACTTGAGCGAGATGGACAAGCAGAAGACCCTGTCGAAGCTAACACCACAACGATTAGAGTTGTTAAGAACCGCTTCTGTGGAAGGACAGGTGTGGCTACCCAAGTCATTTACAATGAACACACTGGTCGCTTGATTGAGATTGATAAGGAGATGGATGATGAGTGACATGGCTGAAGCCTATAAAGAAATGCGTAAGAATAGACAGAAACGTAGACGTGATCGCCTTAAAGAAGCTGATGATACAGGATGGGGTAAGTATACATCTCATCATTGGTATAAAGAAATTAAAGGGATTAAGGTAGAGTACTGGCCTTCAACAGGTACGTTCAGAGTATATGGTCAAGTTAAACACGGTGATGTTAACGCATATATTAGTAAGATGGAGGTTGATGATGAAATGGTCACCATTAAAAGTTCTTGATCTCTTTTCTGGTATTGGTGGATTTACATTAGGTATGGAGCGTACTAAACACTACCAAACAATTAGGTTTGTAGAGTGTGGAAAGTATCAGCAAAAAGTTTTAACTAAACATTGGCCTGATATTCCTATCTCTTCAGATATCACTAAGTTTGATGGACATAAGGTGTATGCTGATGTAATTACTGGAGGATTTCCTTGTCAACCCTTCAGTACAGCAGCACATGGACACCATACAGCTGTTGATTTCTGGCCTGAGATGTTACGGGTTATCAAAGAAATGACTCCGTTATATGTAATTGCAGAGAATGTAACTCAAGGAGCTATAGTTAAAGCTCAACAAGATATAGAGGAGATTGGAAATTATGCCACAACAGTCCTTAAAATCAGTGCATCAGACTGTACTGCACCTCACCGCAGAACAAGATGGTGGTTATGTGCATACCCCCACATGTGCAGCGAATATAACGGCACCATCTATGCAGAAACACAAAAGCTGCCGCAATTATGTAAAGATGTTTGGGGATCAGAAAGTCTCACCAACGCACTTCGAGTATCTGATGGGGTACCCTATAGGTTGGACAGACTTAAATGTTTAGGCAATAGTGTAGTGCCTTATATACCACAAGTATTAGGTGAAGCATTATTTAAAATACATAAAAGATTTATGAGAACTCTTCATGATCAGATTAAGGAGTTTTATGATGCCTAAACGCACAGTAGTTTGTGATATAGAAACAGATGGACTACTGAGTAATGCCACACAGATATGGTGTATCGTATGCAAGGATTGGGATAGTGGTGAGATATTTAGCTGGATACCAGAGGATATCATGGACTTCCCAGCTTGGGCAGAGGACAACGTACACCATTGGATAGGACACAACTTTGTTGGTTATGATTTACGTGTACTTAAGAAGATCATGGGCTTACGTATCAGACCTAGTCGTGTGACAGATACTCTGCTACTATCCAGACTATATGATATCACCCTTAAGGGTGGTCATTCACTTGAGAATTGGGGTAAGATACTGAACTACCCCAAGCTACCCTTCAAAGACTTCAGTGAATACAATGAGAAAATGTTAGAGTATTGTATTAATGATGTAGAGTTAACATACAAGGTAGCTGTAGCACTAAAGTTCGGGGGCGAGGCAAACGACATCGAAGCCGTAACGATAGAACATCGTAGTCAGTACATCGTAGACAGCCAGTGTGAGTTCGGGTTCGCACTTGATGTACCGAAGGCTCATAAGTTACTCGCCCATCTCAAGAGCAAGGCTACACAATTAGAGGAGACTATACTGGCTGTAGCTCCTCCATTACCAGTACCACTACAGGTGATTGAACCAAGGTATACTAAGGATGGTAACTTATCCAAGGTTAACCTTAAATTTATGGGTACCACTGACTATACGAATGTAGCTGGCCCCTTCACTAGGCTGAAGTGGGAAGAGTTCAACCTTAACTCACCTAAACAGAAGGTGAAGAGGCTATCACCATACTGGTCACCTGTTATTCGTACAAAAGGTTATCGTAAACTACTTGATAAACAAAGAGACAAGACGATAACTCAAGAAGAGTTTAATGATAAAGCTCGGTATACATGGCAGCTATGCGAGGAGAATTTAGAAACAATTAATGATGATGCACCAGAGGAACTTAAACTCTTAGGTAAGTACGCTGTTGTATCAGCAAGAGCTAAAGAAGTAGAAGGCTGGTTCGATGCACTTGGTACAGATGATAGGGTTCACGGTACTGTCTTTTCAATTGGTGCCGTTACCCACCGCATGTCACATAACAGCCCTAACATGGCTAATATACCAGCGATAGGCTCCGCTTATGGAGAGGTGTGTCGCTCTTGCTTTACTATAGGAGATCCTGAGACTCATACCCTCTTGGGATGTGATGCTAGTGGTATTCAACTGCGTATCCTTGCTCACTATATGGATGATGATGACTACTCACATGAGGTAGTCAATGGTGATATACATACTAAGAACTTAGAAGCTATGGGAATTGATAAAGGAGAATGGAACGATGACAAAGGACAGTGGACAGCTAGAGACACAGCAAAGACTTTCATCTATGCATGGTTACTTGGTGCTGGTGATGAGAAGGTCGGACTTATTACAGGCGGAACTCCAGCAGATGGACGTAGAGTTAAAGAGACTTTCCTCTCTTCTCTCCCAGCACTTGCTAGACTTAAACAAAACGCCGCCAGTTCAGCTAGACTTGGAAGATTGGTTGGCCTCGACGGAAGGTACATCCCCATCAAGTCAGAACACTTCGCACTCTCCTGCTACTTACAGGGAGGAGAGTCTTGTGTAATGAAGTACGCTATGTTGCTATGGCATGAGTGGATACGCAAGCGTAAGCTTGATGCAAGACAAGTAGCTGTAGTACATGATGAGTTTCAAATTGAAGTACGAAAGGAACATGCCGATGAAGTAGGAGAACTTGTTAAACAATCAATCATCACAGCGGGGCAACACTTTAAGCTTAATGTCCCAATGGATGCAGAGTATAGAACCGGTGAAAACTGGGCGCAGACACATTAATTTGACAAGCGTAGTTGTATGTGTCATAATATTAGTACAAAGTAGATTAATCAACCAGCCAATAGGAGAATTAACATGGCTAAGCAATCAGCAATTATTGAAGCTACTCTTTACTGGGCCAACCTTACTACTAAGAACGAGATGTCCGGTAAGTATCAAGTAGACATGGCTAACCTTGATAAAGCGGCTATCAAAACTCTTGAATCAATGGGAGTTACAGTACGTACCGATCCACATAAGAACAAGGACTATGGTGATCGTGGTCAGTTCGTAACTGGTAAATCTAAATTCCCTATCAAGGTTATTTTTAAATCTGGAGTAGAGGAAGTTGATCCTGAAGTTATTGGTAACGGTACTAAAGCTAAGATTAAGTTCGTTACTTATGATTGGAAGTTTCAAGGTAAGAAGGGAGTAGGTATTGGTGTGAATAAGATACAAGTTACTGACCTTGTTAAGTATGAGGATGATGACGATGATGATTTGGATTTTGGTGACGACGATACCGATACTGATCTTGATGATGAGTTGAATGAAGAGTACGAAGCAGCTTAACTAAATGTTAGGGCCAAGGTTTTCGTTAGGGTATGCGGAATCCATTAGATATAATTAGCCTTGGGTGCCAGTGAAGAGGTGGTAGGCTGGCTCTATCATCAGGAGAAGAACAATGAAGAACATAGAAACATTAGTAGAAGATATCTACCAAGTAATAGATGATGGCTTTGAACCTACTATCGAAGCCGTAGAAGACTTAGTTGAAATTGTAGCTCATTCAGTAGTCAGGCAATTCTCACCTAAATACAGAGAAGATCGTAATACTCTACGTATGTCTAACATTGGTAAGCCTGTATGTCAGCTATGGCATGAGGCTAATGGCTCACCAAAGGAAAAGTTAGATGCTCATGTCCGTATTAAATTCTTATTCGGAGATATTATTGAAGCATTAATTATTTACCTAGCTAAAGAAGCTGGACATAAGGTGACTGATGAACAGAAGGAGGTAAAAGTTGACGGTATTACTGGACATATGGACTGCAAGATTGATGGTGTCACTGTTGATATTAAGAGTGCGTCTTCTTTTGCGTTTAAGAAGTTTAATGAGGGGACTCTGGCAGACGATGATCCCTTCGGGTACTTCGCGCAGATCAGTGGCTATGCAACTGCAGAAGGTGAACAAGAGGCTGGCTTCGTGGCTATGGATAAACAGTTAGGTAAACTAACATACATGCCAGTAATAGAAATGGATATGCTTGATGTGCCTAAACGTATTAAACTATTAAAGGAGATTGTGAAACAAGATACACCACCAACACGCTGCTTTGATGCAGTACCTGACGGTAAGAGTGGTAACATGAAGTTGCCTGTAAATTGTTCTTACTGTACCTTTAAAGAAACTTGCTGGGCTGACGCTAACAATGGGGATGGTTTGCGTAAGTTCCTATACTCCAACGGGCCACGGTGGCTCACTGCTATTGAACGTATCCCTGATGTAAAGGAGATAACTAATGACGGATGAAATAAATGAAGAACTTGGGGCTGAATGGAATGAAGCATTCACCTTTAAGTATAAGGCTGGTAATTCGGAGGTTGAATTTTCTCAAGCATGGCCCGGCGGAGCTTGTCTTACTGATTTAAATGGGCCAATTAAAATGTTCAAGAGCTTCTTGAATAGTGCTGGCTACTCATCCGATGTATCATTTAAAATTAATGGGAAGGATATCGGTTAATGAAATACAAAAGGATGAAGTCATGGGGTAAGTACCGTAGTGGTTTGGAGAAACGTATAGCTGAAGAGCTTAATCTAAGTGGTGTTAAGTTTAAGTACGAGACACTGAAGATTAGTTATACTAAGCCAGCTACTCCACACAAATATACTCCTGACTTCATCCTTCCTAATGGAATTATAATAGAAGCTAAAGGTTTATTCAGCAGTGCCGATAGGAAGAAACATATACTAGTCAAGGAACAACACCCTGACTTAGACATACGATTCGTATTTAGTAACTCTCGTAAGAAGTTATACAAAGGGAGTGATACTTTATACGCAGATTGGTGTAACCGTCATGGGTTTTTATTCGCAGATAAAGAGATACCTTCAGATTGGATAGGAGATTGACGATGCCTAAATTTGTAATGATGCTACCAAATAATGAAACTATTGATATGACTGAGGATATTCTCCAATCAAAAAGTGAGGAGGATGTTAAAGAAGTCTTAGTTAAAACTTTGAAGAAAGAGTATAAGGATAAAAAGGATGGTTAGAGTACAAGTTTTTTGTGAGCATTGCCACCATGAAACTATTGTGTATCATTTAGATTGGACACATGTAATTTGTTCTAATTGTAACTCAGAGGTTGAGAATAATCTGTATGAAGAAGAGGCTGTGTTAGATGGATCTATGACAAGGGCTAAAAGAAGGAGCTATCGCTAATGACAACTCATCTAGTTATACCAGATCAACACGCTCATCCTGATCATGGTAATGAAAGGTTTGAGTGGTTAGGTAAGTTGATCGTAGACCTACGTCCTGATGTTGTCATTAACTTAGGGGATATGGCAGACATGCCTAGCCTATGCAGTTATGATAAAGGAACTAAGGGCTTCGAAGGTAGACGCTACAAGAGTGACATTGAATCTGTTCTTGATGCACAAGAGCGTATGTTTACACCAATCAAAAAGGCTAAGAAGAAAAGGGCAAGGTATATATTTACCATTGGTAACCATGAAGAACGAATACTCAGAGCTATTAGTTCTGATGCTGTGTTAGATGGGACTATTGGTATCACTGACCTCTCACTTCCACAGTATGGGTGGGAAGTTGTAGACTTTCTTAAACCTATAGTTATTAATGACATAGCTTATAGTCACTTCTTCACTAGTGGTGTAATGGGCCGACCTATTGGTGGTGATAACCCAGCTAAGTCTCTGTTAAATAAGCAGCATATGTCCACTACCGCTGGTCATACTCACACCTTAGACTTTGCTAGTACTACAACAGCAGCTAGTAAACGTATCATGGGGTTAGTTGGTGGGTGTTACATTGATCATGAGAGTGGATGGAATAACCCTCAAAGTGAGGCGTTATGGTGGTCAGGAGTGATCATCAAACGTAATGTAGAAGGTGGGAGTTACGATCCACAATTTGTATCCATCAATGCTTTACGAAAGGAGTATAGCACAAAGAAGAGAGGTAAAGCTAATGCTAGGTCTAGAACCAAACGAGCTAAAGTTGCTCATCGCTGATAGGTATACTGGAGCAGAGATTATTGAACGTTTAGAAATTACAGCTGAAGAGGTACTTGACAATTTTTTCGAAGAGGTGTATAATAATGTATACAGATTTGATGAAATTGTTAATGACTTAGAGTTAACTCAAGAGGACTATGATAATGTCTACACCCAAACAGCAACGGAAAAGGAATACACGTAGTGTTATCGCTCATGATCTCCATACTCCTAAGTACGCTAAGCGTATTGTAGGAGATAAGAAGAACGTATACAATAGAGCCAAGGAGAAGCAATATATTAGACATGTACAACAAGAGCAACGATAAAGACTTAGTATTTTTTAATCCAGATATACTAGTCAATAGACTTGATTTACTCATACGTTTAATACGTGAAGCAGATAAGACTGAACGTGATGAGCTACGTAATTTTCTAGTTACTGCATCAGCACTAACGATAGAAGCAATTCGCCAAGGCATAGAGGTAGATCATACAGATGAAATCCTGCACTAGAGAACAGAAAGTTAGTGAGTTTCATGAGGCAATGTCATTAGATATTGGTAGTCAACCTCGTGTTTCCCTCTTACAATTAAGAGCGAGGTTAATACTAGAGGAGGCACAGGAAACAGTAAAGGCTATGGAAACTTTAGAGATGGAACTCGAACGTGGTAAGAAAGGAACAAAGGAGCAGTGGGCAGACTTGTTAAAGGAACTCGCTGATTTGCAATATGTTTTATCAGGTACTCTCGTTAGTCTTTATCCCCTTTCTGGTGATTTTGATGCCGCTTTCAATCGGGTACACTTTTCTAATATGTCGAAGCTTGGCTCTAATGGTAGCCCGATACACCGTAAAGATGGTAAAGTTACTAAGGGGCCAAATTACAAAGCACCTACTCTTGGAGACTTAATTTATGTTTGATACATATGGACCACAGAACCCAGCATGTGATGCATTACATGCACAGAAATATAGGTTAGCTAATGAAGCGTTCAGTGAAGCTTGCGCGAGACAAACGGGCGCAATGGCCGATACCGAAGAACATAGACTTGCTTACAAAGACATCTTACTCAACCAAAGATTCATGCCAGCGGGTAGAGTACAAGCAGCAATGGGGAGTCCAAGAGATGTTACAGCATACAATTGTTTTGTGTCTGGTACGATTGAAGACTCAATGCAGAGCATCATGGCAAGGGCTACTGAAGCCGCTGAGACTATGCGTAGAGGTGGTGGAATTGGTTTTGACTTTAGTAGGATCAGGCCTAGCGGTGATCGTATTGTATCCCTTGACTCTGCTTCTAGTGGTCCTGTCTCTTTCATGGGTATCTATGACGCAGTATGTCAAACGATTATGTCAGCGGGGCATAGACGAGGAGCAATGATGGCGGTTCTGCGCGTAGACCATCCCGATATCGAAGAGTTCATAAGATCCAAACGTAATGATAACTCCCTTACTAACTTTAATATTTCAGTGGGTATCACAGATGAATTCATGGAATGTGTGAGGGACGAGAAGGTATTTACTTTAACCTTTGATGGCCAGCCTTACCGCACAGTAAATGCTAATGCATTGTGGGATGAGATCATGAGAAACAATTGGGATTGGGCTGAACCGGGGGTACTTTTCTTAGATCGTATTAACAATGAGAATAACTTGCAATACTGTGAGCCAATAGAAGCAACTAATCCATGTGGTGAACAGCCACTCCCTTCTTATGGGGCCTGTCTCCTTGGTTCTTTTAACCTAGTGAAGTACATAAGTAATACACGATTTAACTTTAGTCAATTCAAGGAGGACATCCCCCATGTTGTTCGCGCTATGGATAATGTTATTGATCGTACTAGTTACCCTTTGGGAGAACAGGAGGTTGAAGCAAAATCTAAACGTAGAATGGGGCTTGGTGTCACCGGTCTTGCTAACTGTCTTACTTTATGTGACTACCCTTATGGGAGTTCGGAGTCATTAAGGCTTACTCGTAAAATTCTTAAGACACTTATGTGTGAAGCTTACTCATCTAGTGCAGACTTAGCAGTAGAGAAAGGATCTTTCCCTGCTTATAGTTCTGAGGAATACTTGAGTAGTGGATACATTTCACGATTGCCTAATGATTTAAAGGATAAGATTAAACAGCAAGGTATTCGTAATTCTCACTTGACAAGTATCGCTCCTACTGGTACCATATCCTTTACAGCAGATAACATATCCAGTGGTATAGAACCGGTATTTCAATATGAGCTTGATCGTACAGTACAGACAGAGAATGGGCCACAGATTGTTCGCCTACGGGATTTCGTTTACGATAGGTTTGGACTCAAAGGTGAAACTACTGATGACCTCACCGTTGACGATCACCTTAATATGCAAATTGCTGTTCAACCTTTTATTGATTCGGCTGTATCAAAGACCATTAATGTCGGTAGTCAAGTTTCTTTTGAAGAGTTCAAGGAAATCTATACGAAGGCATGGAAAGGTAAACTTAAAGGAGTAACTACCTTTAGGTTAGATGGTAAGAGGTACGGTATACTAAATAAAATTGAGCCAGAAGAGGAAGGAGCCGCTTGTTTTATTGACCCTGATACAGGACAAAAGGAGTGCGGGTAATGTTAACAACATTCTTACTAACGTGGACAGCTATTAGTATAGCTACACTTGTTATCCATACTATTAAAATTTTATAGAAAGAGAGAATATGTTTACTTATTTACAGAGATGGTTTAAAGGCTATCGTACCGTAGGCTACACACCCTCAAAACATACGCTTCCGATTGATATGGAGTACACTATAGATGAGGGGTTAGATGCCAGAACTCTTGAGTGGCAGAGGGAGAGATGGAAAATAGATCCAGATCCTATTGTTGCCACGGTTGTAAAAAGGATGACTGAACGCTCAAGAGAAGGAATAAAGAAGTACGGTTGTACAATGGAAAGGACAGATATAACAACTTCTCAATGGATAGACCATACTATTGAAGAGTTATTAGATGCAGCCATGTATCTTGAGAGACTTAAACAAGATGTACTAGTACCACAGTCTACAAAAGAAAAGTAATCTATTTATTTTTTACCATCTTTGTAGGTTTTGACACCTTTAAGTACACCTTTAATTCCAAAGGAAGCAGCAAAGGCAACGTAAAGAAGTGTCCAATACTGCTCTGGTACATTTGTTTGTAAGATAATAAAGGCATCCGAAAGGCGCTCGACCATATCCATGTCACCAAAGACAGATGCAATAAACATAGCAACAAAGGGGCTGGTGATAACCACAGTTAAGAATTCATCTTTCCAACTATCACCACTATTCTGAGCCTGTATTTGGTCCCATTGCTGGTCACCTTTAATGACAGCTACTTCTTGTTCGTGCTTAGCTTGAGCCTTCTCAGCCTTATTACCTAGGTACTGTTTACCAATGTCAAAGAGGCCTGAGATCACTGGTCCTAATATTGGAAGCATGTTAATCTCCTACTAATTTTTAATAACCTAACCAGTTACGTAGTGTCTTTAACGTTGTGTTAGGTCCAAAGTATTTCTTCTTTGATGGCCCTTTAGAGAACTCTTCTATAGCTGTAACACCCCCATTCTCATGGTACTCCCATTCGACACCATGCTCATCAAGGATACGACCTATCTGTGTCTCTTCAAACTTACGAGACAGGGGGCCACCTTGTACCTCTACTTCTTCTCTAGTTTTACCTTTAGTTTTACCACGAGCTAATCCTTTTACTTTATGTACAGCTTTAGGGAAGATAACAATCTGTTTAGACCTATCTGCAAAGTTTTCAAAAGCAATTGAATCGTACCCTTGTTCAATAAGTTTATCTCTATTCTTGATAGCCCACAATCTATCCTTATTATCCTTGACCATGTATGTCTTCTCAAGCTTACTGATATCTAAAGGTAATACATTCTGTCCAGCATTGATAGGTTTACCCTCGATGTCTAAACCTTTGGCAATCTCTTGACTATCTTCCTTAAAGACTTGTCCTTCTTTAGTTTCAAGCAGTCTCTTCTTTTGATCTTTAGTGCTTGGTACAATCTTACCTTTGATAGCCCGAAAGTTAGCGTACTCACCAGCTATCTTAGGCTCAATGGTGACATAAAACCCCGGACCTAGGAACATATCTTTAGGGTTAGAAAGTTCTTTATCGTACCTAGTAACAGACATCTCTTTACCTACTGTCCCATGGTATCCTTTAGTGGGCATGTTAGGTTGGAGAGCCTCATCAAGCTGCTTACCCACAGCTTTACCAGCTGACTTGATCTTCTGTGATCCCGGGACTAGTGCACCAATTATTCCAGCAAACATTTGAGCTATACCTAAAGTGGCCTCCCCCGGATTACCACTCTTTAGAGCTTGCATTGTCTTACCACTAGCAGCTACAGCATCTTTGATATCAGTACCGGGGCTCATAAACTTCGCCAATTCAGTAGCCATATTGCTTAAGAATTGTAGGTCTTCTTCAGGGTTAACTGCTCCAAGATTACTGTTGTCAACACCAATGTCTGCATAAACTCCTTGTGCAGAGGTATCTTCAGTCTCAATAGGTTCTTGAGGAGAGTTCAACATAGTATCAAAGTCAATACCTTGAGCATACTCCTGTATTTGATCAGAAGTATATGCCTCTGGTACTTCTAGAATAATATCCCCATGATTAGGATGTTCTAGAATTACATCTTTATTCTTACTATCTTCAGACAAGACTAATCCCTTCTTTAATCTGTTCTAATGGATAGGGTTGCTCACCGTTCTCCATCTTAATCATAGCTGGTATCATCTTAGCAAGAATGCTACGGTTAGTAAGGTCAATACATTCATGTGGGTCAACATCCATACAATCAGCTACAAAGGCAGCATAGGCATCAGAGTCATTCTCATGTGGTGGCGCCCATCGGCATACTGCATCATAAACTGAGGAGATACCATACTTATTAGTATATGTCATTAAGATACGTGCCATAGCCCTTATACCATGTTCAGGATCTTTGAACTTAATGAAGCGCTCATCAGGCTGCTCTTCAGCCATACCATTCCAATCAATACCATGCTCGATATTGCCCGGATTATTATTTCTAATACCACGAGGAGCCATTATGATCCCCTACGTTTACGTTCAGCTTCAACTAATTGTAAGATTTCAGGATTTTGACTTTCATTTGCCAGCTTGGTTAGTTCATCCTTAGTTGCCCTCTTTAGACTTCTTGCCAAAAAGGTTGGGTTGATTGGTGATGTTACAGCCTTACTACTGCTAACATTTGATACAGGTGGTGCATAAGCTATTCTAGGAAGGGGCTTCTCAAAAGCTGCATCAAGTGGTACAGTTTTAGACGGGCCACCGGGGATATGCTCAGTTAGATTCAGATTTTCTCTGATTTTCTCACCTTCTGCAGTCCACTCCCTAGCTCTAAAGTGTTTTAAATTTGAAGATAAAGCTCCACTAAGTATTTGTTTATATACTGCTCCTTCTGGTCCCATAAGATTAATACTAGTTTTACCTTTGTCATCCCACCTATCTAACAACTCCATAGCTTTTAAGAAAACATCTCTGAAGCTAAAGTTTGCAGGAAATATAGGGCCAGTTCTCACCACCGTAGGTGACTCACCAATACTTACTGGTAACTCTGTTATATCTGGGAGTGAGAATCTTAAAGCGATAGCTTCACCATTAAGGGATCTAATGTGTCTTTCTATATCTCCTTTATTCATAGGTGATTCTGCATAGGCCTTCTTAAATTTTAGATAAAAGTTCATATCATCGAAGAGTTTATTTAAAACTTTTTCATCTTGTTCAATCTGCGAACGTATACCCATAGCTCCTCGTTGTTCAGCTACGGAAATCGCTGCATCATCTGCGATGATTTTTAGTTTATCACCGGTATATTCAATACCTCTGAAGAAACCTCTACTAGTTATCTGAGCTAAATGTTTTTCAGAAGCTGAATTGAACACATCAAAAGCAAGACTACCTAGTTCTTGTTGCTTACGTTTAGGTTGTTTCTCTAAAAATCCTTTGAAGACAGGGTTATCAAAGGTCTTACGAATAGCTTCGTAATCTTCAGCTTCAAGATGCCCATTGTTGTGTGCCCTAGCTATCATTGAATTAGCACCAAAAACTATTTGGGCATTCTCTTCGGTAAACGGACCATTTTTTAAGATAGAATGTAAACTATTTAATCCTACCTCAGCTATTTCTTTAGGGTCACCCTTAAATGAAGGAGTAGAAACCAAAGAGGTTGCATCCTTTGCAAGTAGCCACGCATTAAGTCCGGTAGACATATCTTTTATTTTACCAGAAGAAAGAAGTTTTAATAGTCCATCAGATAATATAGCTTTTTGTGCTGCCTCTCCTCCAATGTTTATCAATCTTGAAAGAGCAGGAAGTGACTCTCGTAGAGAAGCTAGATCCATATTCTTGACCATTTTAGTATACATCTCAAGAGAAGCAGCCATACCTTGAGGTTCTTTCTTACCAGTAATTATCTGTCGTATACCAGCTACTTTATCTGTAATAAACTTTGTAAATTTTTCTCTGTCTTTACCGTACCATTTATCTCTAATCTGATTAAGTTGTACTTGTTCCCATCTAGTTAATTTTGTCAAACCTTGAGTTATAAGTTCTTTTGGATTTCCTCCTTGTGTAACTATCTTATCAATTTCAGTAATAAATGATCTGGTTTCATTGTTAAATTTAATAGCAAGGTTTTTATAGATCGTGTCTGATCCTGATAAGTAAGCCGGACCATGTTCGGTAACATCAGTTTCACCACGAGCCCTAGCCCTCGTCTCTAATGTTGCTCGTGCAGCATTACTAGCTTTAAGTTCTGAAGTATCATTAAAGGTTTCGTCCCAATCAATACTCCTATCAGAATTGAATCTAAGAGTTTTTAAAGTTCTTGCCTCATCCAGAAGAGCTTGATCTTCTAGCACTCGCATACGCTGTTCTTCAGCTATAATAGCATCACGAGGTTTAATACCCATAGCTTTTTTAGCATCTTCTACTTCTTCAGCAAAGCCGGGGTAACGTTTTTCAATCTCTTGTACCTTCTTGACTAACATAGTATTGTACAGAGCTTTAGGAGTTTTACCTTGGCGTACCGCAGCAGTACCTTGTTTGGTAAATCGTTGAAACTCTTTAAAAGCTTCTGACCTTGCTGTTTGTAAGTCTGTTACGATCTCTTGGCCATATAAGTCCGTTGCTAGATCAACACTACCTCCCGCCAACTTAGCTAGTTGGGATATACTTTGACCTTGAAACCTTCTATCAGCCTTTGTAGCTTCTCCTGTCGCTAATACTTTAGACCTATCTTGTACACTAGATACAACATCGACAAAGCCTGTACCAGTTCTATAAGCCATTAGTCTATCCTCACTCGTTTATTCACATAGTCACTACCAAAGAACTTATAAGCCTTTTGGAAGTTTAATGGGGTTTGTGGTGTACTCATTTTTCCTAGTCCATTG
>Ga0098044_1000190_pt1 | contig 31636 bp, 17 predicted proteins | sample 10_taG_FD_75053 | JGI IMG/M metagenome (GOLD analysis project Ga0098044, IMG submission 75053) | Marine viral communities from the Subarctic Pacific Ocean - 10_ETSP_OMZ_AT15264 metaG | ecosystem: Environmental > Aquatic > Marine > Oceanic | place: Pacific Ocean | collected 2015-01-16 | reverse complement strand
TGCCAGGGCAAACTGTTCCGCCTATCCTTTCGGAGCAGTCATTTGTAAACGCATCCTTCTTTAATGCAAAGATCCATTTTCCGAATGGGTGATTAACGGGGAGTTTGATCCTTAAGGCTCGGTTGCCGTTGCAAAGCATGTCGCAAACTGTCGGGCGATCTACTGCTGGCGAGTTCCAAAATACGGACCACCAGCCATCCACGCGTATGCCGCAGCCCATGGAGCCGCATCCGCACTCTCTGCAGGCTGCAATTGCTTTTTGTTTTGTAGGTCTAACTACTCGAGTATTTAAATAAGAGTCTATATACCATGAAGAACTTTTACTATTAGGCATATAGTAATCACTAACCATACCTGTATCTGTTTGTCCTGTAGACATATATCCTAGATATTCTTTGGTTCCACAATATCCTGTGGAGCCATAGTAAGTATAAGGTTCATAACCTTCAGTTACATTATTTACCCCTGCTACACTTTCCGACCAATTTATATTCATGTTCCACACTTTAACATCTTTAACAGAAACATCACAATTGTTTTCAAAAGATAATGAACCAGGTGACCAATATGGGATAGGTGTATCTGCTCCATACCATGTTAACATAGGATTAGTAGATTGTGCGGAATAGGTTCCTCCACTTACGGACGGATATACTCTAACACAGGCTCCTATTGCCATCCCTGTGGCTCCAGTATATTGACCAAAGTCGAATATTCCATCTCCAGAAAATCTACCAAAATCTGGTAATTTTCTATCTACAGTATAATATAAAGGTTTAACAGTACTACCTGACCAATTAGACGCTGATACGCCTGAACTACTATTTCCTCCTTGGATTTGATAGAAAAGATGTGCGGAAGATGCGGTACAGGGTAGATTATAACAATTTGTAACACCAGTTGCTACACCATCACCGGTGCCACCACTAGCAAATATATAACGCATACTTAATAAATCTCCCACAACAGGAGTATATCCTGGTATAGTATCAGAAGAAAATGCTTGATTTACAAAAGTGTCTGCTGACAATAACTCTACCACACTTCCTCCTGTCATGGCGGAAACTGGGAAAAAGAAATTAGCATTAAGGGTATAAGCAGAACCTGTAAAAGCAGAAAAACTACAACAACTGCCAGTGTTTCCAGTATAAAAACCTCTCGGTGTTGCTCTATTGAATACCTCTTCATAAGTATGAGCAGCTTGTACTGGTCCAAATGTGGTTGCGCTTACAGTTGGGTTACTCGGAACTGGGTATTTTATGTGTGCTTTATTTTTTTCCGGAATAGGATTTAAATTTTGTGCATTGAAATTTGCTTGTTGTATGTGTATACCAGCATACTGAGTTGGTAACGTACTATAACAATCATAACAATATTCACTATCCCCTAATTGGAATAATTCTATGTTCAAATTTCCTTCTGATAATTTTTTTCTTCCAGCGTCAGTAAGCTTTACCGCTACTTGTCCTTGGGTTGAGTCTTTTAGTATATAGGCCATATCTTATTTTTTATTATAAATATTATCTTTTAAACTTTTAATACGTTCCTCCGCCGCGAGGATTTATTTCTCTTACGTTACGGGGAAGTTTATATGGTGAAAAGAAACTTTGTCTAGTCATTTCAAAGACAACGTCTTCTGTCACTCTACTAGTTGTTATTTCTTTATCCCCTAGTAATGGGTAGTAACGGGTTGCTATAACTCTATAATTGTAAGTTCCCGCACTAGGTACGGAAATAGTAAAAGTATGATTTTTTGTCCCGTAATCTGCTGCTGTATAAAATTGTGCTAATTCTTGTACCATTTCTCCTGTACCAGCTACATAAGTAATTTGTTTTAAAGATTCTTTAAATCCTAATGTTTTGTAATACTCTATGGAAGTTACTGGTTCACTAGTTGTAGTTTGTCCCACCACAGTATATTGAGTTAAATAATAGAATGTAAAAACATCACTACTACCTAACGCTGTAGCGTCATAAGTTAAACTAAGTAGTTGAATTCGGGTAGGGGTTACTCTTTGGAAATCACTATTTTCTGCTAAGATTTGTCCATTATATGCTAGTGCAATTGCCCCTAATGGTGCATAATCTAAATTAATATAGTAATAATAAGTGTCATGATAGATAGTGGCCCCTGTTGAGGTTCCTGGAGTACCCACGGTTACTGCTTGTTTATAATAACTTCGTTTATTGTCAGTTGGGTAAATCACTTGGATTACGTCACCATCTTTTACTGTTTCTGGTGCAAAGGTTATTCTAGTAGGGTTAGAGGCGGTTCTTCTATAATCTATATTTGTGAACGCACTAACTGGGGTTCCTCCTGATATTACATTTCCTGGGTCTTCTTTTAGAACTACACCATTAAGGGTGACTAATAAATTAGAGGTTGGGTTGGAAAGTAGTGTAACACCTGAAAAAGTGTATGCACTATTTGCACTAAAGGCCGGTATGTTGGTGGCTGTCACCGTTTGTGTCTCTAATCTTGCGGTAGCGTTAGGTTGGAAATTTATATTTGCATTTATTAAACTTATTTGTTCTGGTGGGTTTACTAATGTTAGGATATAGTCCAGATTACTGTTATAAGTTACCGTATCTGTTATTTCAGAAGTGTCAATATAAATTCCTTTAGTACTACTTTTATCTCTAAATAGATAAGAAGGTTTAACTAGGAATTGCCATGATGACCCTGTTGAGAAAGCTGAAAACGGAAAAAATGTAGACGCAGAAAATCCTGGTGAAGGATTACTTAATATTGTATCGGGTATTTGGTTTGTGGTGTTGAAGAGATATCTATAATCTGGGTTTGTGGAAAATCTCTCTTTTTGATACTCGTATGGGTACACGTACAATTTTAAATAGGCCTGATTAGTTAGAATATCTGAAGTATCTCCAGTTAAAAATATAGTTAAATTAGTTCCTGTATAAGATGAAAGGTTATAAATAGTTTGTGCTGATAACTCTCCGGATGTTCCTGAAGCTGCACCAGATAAAATAAAAGAAGGTTCACTTAGAGTTTGGAAGCTGGCAGAAGGTAGTGGTCTTGATTGTGGTACTGTAACCTCACAATTGGGGTAGTAATCACAATCTTTAGTTTTAATTACATTAGTTGTAGCACTACTTGTTAAAGTAAAGGCAGTTTTTCGGAAAATAGGTTTCACATCCGAACGTTGTATTATGGTATTATTAGCTGGGTCTCCGGTGAAACCTCTATAGTACAAATTTGCGTCATAGTGTGTGGTTCCATACCCAACACTAACACCACCACAAAATTTCTCTAGTTCTGTACCCAAAACCCAGCTAGGTGCAGATTCTACCGCTCCTGACCATGTATTAGAATCTAGTAAATTAAAATTAATCTCGTAGTCAGAATCAAAAACGCATGTGTCACCATAGTCTAATACAGCTTCAGTAGCGTAGGTTGTGTCACCAAAAGTATCTGTCATTTTAATTTTAAATAATTCTCCTTGTTCTCCCCTTCTTTCAATTCTTACCCTTATAGAACCTTGTAAACTCATACTACCTCCTGATAAGTAAGGACTAGACGAACCTAGTGCAACGAATTCTCTACCTGGATTACGTAATACGACACTTGAGAATTCTTTGGTTTGAAGTCCTAAGTTACTGCTCTGTCGAAGAGGAGATGTGTTACCCCCATAGGTTTTTAAGTTTTCTTCTTTAATGTAGTCAAAAATAATTTTTTCCTCCCGTCTTGTCTTACGATTGATGGTTTTTACGTCGCTCTTTGTTCTTACAGTATTTAACGTCACATGTTCATTAGAACGTTCAGCAGAAGAATTTGAACTTATGGGTGAACCATATAAATCTCTCTGAAAAGAATTTGATGTATTTCCTCCACCATTATAATTTATTGTTACTCCACTTAAGTGATTAATGTCGAGTGTTAATTGGTGTGTGGTACCACTAATGCCGTATATTCCCTCGGGGTCCCTAATCGAAGCTAACACCAGGCTTGTAAGTTCTAAACTTGCTGTATCACCGCTCACAAACAGTGTAATATCATGGGTATAATTTCCAAATTGACATGAACTCATATAGTTAAGTGGGGTTCCACTTTGTGCAACCGCATTACTTGTATATATGTCCGCTGACCCAAGTGCTGGTACAGTTTTATTTAAATCCGCTACTAGGTTATTTGCATCTACCATTTTAATTGTGTCGTCGTTACCTGGATGCTTATAAGAAGTAAAAAAGCTGGTGGGTTTATTATATTGTGAAAATAGCATCAGTCCTTCAGCCATCCATATCGATGGGCATGGTGAACCTGAACTAACGTGTGTTTGACGTGTAAATTTTGGGGTCCCATTACGTAATAATGGGCTTATGGTTTTCCATCCATATTCCAGACCCGTTACAACCGCTGTATCTCCTGAAATATTATCCCACATTACAAATCTATTAATATTATTATTATAATAGAAATATCCCCTAAACGCTGCGCCAGCTATTACATTTCCTTCCAAATCCGCACTATCACCATCTGTATCTGGTTTTCCACCTCCATTGGGCCCCCAATTATACCCTTCAGCCATATCAGTGGCACCGGTAACGCCTAGATAGTAATTAAATTCATTAGAAGTAGTTCTTGCACTATTAGGGTTAGATAGAGTATAGTCCTCTTCATTTAACGCCCCAGTTTGTGAATTCCCAGTAAAAAACCAATGGTTTGTGGCATCTGTAACTATTCCACCACTAAAAAGACCTGTAGTAAATCCAGTGGTATTAATTTCGTGAGTTGCAAGTGAATAATTCCAATTTGTTCCATATCCCGAAGTTCCTCCAGAAAAACTCTGATATACGTCTGCTCCTGATGTTGTTCTTCCGTCAGATGTTACACCTGTACAATATGAAGTAGGCACACTTTCGAATAAAGTAAAACTAGAACTTCTTTCTATTACAAAACTATATTGTCCGTTAGTTAGTCCTGAAAATACATGGTACCCTCCTCTTGCGGGGTCTCCTTGGTTTGGTGATGTGGTACCACTACTTACAGTTGCTTGGTCAAACAAGCTACCATTTCTATATAGAAGATAGTTAAAACTAGACGCACTTAAATAAGCGGTGTCAGTACCTGCAGACCATACTGTAAATTCACATGACTTATTAGGGTTAACTATACAACTATCGTCTGTTATAGTAGCGGAAAAAGTAGGAGCAGTGTATGCTGAAACACCTATTTCCGTATCTGCACTTAACCCTTCGGAGTCTATACATCTTCCTGTGTAAGTACCTCCAGATAAATTAGAAATATTAAGGGTAGACCCAGAATCTAAATTATAAGGGTACGGTGAAGGTCCATACCATTGTATAGTATATGGGGCTGTTCCACCACTTATACTACTAACACTAATAGTTCCTGAACTTTCCCCTGAAATTGTGGGAGTCACTATGTAATCATTTATAAAAATATCTCCAGTTGCCATATCTATTTATTATTAATACCCTCTTTGGGTGAATGTCTGTGTTGCATAATTACCTACATTTATATTATTTATATTTCCATCTGATTCTAATATGTAACTACATCTATCCTCACATTCATCTAAAGTAAAATAAGGCCCTTGATTGTCAATAAAACAATCACCACTTGGGCCACAATTATATCTATGTTGGTTTGCTTGTTCACAATAACACTTCGATGAGGTGTCGTAGGATGATTGGTATTCACAATGAGTACACGAACTATAAGGACACTCTACGCCTGGATTAGCTTCCAAATACTCTGCAGTACATGGTATACAATTTGTACCAGGTTGTGCACAAGTCCAGTTGTAAAAATTAGTTTGTTGTGGATTAGTAATACTCTCTGGTTGACAGGATGTACTAAAGACATTAGGACTACAGTCTTTATTAAAATTATTACAGTATGCTTCTGCTAAACTTCTACATTCATTACAATCAAATACAGTATTATCTGTTATTACAGAGGTTGTGCCAAAATAAGGGTCAACCCCATCTAATTTTACGTTTTTACAAGTACAATAGAATTGACATTTAAATTCGTTAGGGGCTTTTACGGTAGTTAAAGGTCCTGTTCCCGCGGGTTTGATAACAATATCTGTACCATCTATTTGAATATTATTATTAAATTGTTGAACAGTCGAAGCTGAAAAGGTTTCTCCTTCTATTAACGCGAACTGTTCATCTATTGGTGGTGTAAAACATGGTACGTATAAATTTTCCGAAGGAGTGAATACAACATAGAAGTTGCTTATCTTATTATCATTGTCTGCCGCACGTGCTCTTACCACATAACTATGGTTAATTTGTGGAAATTTATAACTACATTTAACCGCTAAATTTTGGTCATATCTAGGTAAATTAAAAGTTAGATTACCATTGTTAAGGTTTATAAGATTTCCTGTTGGGAGATAGTAATCTTCTAGATTTTTATTTAATAATTGTTTGGCCCACTGATTGGTTGGTTTATTAATTGTAAGATTTAATTCTAGTTTTTTCGCTTCCTGAGAATTATCTATGAAGTTTAAGTTATTAAAAGTAATGTCGTTAACTTGAGGCACACTTATAGGTGAATAATCAGTATCAATTGTAAAAAGTGCTCCTTGGGAACTTTTTTGTTGAGTGTTACCTTCTTCGTCTATATATTTTTCTGGACTGGACTTTTTATGAGCATTAAAATATAAATTCTTTTTAACATATAATTCGTCAAATTTACTAATACGGTATGAGGGTCCGTAGATTGAGTTTCCACTTATGTCAAGTCTATGTCCTAAATTTACTTTAACTTTTACAGTACCATCAATAATTTTAGAGGTTCCAGACCACTCAGCGTCATATATTAACTTCATCACATCTCCACCACTTAAAGAAACAAGACCACTGTCTAAACTAACTGGTATAGAGGATTTAAATACTGTATTTCCTGTAGCTCCACTTCCAAAAACTGTGCTATACCCACTAAAGGTATTTTGCACTTTATTGGTGTGTTGTGTAAGATATGCATCTGCGGGACTTCCAATTACCGAATCATTACTAACATTAAAACTATCTAAATATGAAGCAGTACCACCTGTAGTGGTACGTTGTAGGTGAATTGCGAAATTAAAATAAGTTAACCCAGAATTTGGACCGTAACCACCACTGGGTGGTAAACAAGAGCCGTCAGTATCTTCTACCACAATGGACGCTTCATCAATTCCACATCTTAAAATTGAGGCTCCTATTAATCTTTTTAACTCATAATCTGTTGTTGGGTAACTTTGTGCTGAGAATATAGTAGAGCCTGTTTGGTAGTTATCCATAACATACTCACCCCATTTACTATCTTCATAGGTAACATCTAGATACGCGTTGTATTGTAACCTATATATCCCATTTTCTTTACTAATGTAGGACATGTAGTTTTGGCTATCCGCTGTGTTAATAACTAGATTGCCTCCATTTCCTGAAAAAATTTGTTGGGAATAATATGGAACATATCTAGGGTCCTTGACATTAACCAGTGGATGGTGTTTTACTCTATTAATACTAGATATTGGTATAGCTGAACTACCTGAAAATATATTTTTTTCTATATATATGTCATAAGTATTGGTGTAACTAGTACCAGTATCGGAGTATCCGGAATAAACTGTTCCTCCTGTAAAGGTATCTTTAAAACCTGCATAAGTAGTAGCTAACAAATCGGTATAAAAATTTCCTATAGGGGCAGAATAAGTTTTTTCACAAGTCCAACAATCTTCCCATTTGTGTAGGGTTTGGTAATCTGAACAACACTTTGAACAATCAGTATCCTCACAGTAAACATCTACTTCTACAATTTCTTCGTCAGTACTGTTGGAGAATTGGCACTTACAGTTTTTATACGCTGGGTCATAAATACCCCCATACGCGTTTAATAAAGTATCTTTAGAGGGGCACATTTTAAATGTTTCTACCTTATCATTAACCCTAGTTATTTGTAAATCACTAAATATATCTGAAGTAGACCTCTCAACCCATTGGTCTATTCCTGTAAAAAACCTAGGTTTAAATTTAATTTGTTTATTAGTATTAAGGTAATAATCTGTTTCTAGATTAGCAATCTGATTTTGTTTTAGTATTTGACTGAAATTATCGTTATGTTCAGGAGAATAAAAAGAAAAAGAAATACATTGGCTACAGTCTGCAAAAATCTCATTATTACTTAGGTCCACAGGCCATGATAAAGGGTATTTTTTAATACTATTAGTATAGTAAGGGGAGGATTGGGTTATGTTGCCGTCATATACCACTCTAGAGGTGTTATAAGGTAATTCTCTTATGTCATCTTTTAGAAAATTACATAGAGACATCTTATAATTCTCCTCATTTTCAATTATAAACATATTAGAACTAATAATGTTATAATTTTTAAATTCCGGAATCCTACTATTAAAGTTAAATTTTGCTATCCCTGTTTCTATTTCACTCTGTGTTAAAGGAACATAAAAAGTTTGTGAAGAGATGATGTCTACTTCTTTAATGTTTTTTGGTTTTACTGTTTCTATTGACGGAATAAATTTAATAGATGTTAGTCTTCCGTGTGGCCTATTTGTATGGGTTTTACCTTCCATAGCTCCTTTTTCTGAATGTATATGATACCATCCTACATAACCTTCTCCGTTTTCACTTACATATTCATTACCTGAAGTATAAAGGTTAGTTACATTTTTTCTTATTTTTTTAGTATTTATCCTTTTTCCTTGTGGATTAATTATAAAATTAGTTATTGGTTTATTAGTATTAAATGCTGCTAGTTCCACATTAAAATTCAAAGAAGTATTACTTAAATCTAATAACTTATTTAAAGAAGGTAACACCATCTCTATTTGGTTGTTCTTGCCGTTTACTGTACTAGGAAATGGGTTTAATTTTCCTGCAGTGGGTGCCCATAATCTTCTGTTAGTTAAAAGAGAAGTTCTATTTTGTGATGTTATACTAAATAAGGATAATCTTTTATTATCAAATAAAGGTAATACTACATCTGTTTTAAACTTAGTAGTAATAGTGGGTGTGACATCTAGATATGGGTCACTTAATGAAGGGGATGAAAGTACATAGTTTCTATCTGCTGGGACACCAGGTGCCACATGAGCAGTCTCAGCACATGTTTCATAAGGAGATTTACCTGGATATTGAGCTACTTTCCAATAAAAAAAATTAGATTTACCAACATAAACTTTACAAAAACATTCCGTGGTTGGTTGTATGGACTTATTAAAAGATTTATTAGTTGATGCTGTAGGGTTAGATGAAGACTGTATAACCTTATTATTTCTTTTAAATGACACCTCATTATCTACAAAATTTTGTTCCTCAAAATATAAATACCCATCATTAATATCTCCATTTTTATCATACATAACATATAAATCCACCGGATTGGCTACATCATATCTCATAGTTAATATAGGGTAATTCTGGTAAGGGGTATTCTTATGGTTACCAAACATTGAGACTTTAATTGTTAAATCTGTAAAAGTTTCTCTTAAATCTATTTTTTGTATGTAATTTTCTAATCCCATAATATTATAATTTAAACTGGTACCCCCATGGTGGTAAAGCGTTTTCATCCTCTAATAATTTTGCCGGTTCCACCACAATTTGTGAAGCATAGAATAGAGGTTGTATGTTATACCCTCCAATTGGTGGCGCGGGCATATTAGAGGGTTGTACTGGAGAGGCGTTACTATTAAATCCATTAGTTGTTAAATTAATAGCTGTTATAACGCCTGTTGAGGGTACGTTGGTTAATTCATCCGGGTCTAAACCTAGGTAATTATATAGGGAAGGATAGGTGGACTTACATGTTACCCACTCTGATTCATATTGACTTCTTGCGCTCAATGTAATGCCCGATTCTGGGACTGTGCAGGCGGGGTAATTAGATGTAGCACCTGTAGGGATAAAAGAACCAGGAAAAGCAAGCTTAAAAGAAGCAGGATGGCTTGTGTTTGTATACCCTGTAGTCTCTACCCAACAACATGGACTGGTTGTTTCACCAGAACGAGAATCGGTGATAGCAGAAGCTTGTGTTGTTGCCGAATACATAGCCTGCCAATTATAAACAAACTTATCTCGATGAAATAAAGAATTTTCTACTCTTACACCTCCTTGCCATAAAGTTGTTGCAGGGATAAATTGTTCTAATATCTTAATCCATGTAGTACCTAAAGCGTTTGCATAATCGAATAATTTATTGTACCTATATTCGTTATTCTCCCCACATTTTTGTTTTATATAATCTAAGAATAACATTTGTAGAGTAGGATAACCCCCTGTCTTACCATCATCTATAGTTAACCTATTTTTAACATTTATAAATGTAGATATAAACTCGTTAATAAATTTTTTAAATGAAAAGTCTTTAGCGTTTAATAATGTTAAAGTGCTATCATTTTGCCCTATATTGGGGTAATTTACTAAAGTATTATTCCACCCGTATCTAGACCCGTTAAGTGGGGTACCGTCAAATGGACAACCACTTAATACCGATTGATTCCAAACTTCATAAATGAAAGCCTGGGAAGGATTTAAAAATATATCTGTATTTTTAACATTTATTACTAATCTTTCGTCACGGCTATAATAATCTGCATATCTATAATTTTCTAAATTATAATCTCTTTCTATCTCTTCTCCTGGTATTGATGCAAAAAGATTTAATACACCAGCATTTAATTGGGTCATAGCGTGAGAGTTACAAGCTACATAACCAACTTCCCCATTCAATTCATGAGTATGTACACCTTTACAACCAGCCTCTTGTGCTTGTGCACTTGCAGTTTCTCTATCTCTCCATACTGGGATACCTAAATCTAAACGACCTATTAAATTTGTATATTTTACTGTTTCTACCCATGATTTTTTATCGTCTATTTTAGGGTCTAATCCAAAACCAAAATGAAGATAGGGGAATCTTCTAAATCTTTCTAAATAAGGTGCTCCCGGGTCGTTAGATGTTACACCATGAGGTACGTTACCAAAAAACCCACCCCATGAAAATTGGTTTAGTTTTGTTTTTACTGTAGGGGAACATCCTGTAAATGTAGAGTTTTCTAAATCAATAATAACATCTCCTCTATGTTCTAACGTTTCTTCGTACCATCCTGACCCTCGTTGGAAATAGTAACTGCTATTGTAGTTTGGTTTTGTTGGGTATCCCTCTCTATCAATAGGATAATCTCCTCTCACAAAAGAATGTGTGAAAGTCTCATTGGGTCCTAACGAATAGTTGCCGGTTACCCAATCGTATATGTAAGTAGGATAATTAACCACACCACCACTTATACTACCAAAATAGCCGTCAAAGTTGTTTACAGTAAATCCTGGGCATTGTATTTCATGATATTTGGGTGGGCATTCACATCTATAACTTAAGCCGGTGTCTGGGTCTGTAAATGGGGTATGTATTATATATGGGGGGATATCTGGTACCCATCTATCCTGGTAAAAATTATCCTTACAACATCTATCAGGACAACCATCTTCTATTTGCCAATCCATCGCGGGATAAATACCCATATGAATAGGTGCATCCGCTAACATAATATATTCATTGAATTGAATCATGGATACTGGGGCTCCTATGAAATCCAATATAAATTCTACCACTTTTCTAGTTCCTTTAGATTTAAAGAGATAAGCGGTATTCATTAATATTCTCCTATATACTTCTATGTCCAATTCTGCGGGAGTCAGACCTATAGATTCTCCTGAAAATTGTGGTTGAGCTGTGTCTAATAGGGTAGTTAATAAACTCTCGTGGGTGACTATGCTTGGTGTTTTCCATCCTAACATTAAAGCAAAATTTCTAAGAAGTTTATTAGGTACGTTTTCTAGACCATCATAGGTGATATTGCTCATATATTCTATGCCGTCTATAAACCTCTTAACATCATCAAAACTTCTACCATAAATTTGTAAAGTTTTTTCTACTTTTCTATCAGAAGTATCAAACTCTTTTAAAGCCCCTGTAGTTAAAAAGCGAGAAACCAAATTAGTTTTATTTTCGTCTAATAATTTGCCTACATCTACTAGATTTTGAACATAGTCTATATAGTTTTGAGATGTGATATCAAGGTTTACTAGGTCTGCTTTAGGCCATGTATAAGATATTTTCTTTATATAGTTTTGTCCTCCCTCAGTTTCACTCATTACTTTAAAGGTAGAGGTGTATTGTGGTGTACTTTTCTGACTTAAGATAAATTTTTCCACATTATCCAAATCATCCATAGATTTCTGACTGTAGAATTTCTGTGGTTTTAAATAGAAAGGGGTTTTCGAAGGTGTAGGTGTTGTACCAAATGGTGCTCCTGATACAATTAAAGTTAAGTTTGTTGTATTCTCATCTATAGGGGTATAGTCTGTTACCCTATATTCTGTATTTCCACTTCCACTAAAACTTAAAGCGTATTTAAAATAATTAAGAGAAAAATTTCTTAGTGGAGAAATCTTTCCTAATGACGCTTGTTGTGTTACGGTGCTAATAGTATCATCTTCGTCTACCACCACATAGTCCATATCCATAGAAGACTCTATACCCAACAAACCGTTACTTGTGAATTCAATACCAAATGGATTAGAAAGATTGAATCTAGAAAAAGTAATGGTAGTCTGTTTATTTATAATATCGTAAGAAATTAATTGTGTGGTATTTCCGGTGCCTCCTGTTAGTTGACTTATACCGTCAATATATAGAGCTGCGGGAAAGAAGTTAATAATTTCTTGGGTTGCTACACGTAATCTTTCGCTTAAAGAACCATACTGTACTAATTTACTTATATCGTCGGTATCACGATTAAACTTAATAAGAAAAGCATTATTACTAAATAACTCTATTAAGTCTTCATTTCCTGCTGCAAGTAATTCTAAGGTTATAGGTTCTGAAAATCCTCCGGTTGCATAATCAAAAGTAATCTTTTCTCTAGAAGAATCTGTTATAGTAAAATTCCCTAAAGTAGCTAGCGAGGACCCGTCTGTGATTTGGAACCCAACTAAATTATCACTGAAAGTTCCCGCTCCATTTCCTGGTGCTGGTGGATAATAAAACTTTGCCATTATTGATTAATTATCGTATTAAAATCTTTACTAAAATCTATCTGGGTACCTCTATCTTGTCGTACCTCAAATAATTGTTTATCAAATTCATCCCTGATTTCAAATAAGTTATATTGTTTATATATGTTATTTGCACCACTTAAATCGTAAATTGTATATATTCCATCATCAATTGATTTGGTCTGATTACCATATAATGCGATTGCTAATGTATCGAAATCTTGGTCTACCATTTCTATCTCAAGAGAAATAGGGTTAAAAAAGGTATTAGTAATAATAGTACCTTGTGTTGGTTGACCTATAAATGGTATCGCGTTTGGTTGATTAGTTGGAGCTGCTGTTGGTGATAGTGTACAAAATATTAAATTGGATGGATTATCCGTATAAACATAACGAGGTGAGACTTGGTTAGTTTGTGTTAAATTAGTTGGAACTGGTTCACAATAAAAATTAGACGTAACTATTCTATAAAAATTAGGAATTTTACTACCGTTATTATTTAGATACTCAATTCTATATCCTACTAAATTCATAGGTGTAAATCTATTTCTAAATTTCTGGTCTACCTGATTTAAATCAAATACAAGTCCTTTTACATTAGGTAAAGCCGCTAAAATACCACAATCAATTATTTTTGTTCTAATTTCTACAGGTCTTATCATCAACGTATATATTCCTTTTGTTGCAAAAATACTGCTAGGTAGGGTTAAACTATAGAACCCTCCTAATATCTCTACCCCAGGAGTAGCAGTCGTACCTAATGCGGTATTTGCATTGTGCACATAAGGAGCTAATACCGCAGTAGGGTCTAACCTTCCTAACTGAAATAATTGTGTTTTGTCTCTATTTGGTTGGTATTGATATATTATTTCAACGTCTATCGGTGAAACGTCTGCTGGTCTTTTGATTCCGTATGCTCCTAATGCCATATCTTAATATTTTTCTTCTATAATTTTATAATACCCATAACCATGAAGTTCTAATTCTCCGATGGTTGGGATTTGTGCTAATCTCTGTGTTCTCTCAAATGGAGAAGTTTTCCCTCTTTCAATAAATACATCTGAACGAGTTTCTGGTTTTTGTGAAACATTCATTAAAAACTCTTCCTTAGTTAATCGTGGCATACATTTCCCAGATGGTGGACCTGGTGGGTTAGTTTGGGCTAGGCAACAATAAAAGTTCCTCTCAACTTGTTTCATTTGTCCATGCCATTCTTCCCAATTTCCATTACTTGTGTTAATTGTATAAAATTGATTATTGGTCCATGATGCTGGTGGGGAATAACCTTGACATCCATCTGTAATGTCCTCATAATGCAGAGGTATACATGTAACCATATTCGTGAATGGTGTAAGACTCGCAATACTATTCCAAGGTAGACATGCGGGGGTATCAGTTATACCATCACCAGTGGTATCTACAGCAAAAGTACTATATTGTTCTAAATAAACATAACAATGAGGTCCTGGGTCACGTAAACAACCTGTTGCACAAGCACCTTCAAGACCACCCGACGACCAGGTTGGGTCATAAATGTAAGGTACTGGGTTTGTTAATGAGACAGGTGCTAGATTTTGTAAGGATAACCATGGTTGGTTAGTAATTAGATTAGCTCCTTGTGTTGACCAGTCTAATTCAAATACTTGACCTTTAAAATAATAATTTGTAGGGTCAAATACAGTAGCTAGTGAGTTTTGTACATATATTACCTCTTCATAGGCTGTGCCGGGCATTATTACTATTATATCAGGACAGTTACAACTAGCTGGATATGTGTAATCAGGTGGACAACATCCACAATATGGAGCACACCATGCTGGTATTGGTGAAGTGCCACAAAAGCCACAACACGCGTCTTGTTGTGCTTGAGTGTAATTCGTCGCATAATCTTGACATGGACCATTTACTAATGGGGGTGGTGTTGACATAGATTGCATACATTCTGACCAAGCACCAGTATTAATAGGGTTTTGGGTTTGGTTACCCCAACTCTGTCCATTTGGGTGAGGGTATGTAGTTAACCAATAGTATATTCCAGACGTTATAGGGTATTCTACAATATCCCCTTGATAATAAACTGTATTTAGTTGGTACCCTCCTTGAAACGTAGTTGTGTTGATTCCGTTAGTTGAGGCATCTGGACATGGTACGACTGTATTAATATTGTTTACTGCTACACATTGGCAAGGTGTAAATTCTGCATAAGGTAATGTGGGTTGGTTGGTGGTTGATACTATTAGACCATTAACTGTGGATAATGGGGTGGTTAGAGTGATACCTAAACCTAGGTTTTGGAAATTAGTTACAAAATCATACCAATTTAACGCTGTTATATTATAGGAATAATATGACGAACTTAATGGTAGTACCATTCTGTAATTAAGAAGAGAGTTTAAACGTCCGCCTGCAACACTGCAAGCGTCTGGGTAATCGCTTGGTTGTAGAGTGTTATCTACATAATAATAATTTGAAAAATCACTATATGGATAATTTGCAGCAATGTAAGCAACCGCTTCGTAACTATCCCCTGTTATCGGTATGTGTATTTTATTTGAACAATCTTGAGCACTCATAGTTTAAAATGTATAGTTTGATACGTTTGATTTACAACCGTCATTAGTGCCCGCGTTAGAGTTGGCATTAATACACCCGCACCAGGAACTCCATGTGTGGGGTGCAGCAGTAGTATTATTATTTGCTTGTAGCTCTAATAAAGAAACTGTAGGGTTTCCAGTATTATTTGCAAAACTACATGGGGTAGTGTTGTTTACACATAACGGATATAGTCCTGGAGGTGCAGCAGATTGTCCGTTTATTGGAGGCCATGTGGCTAGTAATAGTCCTGTTTGTATTGTTGCATTTTCCCAAGACATAGCAATACCATTTATTACTACAGGCCCCCTAGAATAGAATTGGCTACCAAACGTTGTATTAACAAACTGTGCTAGAGCCAGGTTTGTAGTCGTATTCCAAACACCACTAGCTGGTTTAAACCAAGCGTTATCAATCCTTACACATCCCGAACCTCTTGGGCTTCCCTCAGTATCATTGTTGTATATATCTGCATTTTGTAGACTAGGACTAGATGGTATAGGGGCTACACCATTGTCTATACAGTTTTGTATATTGACTTGTAGTGGTGTATCAGGGACTTGACCTGTTACACTATTAGCAGCTGGGTTTGGAGTCTGGTCATACGAGGTGGCTGCAGGAGTACATTCATGAAATCCATAATTATTATTATTTCCGGGCATTTTTTGTTGTGCCTGTGGAGGGTGGTATTTATTCGCAGTGTTACAATTAGAAGTAGCTCCTGCCCATGGGTCTCCGGATGAATTTGCGACTGCTCTCAATCTCAGGTCGTTATCTGGGTCACACACCCATATTTCCGGATTAGCCCCTGAAGAATAAACACATGTGGAAGGTGAGCTGTACCCCAACCAGTTAGGGTCATTGCATAGGGTTGAGTTATAATTCATAGCTGCTGCGTCACAACATTCAGGTCCGGTTGCGGTACTAGCTGTAGAAGGAACACCAATGAACGGACCACCTGTGTTTGAACCGCCAGGGTCGGTACCCACTGTTACCCCACCTCCCAAGAAATAACATGAACCATTATCTATAGTGGCTACAGGATTATAGTTCATAGCAGCTGGGTCAGTACATCCATAGATTTGACCTGGTGGTGGTGTTTGTGATGGTTGACAATTCTGAGTGGGGCATGGCATCCATATAATAGCAAACACACTAATATCGTTAGGTGGTATAGCTGGTGGCGGTTGTGATTGAGCGTAGTAACAACAATTTCCAAATGTAATTAAGTCACCTGTAGTATATGTGGTTGTATTGTCCCATGCTCCTAAATTTTGACTTACTTGGGTGCTTCCTTGAATTCCTAAACAGTAGTCACATGTTTGTGGGTCTATTGGGTCTGGGTCTTCTTCTTCACCACAATTTTGGGTAAAAAGATTATACTCGTTTAACCCTACTGTTTCAGTTTCGAATAGAGTAACTCCATTACTATAATCAAATAAAGTTATAGGACTATTAGTTTGTTGGTCAGAAATAGTATAAGCGGTAAAAGTAGGGTCTGCATTTATAATTTCTCCAAATAAAGCAGCTTCAATATTTCCATTGGGTAGTTCTACTTGACCTCCTAATGGTACTACTTGATTTAAATAATATCCTGACCCTAAATTAGGGTCATTACTTCCAGTACCATAGGTCTTAAGACTAAGTAACTGACTTTGCGTGATACCTGTAACGGTAATTGGGGTTGGTACAAAATTAGACGTAATATAGTCGTCAGCAGATAACCCACTGTCTAAAGGTCCGTAATCAGAGAAACCTGACATAGTGACAGGTGGTCCTCCGTTAGGTGGGATAAAACTATAAGTTATATCTGGATTATCAATATTAACATTATTACCAGTTTCACAAGGTATAGAAACTGTATGAGATACAGAGGTAATACCCCATGGAGCTACCATTTGTATTGTTATAGTAAATACACCATTAGTTGTGTAGTTATGTGATTGAGTTATATTAGGATATATTAAGTAGTCTAGTGCTTGACTGTCCCCCCAGTCTATAGTAAATGTTGTTTGTTGGGTTGATAGGTAATAATCGAATTCTGTGTTATTAGTTACGGTCACCACACTTGTGTTTGTTGTAGAACAACTAAATGTAAAATTAGAGAAGGTTTCTTCATGAAATGCTCCACCATCAAAAGGAGAATAATACCCCATATCATTAAAATCCTGGTCTAAAAATATCACTAAGCTGCTAGTCTTTGGGTAACATGGGGCACCAGCCCCAACACCTTGTCCTGTTGTATATGAATGGCAGTCATCTGTTGGTTCGGTCCCAGGAATACAACCTGTCAATATTTTGTAGTTATAAATGTCCATTATGGGTTTATATATTCAACAAACTCTATAGGCGTACCAGTAGTCCCCCCTACCTCTGCACCATTCATACCTACACTATCATTATATTCATAAAATTTGTAAGTATAGTTAGAACGGTCAAAACGAATTCGGTAATAGAAAAAGTCTCTTCCTTTTAAAGTGTACTGGGTTACTTGTTGGGGTTTATTAATAAATCTATGTATTTTTCCTGAAGAAGCATTAAAAAATTTACAACTCATATAAAAATCTATATTAGGTATTACAAAGTCATTTTTTAACCACTGGATGTAATAGTTTTCTTTGCTTTTGCCTACACTAGAAAACTCAAAATTAGAACTTTCTACATCATAAAAATAAGGGGCTCCTAATGGGTCTTCTGCGTAGGCATTTTGATAAGCTAAAGAGTCATAATTAGGGTCTGCTGGGTCGTTAGAGATTTGTCGTGATATGGCTGTACCATTATTAATTGGTAGAATGATGGAGAAAAATACTTTATTTCCCGTAGTTTCTGGACTTCCGTAAAAATCAAACTTGAAGAAACTTTTTATAAAATTGTTCTTTCTATCCTTAATATCTGGATAAGTAATCCCTACATAGGTATAATCCGGGGAATAATCACTTAGGGTGCCAGTAGGTTGGGGTTGAGTCGCAAATAGTAAGGAATAAAATATTTTAAAATTAGGGCCTATCGTTCTAGGACTAAACCTTTCTGTTTCGAAATCTAGGATTGGGTTTATGTTGTTCTGTACCTGGTCTAAGTCCCACAAATTTAAAGCGTCACTTTTACCCATGGACTCATCAAATGTTGTTGCTATAGGGATAACAATATTTGTATCACCTGTAGTTGCTCTTATTCTTATTTTATTCACAGTCATCGCTTTCTAATGGTCCTATAATTCCATCCGTCAAGAATGATTTATCTAATAATTCTGGTTTTATAAAGAAATTTATATTTTTATAAGTGTAATGATAACCATTTACAAAAGGGTATTCTACACCGTTATCTTCTTCATCAAAAAATCCTATTTCATATATTGTTCTCCATCTCCATAAATTATCGTATGTAGAAAAAATAGCGTGAGGTGGTACAAATCTATAATCTTTGTATGTCATAATACTTTGGGAATATTTTCTAATAGGGATTGTGTGGTGTGGTGGATAAAAGTATCCTTCTCTTATAACATCACCACCATCATCCATCATATTAGAATTAAAAGTTAATCTATGGAAAATATCCGAAATTGTTCTTTCTTTCAGTTCAAATTCATTATATTCCACAAACGCCCCTAAAAAGTTATCGCCTTTTTTCGGGATAGTATTAGGTGTAAATAATTGTTCATAATTATTTGCGGGATATAAATCAATATATCCGTCAGGTTTAAAATTCCATGACCATCCAATTCCCGCTGTAGTAACATTAGGATTTGATGGGTCTGAAGTTCTCCATACTCGTGGTTCGTTTCCTACTAATACCGTAATATAGATGTTCGATAAAGGCATATTAAGGTTGTTAAGATAACCACCAACATCCAAATCTTTATTAAAATTCCATAAATAAGATTCTGTTTGATTTTTAACTACTGTGTGACCACTTCCAAAAGGTGGAGATTGGTCGTCTCTATAATATCGTTGTCTTTTAGTGTACACACCCAATTCAAATGCTGCTCTGTCTATTACAGAATCTTCCACATCAGTTAAAAGTTTGTGAGTGTGTACATAATATCTGGATGTGGTTTCTCCTGAATTATCTGGGTCAGATAGTCTTTTAAATACGCCCACATCACCATCTGTCCAACCCGCGGTTGGTTCTCTTAGTAATACGTTAAATGTCTTTTTTTCGTTCCCGTACTCTTCATTGCCAAATGAAAAAATAGGTACTTGTGAACTTCCATTAATTTGTGTTATTAAATTAGTAGTCCCTATTGGGAATACAGTCACACTATTCTGTAGTACTATGTATTCTCCATTTAATAAACCGTGTTCTACAGGACAGATAAATTGTAAGGCCTCTTTACCATTTATAGTAACACCAGAAACACTGAATGGTATTCCGTCACCGGAATTAAACCCTACACCGTCGTCTGTTGGTTGGTTGGTGTAGTATTCCATATTAACTTTCGTATTTCCGGATACAACATATGATTGATATATTTTCCAGTTACCTTTATAACTTGTAGGTTCTGAGTATCCATGGAGATTCGTCATGCCAGTAGGTGTGAAAAAATCGAAAAAACTAATGGCTGGGTACCCAGGAGCTTGTGTCTCTGTAGCTAGGGGAGTTGGGGGGTAATAGTAGGTCCAATATCCCAACATTTTACTATCCTTCACATCTCCTGATATAGTGTTATCTACTAGAGGACTTATTTTACCATAAGGTCGATATGAAGTACATTCTTCTTTTTCAAGAAAATATTGTTCATTTAGATTTACGACTGCATTTCTTTCCCCTTCCAAAACATCTCTAGTGGTGGTTTCTAAAGTCTGTGAAATTACCACATCTTTATCTAAAGCCCCTTGATATTTTTGGGACCCTCTTACAATTCTTATAGGTTCTGTATAACTCATTATATTACAAATAAATCTTCTGCCTCTTGTGGGTCTTGAGGTAATGGTACGTATTTCTTAACAAATATATCCATCGCAGTAGCAGATGGTATGGTTCCAAAATAAAAGTGAAATCCTGTACCTAAAATTATTTCATTGTCTGGGTTGGCATAAACAGGGGTTGTTTGATGGGTCCATGTGGCACTATCTTGTAATTCTATACTCTGAATCATATCTGTGTTCCACTGTGCATCTTCACCCATAAATGCAGGTCCTCCCCCTGGACTTATAGTATTTGTTTCCCATAAATAAATAGGGACCTGTTGAGAAGATTGGTTTATCCAATAAACTAAACATTGTCTAATTTCAGTTCCTGGGGATACAAGATTAGTTGGGAAAGGAACATCCAATGAATTTAAAATACGTGGAGAAATAACCATAATGTCCGAATTAGGAGCACTCATAGAATAGTCTCCCCAAGTTCCTATTGTAGGGGCTGGAGTATTAATAAAGGCAGAGTTAATTGTTGTTTGTCCCGTACAAGGTCCAAAATCTGGGTATTGTCCACCTGGGTCAGTCCAATATCCTGGAGGAGCGTAAGCTAAACCTAATCCCACTACACCACCACCTGGAGACTCCCCTATAACAGCATTACCATTTCCAAGTGCATCTTCTTCATCCGGTGTTACTGATTCATATTCTAAAACCCCAACTTCATTAAACTGAGAAAAAATAGATGCTAAATAACCACCCACTTCTCTATGCACCTCTGGTTCAGGGCCATTAAATATCTTTCCTATATGCCAGCCACCAGCTCCCCAGTTTCCTATTTGTGTTATCCTTTGGGATACTCCATCAAAGAGTAGACCTCCTGGATTAGTATGGGTAGTAACCCCTAAATCGTCAGATACACTACACCCTTCTCTATATCCTTCTAAGGAACAAAGTTCGGATATGTATTCTTGCACTGGACCTAGGTCCATTATAGTTGTGGGATAATGTATATTGTTTCTATTTTCACCTTTTAAAGTAAAAAGACCCAAAAACCCACCTGTTGTATTATTAGAAATTAAAGCGGTATCAGTATCACCTATAAAATTTCCAGACATGTCTGTGGGGCAAGACCTATAATAAAATTCTTGCATTACTGGGTCAAAATGAATTGTTTCCGCGCAAAATTTAGCTTTATACCCTAATGGTTCACTATCATCCGGTTTTAACTTTGCTTTAAATTGAAACGCATATAAAAATCCTGATAACCAATTATTTTTATAAGTATAATTTAATAACCCATCACAAAACGCTCTCATTGTAACTTCTACTCTTCTCCACCTTCTAGGTGTATTAAAATTCTGATTTACTGTACCACTTGCTAATGCCCCGATTATCGATTGGAAGTTTATTAGGTAGCATCCGTCCATCGCGTAGGTGGTAGTTCCTACTATATCATCTGGCCCACTACATAATAGGTAATCATCACCATCTGTATTATTACTTGGGTCATCATCACCCTCACCCGAACATCCGGTATTAATACATCCGATTGCGGTATTACTACATGAACATTTTTCACACTCTGGGTATTTTGTTACTCTTAATTTAACACACGGAAATATTTCAGAGCATGTAAGAGGCATTTGTGGTATGTAGTCTAGTACAGGTGATGAGGCACCGAATAACCATGCAATTGCATTTATGATACCAAAAATTACATTTGTTATAGCCGAGACTACATTTATGATTACCATGATAATCGGCACAATTAGACATAATAATAACATTATCAAGTATATAAACTGCCAAAACGTACTTGTTAGTGAAGTTATAATTTGAGTCATTATAATATTAAAGTTTACATTCCTTATTGCTGTATTAATAGGGAATGGTATTCTTTCTCCTTCACATGATTGTTCTTCTCGTGGTAGTATTTCTTTTATACCTGTAAAAGCTTTTCTATGTCTATGTTTCCAAAAATTATGGAATTGTGAAGTGGTATAGACTTTTCCAAAACTAAACTCATAAAAATAATCTTCACAAGTTAGTATTAGTCCTGCAGTTCTTGCTGGTTCAGGGTAATCCCAATAATTTACCGAAAACGCATAAGATGCTAATTTTTCATTTCCAATATATTGTTGACCTGGAGGCCAATTATCATGTGTACCACTTCCACCATTAGAATTATATTCTCTGATATTAGGAACAAGAAATGCTGCTCTTCTTCGTAATCGTGCACTACTTGTAGTATTTAAAGGTTTTATTCTAAATCTATATTTTCCTTTTGTGGGAACTCCTTTTGTGGGGTCTTTAGAAATTACTTGTTCTCCAAATTCATTAGTTACTAAAAAATCAATATTCATCGGCACATTTATTAAAAATGAACCATCTTCATTAATGGTTTGTCCACCGTTAATATCAAACCTTTCTAGTACTGGTATAACTTGTAGGGGACCTCCTAAATTAGGGTCTACTTCTTCTTTAAACCATGGAGTAAACCTTACTGATTCTATAGTCCCTGCTTGTGGATTTACATAACATAAATCCCCTTGATGCCACCTAGGTCTACAATTTTTATTAATTGAGTCTTTACCACTTTCTGACGCTAAAGAACCCATAAAAACAGCGGTAGGTTTTATTTCTACCCCTAAATCTCTTAAATCCCAGTCTAATCTCGTAATGGCTGCTCCACACCCCGCGTTTTCATCACCCCAAAATGGTCGCACTTCTACCTGTTTTTGTGCTTGCACAATTTGTGGTAAAGCTCCAATATCAGGACTAGATTTAAATCTTGCTCCTTCAAACTTTGATTCTGAAAAACCTTGTATTTTAAAGTCTTCTGGAACCATAGAAAAACATCCCATATCGGACAAATCGAGATTCATTACCATTCTTTGTGAACCTAGTGGGGCCCCATATATCATGAAGTCACCAGCTTCATTAGTTTTTGCAGTTAGTTTATAATATTTTTTATAAACATAACTTACTTCTTGGTTTAATAAAACATCATTAAGTTTAGGAAAACTGCCGGTAGGTGTGTGCCCATTATAACTTGGGTCTTGGGGTAGGAGATTATAACTATACCCTTCTTCATTTCTACTACTTGCAGTTCTATAAGGGTAAAGTTCATTAATAATAAGGTTTTGTGCGTCTTTGGTATCTAACGGTATAAATATTGAAACTTTTGCGTTAGGGACCCCAAAACCACCATTGGCCAATACTCTACCAACTATAACACCAAAATCACTACAATCTCTTTTATATACGTCTGTTTGGTGTATACTTAGACTTAGTATCTCTAACATGTCAAAATCTTGTTCTAGATTTACCGTTACACTGTCGTCGACACCAACTTTTGTCCTTACTCGAATATTCTTTCGCATGCCATTTCTTTAATTAATAAATACTTATACTGATAAAATTAAAGATAGTTTGGCAGGCGGGTATGTAAACCTTTTAAGTGTAAATGGAATTCTAAGTTGGTTTTACTCTAATTTTAATATTTTTGGATGGAAATCTTATATGACATTATTAGAGTAAACGGAATTCTCAGTTTGTTTTACTCTAATTTTAATGTCTTTGGATGGAAATCTTATTTGTGCTATTTCGTTTGGTTGGAAAATAATAGTACTATCAATTAAATATATTTGATTAGGGGTGTCGGGTATGAAAGGTTGGGCTACTTTAGAGTTGGAATATTGTCCACCTACTTTATTATAAACTCTAAGGTCAACCACATTTGTCACTCCAGGTTGGTTTACTATCTTACTAGTAAGTTCACTGATATTAAGTTTAGTTCCCATCTCATTATTTTCAGGTTTAAAGAAGTCTTTAATTTGTTGTATGACATTATTAATGATTTCTCCTTGGTTTACCATATTTTGTATTAAGATATCGACATCAATACCTAAATCTATAACGGCCCCTGAACCTATTTCTACATAATCATTTAACATCCTATAATTAGATAGGTATTCTGCTATATTTTGTTTTAATGTAGAGGATACTGCGGATGTAAGTTCACCTGTAGGTGTATAAGATAATACATTTAACTTTACTTTGTTTTCTACTTCTATAGCTCCTACTTTAGCGGCAGCACCAAATTGAGCAGGCATTAGTCTTACCTTCGAAATATAGTCCGTTAGTGTTACTGCTCTGTTTTGTGCAGCAAAATTAAAGGAGATATAATTTCTTATTTCTTCTGTAGGCATTAAATCGTCACCACCTATAGCTGCTGTAACATTTGTTACTTTTAAACTATTTTTTACCCTAGTGTTGATAGCGGGAGCAGGTCCTGAAACTACAAAATCTACTTGGCCTATAGAGGTTATGGAGCCAGCCCCAACATTAGACGCTTTTCCACCACCCACCCTATATTGTATAAACAGGGTTGTGTTGGGTCTCACTGCAGCACCTAAAGAAATATTATTAAAATATTTAGAAGCGTTAATAGTGGTACCATATTTAGAAAAACTATTTAAAAGGTCTTGTGAGGTTGTATTTCCTCCACCAAAAGTTAAAAAGAAAAATCCTTCTGGAGTAAATTCTGTAATAAATCTCTTACCAGTTTTAACATATTTACCAGGTTTTAATCCGGGATTATCACTAGGAGCTGAAGGGTCGTTTACAAAAATCTCTTTTTCCGCTAACGCGTCTACTTCGTAGTATCTATCGTTGGAGGTTGTTAAAAATTCTAAATCTGAAGGTAGAGTGGTGTATCCTAATCCTGATTTTTCAATAATTGAGGTTATCCCTAACACATTTCTATCAGGTAAGTATGTTTTAAAAAATGGTTTTGAGTCAACGTCCGTAATAGCTTTTTTAAATATTTTAGTAACTCCGTTGATTACTACTTCTCGTTTAGTTATGGTATAATTGTTTATAATACCATTCGCATCTACATTTGGAATTTTGGTTCTGTTTGGTACCCCGTCAACGGAATATGGTGAAGAAAAATCACAATCGTTTGCTAGTTCAAAAACTTGACCTGCACCTCTTACTTGTGAACTTCTCCTTAAAAACCCTAAATAGGTTTCATCTTCTTTATCTCCAAATGCGGGTACTATAATTGAAAAGTCACAGAGAGCAACAGAAGGTCTGTTACCTGGTATTTTTAACCCATAAGTTCTTGCTATATTATACAAAGAACTTCTTTCTTGAGCAAATTGTAATACGGTTTCTTGTAAACTTCTATCTATTTGATAGTTTAGGTTATCAGCTACGGCAGCGTTTAAATCTAAGAATACTGAATAGATTGACCCGTCATTTGTATTTTTAATTAAATTAGGGTAGTAAGTATTAGTTAATCTGATAAGTTCGTTTCTTATTCCTAAAAAATCTCTTTCAGTATAAGATATTTGTTTTGTTTCTTCTGTATACGCCATATTATAAATTAATTATTATAAAATCTCTATTACCAAACACATCGTCCCTCATACTAAAGTCTATAGAAATTTTTGCTGTGTATTCTTCAGTGCCGTTTCCCGCTACCCTATAAATGCTGTCATTTAATTCAGTAGCAACTACATTATTTTGGTCGGTAGGTTGGGTTAGGTCTATTTTTTCTACTTTTACTTCATTAATTTTTACATTAGGAAGATACCTTCCTACCGCTTCTTTTATTTCAGCGTCTATTGCTTGAAACGTATCAGCGTCTAATTGGTCAAAGATAAACTGATAAAGTCTAGTACCAAAATCAGGTAAAAAGTATCTACTACCTTTCCTTGTTAATAGTAAATGAATTAAATTAGTCCTAATCTCTTCTCTAGGAGTTGTAGTAGTTCTTAAAAAAAAACCACTAGGACTGTCCTGGAAGGGAAAGGTTACACCATATCGTTCTCTTGCAATTTCCATATACTATAAATACCTATCGTTCTACTTTTGCGAACATACCTTCCAATACCTGTTCTATAGCTCCCATTACTTCGTATTGGTCACCACCCCAACTATCTTTATGACGTTCTATTAAACGTTCAACAACATATCTTAGGTCCTTTTCTAATTTATTCCATTTATCGTCATCAGATGGTTGCCACGAAGTGTGTTCTCTTAATATTTTTTTAATTAGATGTTTCATTACTCTTATAAATATATTCAACTTGTTCTTCATGTCCACAATGAGGACATATTATAGAATTAGGTACCATTTCTTCTTTTTTTGGTACATTATTAGACAATAAATGGTGGTCAGCTATTGACCACCATTTATTACATTTACCACAATTAAAGTGGTATAAAATTTCTTTACTAAATTTGTGTTTCACCTACTTCTTCTAACTTTTTTAAATCCACATCAATCTCACAACTTCCACCCGCACATGCTAATTCACCTGATAAATTAGTATTATCATCTAATTCTACTACTTTAGTTAAGTCAACTTCTTTTAAAGTTTCTAACATTTCTTCATATGTTTCCTTTGTAATATCTTCAAATGGTGCTTGAATGTATGTTCCACCATTGTATGGTAATACTGATAGTCCGTTATAGTGCTTTCTGTTTTCCCACATCCACTCTCCAGCTGCGTCCCATTCATGGTCTCTTAATGATATTGTTGCAGACACATTATGTGAGTTTGAACCTTTTCTATGGCCAGATTTTACCCATTCTGTTGCAACCTTCTTAACTCTCTCTAGTAGTTGGAATGGTGATTCAGTTCTTAATATAGAACCTTCTGGTGATTTTTGAGGGATAGTTATTACTGCTGTATCATGTGGTCTGAAGTATTCATCTTCAACTAATTCTGGATGGTGTATAACCAAATGTTGGTATATCGATTCATTCTTACCAACTCTAATTCTTCTAATATAATAATTATTATGCCATGCATGAATACCTGATGAAGTACCTAGTGTTAATGATGTTGTTCCTGCAGGTTTTACAGTTGTACATCTTGCTGACTGGTTTATGTTGATTAGTTTGGATACTCTGGTATTTTCTCTTTTTACTAAACTTGCGGACTTTGACATGTCATAGTCTAATACTTTACCAGAACCTATACCTGTCATTGACACACCGATAAGAGCGTCTTTTTCAGTGGTCTCTTGCCAAATTTCTCTTAAATAATGAAAGTTAGTATACCCTGCTTGGAGTGTTCCAATAAATGCTGCCGCTTTAACTCTTTCATTTAAATCTTCTTGGGATTCTATATTTGATACATTCACTTCACATAAATTACAGAACTGGTATGGACGTAAAGCAATCTCACAACATGGATTAGTTCCCCAATCTTTATCATTGTTAAGATAAATCCCCGGTTCTCCTGCTCCTGATAATTCTACTCTTTTCCATAAACCCATGAAAAATGATTTCGTAATTTTATGTCTCATTAAACATGCAGAATTATTTGCTCTTCCACGTTGTGGGTTTAATTCCCACCAATTACCAGCTTTACACGAAATCATTTGTTCGTCATCTGCACTAAATAAACTAATAAGAGCCGCTCTTCTAATGCCACCAGCTAATACAGCGTCTGCGATATAACATATAATGTCATGTGTTTCTAATGTAGTTAATTGTTCCCCATTTTCTTTTTGCATTAAAAGACCTTCAATCTTAACCAAACATTCTTTTAGTGGTTGTGGTCCTGGTGCCTTTCCACCTGATGTTACTAGTCTTGCTCCTTTTGCTCTAATATCGGAGAAGTCAAATTCTATGGTACTACCACCGCCATTCATATATGATTTCATTAAAACTTTAATTGAATCCGCCCATCCTTCAATAGAGTCACCAATTAAGAATCTTTTTGTTCTCTTTGTATATGGTTTTTGTATTATTGGTAATTTTTCAACATGATGTTTTTGAACAGAGTATCCAACACCTGTACCACCTAGTAGTAAAAACATTGTTTCGTTAAATGAGTCGATAGAGTCTATCGGTAAGTAGGCACAATTATAAACTCTGTTTGGTGATATCTCTATTGGTTTACCTGCAAATTGCATGGACCTCATTGATGGTAATATCTTTTTATCCTGTACCATTTTATATTTTTCACTAATCTCATCTTTAAGGTTTGGATATTTTTTTATATGCATATTTTTATTCCTAGTCACTAATTCTTCCCATGTTTCTCTTCTATTCAATTCTGGAATATATTTTGCATACTTCATGTAAACAGTAATATCCGATAAAATTTTGTTTGAAATGTTCATAATTTTATTTATAATTTATTTATTATTTTAATACTTTTTGTCTTCTTTGTAGAGCATCTAAAACTCTTTGTCTATTCCTTTCAGTTTTTTCTTCTTCAAATCCTAGGAATGTTTGTGTAGATTCTGTGTTTACTTCAAGAGTTGCATTGTTAAATGTACAGTTTTCAAATATAATACCATCTTTACCTAATCTTGATTTTGTAATTGCAATGGTTGCTAGACCTAATTCTTTTTGCTGTAAAGTTTTAGCGACTGAAATAATGACATGACCTACCTGAGCTTTTTTGATTGAACCTCCCATTTGGTCAGTAGTTACCACTTCAGAAGAAATAGAAGACCTATTTCCTTGTGTTGCGGTCCAACCTACTAAATTTAATTCGTTACACATTGATTCAAACTTTCTCATTACTGACCCTTCCCCTTTCCATTCATCACTAAAACTTCTATCAGGTAACACACAATCTATATAGTCCAAAATAACTAAATCAAGATTGTTTCCTTCAGAAATTACTTTTCTAATCTGATTTTTAATGGTAGTCATATTAAACTCATCAGAAGCCATCTTTTTTAAAATTAATTTTCCACCCTGTTTTTTCATTTCATCCGCTTTAGAGAGTACTTTTTCTTTGTTTTCACTTAACTCATCTGGAACTATTCCGGTCCAACATGTAAAATGTTTTCTTTGTATGATTTTAGGGTTATCTTCAAAAAATATTTGTAAAACATTATACCCCATGTTAAAGGCTGTATTAGCAAACTTAGTAAGTATTGTAGTCTTTCCAACACCTGTTGGAGCTAATATCACACCAATCTCCCCTTTTGCTAACCCTCCATTGAGTAAATTGTCTATTCCGTCTATGCCAGTAGGGATTGGGTGTCTATAATCTTCTCTTAAAACTTCTTCTAGATTATGAAAAACTTCTAAACTGTCATGGTCTACATCACCTATTTGAATTGCGTGTCTTATAAATTCTTCACATCTATCATAACTTTCAAACTCTCCCTTCTCCATAATTTTTTCAACTTTACGAATAGCTTTTTTCAATTCTTGTTGTTTACAAAATTTAATAGATTTTTCTTTGACGAATAGATGGTCTTCAAATGAACTATCCTTAACTTCCTTTAACATATCAATAACACATTTTTTAGCCATTTCAGAACTAACTTCTAAGTGTGTTATTTGTTCTAAAGTCTCAAAAGACGGAACAGACTGGTATTTTTCATAGTATTCTTTGACTATCTGTACTATTAATTTAAAATACTGATTGTCAATATATTTAGGCTCTACAACATCTAAAATAGATTGTGCAAAATTTTTGTCACAAACAATTAAATTAATTAGTTTTACTTGGAAGTTGTATCCTAAATAGCCGAAGTTTTCTGTTCCTGTCATCATATATTTCTTTAGTAATAAATACCTAAAAAGGCCTCTTAAAGTTCTTTATTTAGGTATTTTGTAGTTAATTTTCTTCTTGACAAAGTGTCAGTTATCTCTCTTAAAAAGTAAGAAATTTGGGGCCTAATATCTACTGAGAACTTAACTCTTGGTGGGTACAAATCTGCAGGGAAGATATATTGGATTATATTTGTATTTTCTCTTTTTATAGTTATCGTAAAATGTTCTGTTCCTGACTGTAACTTTGACACGTCATCTGTGTAAAATTGTGTAATAATATCTGTAGTTTTTTGTTTTAAAGTCTTTATTATGTCATCAACTACATCAGTAATAGTCTCATATAGGTCTAACGACCTTACGCTTTTTGGGTTAAAATTCCTAACATTAAAGTATCTTTGACAAATAATATTATTATTTAGTGTTAGTAAAAATTCAAATTTTTGATTTTCTTTTCTTTCCATTTTTTAATTAGATTTAAATTTGTTTTTTTCCACTCTGCTCAATAGGAGAAGTGGTCTTGTAAAATTTAAAAAAGATTCATCAGATTTTCCAATAAAATCGAATAAACCGTCTTCCATCATCATTTTAAGAAGATTTTTATAAGACCTGCCACTTGGGTCGAGGGTTTCGTTTATTAATTCATAAATTTCTGTTTGCATTTCAGTTGGGTACTCTGATTCGTATAGGTCTATAAGTTTTGTATTTCTTATAAAAAAATCTTCTCCCAATACACCTTCTTTAGTGGTACCTTCTAAAATATTTCTTAATCTATAATTCTTATCGCCAGTTTCGTTAAGTTCTAAACATCTCTTTCTAAAGTCTAATAAATTAATATTTTTCTCTAAAATTTCTGGCATAATGTTTATAACTGTTTTTATTCCTACATTTTTGATACCGCTAATATCGTCGGACGAATCTCCACATATTATTTTTAAAAGTTTAATATTCATTACAGGGATTTCAAATCCTTCATATTTTATAGTATCTTTTAAGGTATGTATTTTGTTATTAGTTAATAATTTTAAATTTACATTTTCACTAATAAGTTGTGTAAGGTCTCTATCATTAGTTAAGATTGTTATTTCTTCTGTACTGTGACGAGTATAGTACCCAACAACATCATCTGCTTCTAACCCTTCAAACTCACATTGACGTACAAAAATTTCCTCCAGGTATTGTTTAACTCTAACTTTTTGGGAAGAGAATGAATATTGTTGTTCTTCCGATAGTCTTTTTTCTCTACGTTTAGATTTGTAAGGGGCGTATATTTTTCTTCTATATTCATAATTTCTTTCACCATCCCAAGCAACTATAATCTTAGAAAAAAAATCTTCTGCAATACTTTTTCTAATGGTGTTTAGAAAGAAAAACACACCACCTAAATGTTTAGTTTGGTTTTGGAAGTTTTTTAGACCGTGAAAGCCTAGTTTAAGTAGAGAATTACCATCAACTATTAATGTTTTGTTCACTTTTATTTAGATTACAGGTTAGACAATTTTTTACTTTACTCATTTTCTTTTTCTTCTTCTTTTGTATCAAATTCACCACCAACACCTAATTGTTCCGACCAAAAGGTAGCGTATTCTTG
>Ga0098044_1000189_pt1 | contig 31686 bp, 44 predicted proteins | sample 10_taG_FD_75053 | JGI IMG/M metagenome (GOLD analysis project Ga0098044, IMG submission 75053) | Marine viral communities from the Subarctic Pacific Ocean - 10_ETSP_OMZ_AT15264 metaG | ecosystem: Environmental > Aquatic > Marine > Oceanic | place: Pacific Ocean | collected 2015-01-16 | reverse complement strand
GTGTCTTGGGCGACGTTCTTCTGCTCCGCCCCCTTTAGGGGTGGGGGGGGTAACCGCCCACAATCATTAGGTAATTGTGCTAAACCATAAAGCGAGCACATTAGGTGTTCACCCTGTTATCTTGTGGATTCACCGACTTAGACGCTATCCCAACGATATCCTTGAACACGTCTCGAAGTGTAGGTTGTGGCTTGCCTTTACGGCGCCTGCTGCAAGCTGGACACGTGCAAGCTGCGAGAGGTTCCCGGCGCTCGTTTCTAAACTCGCCCTCTTCGATAAGAATCACCCCAAGATCGAGAAGCATATCCCAGACCAGCACGGGCAGCTCAACATCTAGATCGTGCCAGTCTCGCACCGTCTCCGCGTGGATATCCAGGTAAGCCGCAATCGTTGAACATGGAGCTCCGAGATCTGCTAGCCCCTCGATCAAGTCTGCGGCGCCGCGTTGCCCTGGCTCGCTGAACCTTACGGCCTTGAAGTAATGCTTTGCTCGCTTATAGTTGCCGTTACAGCCTAGCTTCTTATGCTCCGTCATCTAGCACCCCCATCGCGCAACCTTGCAATGTCTTCTTTATTCCCTGAATGAACGCCCCGAGATAGACCCCGGCCCGCCATGGGTCGATAATCATAGCGAAGATCGCCCCCGCCGCAGCGCATACGGCGAGACAGAAAACTCCCGGGATCAGGATCACAATGGCGCAATAGGCGATCCAGACGTGCAAGAATTCCCCAAGGCCCTCGTTTTTTGTGGTATCTGTTGGATTCAACTCGTGAGGATCGATCATGGCTACACCTAATAAGAAAGCGCCAGCAAAGAAAACGCCAGCTAAGAAATCCGCCAAGCCTGCGAAGGCCGCCGAGCCCGCCCCGGTTGAGATGGGATTGCGTGAGAAGCTGTTGAATCTTCATGCTCATCCTCCTACGCCCCCAATTCGGAAAAAATAACATGCGTCCTGGCTTCACCTCCGCGCTCAACGTAATAGTCAAACGCGGTAAGCCTGACGAGCTGCCCGTCATCGCGATAGAATCCCGCGATCTGTAGGCTATCGGCGATGGCTTTGCACAAGTTGTCCAGGTCTGGCCTGGTTGCCTTGCGGATAGGGTGATCAGATACCGGGATCCCTTTGTGGGTCTTTTGCTGTAGCCTCTTCGGCCTATCGTGAAAAAACCGAATATCAAGCGCAACGGGACCATCGACCGGCCTTAAAGGTGCGCCCTGGCGCAAGTAAATAGCGCAGGATTGCTCGTAGCGCTTCGTCTTGGGGTCTTGGTAGGTTCTAACCTTTCCGCTCATTACAGCGGCTCTAACGCGCCTCTTCGGTTGTGGCGGGATTGGTATCGTTATCGATGCGCTGAAGTTCAATTGCCGATCTCCATGTGTTCGAGGATCCCCGAGATATCAACGCCTGCCGACAATGCGCGAGAAGGATCCCATTGCCCGTTGATCTTTGCTTTGGCGCTGTTGCTCTTGAACGCTGCGCGGAATGATGCGCGCTGGCTTGCTAGCTCGCGCTCAGTGCCCCGACAAAGAGACTTCCAGCCACCCGCAGCCCTGACGCCTGAAGCGATGGCCCTGGAGCGGATCGGATCCATGTCGTATTCGAGATCTGTTGGCGGGCTATACGAGCCCCGAGCGGCCACAAGATCGAGCACCTCCCCAAATACCTCGTCCGCGTCTTCGAGGGAGTCAAGCCGCTTTTTATTCTCCACCCGTGGAACGCTCGAGACAATAACCGCGATGGGCGGCCATGCCGAGGTCAGCCGGGTTAGTATCACCTTGTGGATCGCCGTCTCAATCTCTTCATCTGTGAAGGGCTCAAGGTACGCTTCCCAATGTTTGCCAATGCGTTGAGCGGTCGTCCCTTCTGGTATTCTGTGGCCATTGTCGAGTAGCGCCTGAAGTCCGTTTTTTAGTGCTTTATGTGTTGCCAAGGTTGCCCCCTTTGGTCTGTTGTAACGTCTATTATGGTTGGTTCATCTGGGAAAAAGTCTGCCGAGGTGATCGGTTTGTTTGCTTCGTTGTCGGTTTGTTCAAGCTCTAGCGCCTTGGATATATTTTCATCTCTGGTTAGGAATTCCAAATCAGCGCGCCATCTTCGGTCGTTGTCGCCTCGCCAATGACGGTTGAGGCAGCATAAAGAGAAATAGTCCGTAGGTGTAATGCCTGTGCCAGCTAGCTCTTTGAGCAGGCGATCAATGCCGGTCTTGCGGTTTTTGCCGATGCGTTTACATAGCTTGAAGCCGGGAAGGTGGTCAGCCCTGCTCTCGTTTTCTGTGATGCTATTATAAGCCGCTTGCACGCTTAGATAGGCGTTTTTAGGCTTCTCAGCCACTAAACCCACCTTGTTGTTGTTATGTGTTAATTTGTTAATTGTTTTGTTAATTACTGTTGAATTAAAATGTTTGTTAATTGTGTTAACGGGCGCGCGCGAGGATTCCGGGTTTTCGGGTTTCTTGTTTATTGGCTCGCTTTTCTTATTTTTGCGCTTATTTCCGGCGCTCGCGATCTTCTCTTCGAGAGCGTCCGCTAAGAAAGCCTGCACGCTTGATCCCTGCCTTATGGCCTCCAGCTTGAAAGCGCCCCAGAGATCCGCGTCAACCCGCGCTGCTATCGTCTTCTTCATCGTCTGTTTTTGCCTTTGTTAGTTTGCTAGTTTGTTAACATGTTAATTTTGTTAGTTTGTTAACATGTTAATTTTGTTAGTTTGTTAACATGATAGCTAAAATAAGCCTTTAAATATTGTCACCGTCAACCCCCGCCCCACATGCGAAGACGTTCGGCCAACGCTAAAACGCGATCAGCGTAACGAAACGCGCGCGGGCCTGGCCTTTTTCCTGCGTTATACATAGCGAGGCCCAACCGAAGATCGCGGGCTTTCCTGGTGTAATGCGTGAAGGCGCGGATCCCCGCGTCAATGGGATCGCCCGGCCAGAAGCGCGGGATGGCCTGGAGCGCGCCCACAGCCCCACAATGTGAAACCGCACCGGGATCAAACCTACTCTCATAATAACCTACTGCAATCAGCACAGCGGGATCTAACCCCTGAGCCTCTGCCCTGGTGCCTATATCGGCACAAACCGCGAAGGCTTGATCGTAACCCCCGCGAACAGGGAGAAGCATCACCAGGGAGCATAATAGAGCGCTCATCGTTTCTTTGCCCTCCATCGCGCAGCGCGGCCCTGCCTGATATCATAATGGACGAAGCGCCCAGGGTAGAGGCCAACCCCGCCTTGGGCGATCTTCCCGTCCCTGATTAGCTTCAAGATCACAGCGTGCAAATCCTCCGAAGTCATCCCGCGCACTTTCAGGTCAGCCGCTTTCGCGAGGAGGTGTTGAGACTTTGGGACGCCGGAATTATTCGCCGGGAGTCTGAAGCCTGAGTGAATGCGGATCGGCTTTCCGATCTCGTCTCGTATGCGTTGCACGTTATGAGCGAGCGCGCGCACGTTATCCATCAAGTGAGAAGGCACCGTGCCCCCCGTTTGAAACTCTTCAAGGGTAAAATTATCTGTCAACTTCATTCAAACCACCTCCAACCGGTTGGTTTTGTTCTTACGATGCCCCAAGATCCGCGCTCCTCAACCCAATCGATCTCGGAGACGGCCACAAACTCGAAGACCTCTTGACCGTTTACGCGATAGAAAAAGCCTGTTTTCACTGCGCGCAATGTGGGATGCCAGTCGCCTTGTGCCGAATATAAAAATCGCGCCTCTGGCCACGTTAGGCCGTTGTTTTTAGGTTCAAGTATTACCATGTCAGCCCCCCTTAGAATGGCACGTCATCTTCAGTGAATGGATCTTCTGGAATCATCTCGATTAGCGCCGCGTTGTTTTGCGCGATCACGTCTCCAAGATTAGCATCAGGCTCCGCCGCTGGGGGCTCTTCTGTGATCTCGAATTTCTTTTTCTTAGGCGCGCGTTTCTTCCTGATCTTCTTCTTCACGTCGTCAACGGTGTTGACCGGGTTAGCCGTCAACGCCTCGGGCTCTTCAATCCTGAGAAGCTCAGAAGGTGACCGCCCGACCTCACCAGCGATCTCCAGGTCTAAGGCGTCATCAAGCTCAAGCGAGCGCGGCAACATCGAGCACAGGCGACGAACTGCAGACTTGCGAGCCATCGCCGCGAAGTGGTTGCGCCATGAGTCTGACCGGCTATCCTTCGCGATCTTGTCGATGTCCTCGCGGGTCATAACCTCGAACTGAGGATCGGCGCTTTCAAAGTACGCGATGGCGTAAGCGCAAATCAGCTCCCCGCGCGGCCCGTCAATCTTTGGCTTGTGAATAAGGTTTGGGGTTAGCCCTTCGTCCCAGTCAAAGGCATCGTTTTTGAATACCACGTTTGCCTTGATCGTCTTCGCCGTTCCTGACCTTATGGCGATTGATATAAGCCCGCGCCAGCCTGGCACAAAGGTACACTTACGCCCGTATGGGACAAGATAGCCATGACCGTGCAACCCCGAGCAATCCAGCCCCATCCGCGCCGCTTGTAGCACGGCCTCGTATATAGACTCCTTCGAGCATTTAGCCAGCGCCGCGTTTTGGTGGATGGCGATTGAGGTCGCCTGGATCATCTGGCGCGCGGTTAGCCGCTTCGCCATCGCTGCAATTGCCGTCTGTTTGCCTTGTAGGTATTTCACAATTTCACTCATTGTCTGCCCCTTTGAATTTAGCTAAGAACGGGCGTTGCGCCGCGTTAAGTTTAGTGTATTGATCAATCAGCTCGAGAGCTGGGTTTATGGCTTTGATCAGCCCCTTATAGTCGGTGCGCCTTGATTGCTTTCGCGCCTTCCAGGTAATCGAAAACCAATCCGCCTCGATTCCTGACGCATCTCCAATGATACACTTGATCGCCGTCTTCACTTCGTCGCGCTGGGTTTCTAGCTCTTTGATCTGCGAATCAATAACTTGATATTGCCTAATCAGTTTTTGCTGGTCCTCGTTAGCTTCGAGCATATAGCCTTCATCTTTGGGCCATAGGCGGACAAGGTTTGAAGAGTCGCGAGACACGGGATCGGGCGGGCTGTTGCCCTTGATCGAATCGTGCCAAAACTCGCGCGCCGCTTCCACGAGCTGATCTTCTATCTCTTGATCGTGGTGGATTCGATAATGGCGAAACTCCTGCCCGGTTATGAGCACGCAAAGATCCCAATGCTGGATCGGGTCGAATCCCTGGAGCTTGCACATAGCGCGCGTGATCCACATGTACCATACGCACTGGAGGAGGTGCTCTTGTGGATATTTGTTTGATTCAGTTTCGCCCCATCTGTGCTCACTTCTAATGCCGGTTGTTTTGACCTCGAGACCCCAGAACCAGCGGCCCTCTTTCTGGTCGAATAGGATCCGGTCTGGGCTGCCATACGCCCAAGGGTGATCAGGATGGCGGATTGTGCCGGGGGTGTACATCTTCAGCCCGCGCGCGTCTGAGGCTAGCCCCCTGCGCTCATAATAGAGATCCGCCACAATAGGCTCGAGCTTGTTCCCCATCATAACCGCGTCATTCATCTTAAACGGCGCTCCTTCGCCGTGCTTATTCAGGTAGACGTCTAGCGCGGTCTTGTACGGGTGAAGCCCCATGATAGCAGCCGCGTCGGTTCCGCCCAGTCCTGACGCCCTGTCGAAGGTGTCGAAGTCGAATATGTGATCGTCAAGGTTCATTGGTTGCCCTTTTTTTTGTTCTGATTGTGAGTGCTGCTCGTTAGTTCATGTTTTGATAACTGTTCAGCAAATGCAGCCATCCCATTTTAGTGCGGGGAGTTTCGTATGGATAAAAACAAGGCTCTTCTTCAGGACACTCCATTTTTGCCCTTTTCATCTCCTTCAAAGCCCCTTTCTTAGTAGCTGTCCAGTGTGCTACATAGGAATCTCCATCATAACTTATCACTAAATAAATCACTGTTGTCCCCCATCCACTTGCGTCTCGCTATGCCCTAAGAGCCGGTCAATCTCGCGCCTGGTTATCCGCCAGTGTCCGCCGATTTTCACGCCTTTGATCTCGCCGCTGTAAAGGTGGCTTTTTATCGTGCGCGTCCCCATGCTCAGGATCTCGGCTACCTGCGCGACGGTGTACGCCTCGGGCTGTTTTTCTGTGGTCTTCAATTTCTGCCTCCTAATGTAGGCTGGTAGTTCTGGGATTGTTGGTAGGTTCATGGGTTGCCCTCCGTCATTTGTTGGTTTGTTGTTTATTGTGCGGGCGCAACCCGCGCGCTTGGAAAACACCTGATAAAAACAGGATGCGCCCGCACGTCTTATAGATCGCTATGCGAACAAATCATCTTGCATATCTTCAGACTCTGCCTCTGCAAGGTTTCTGCACGCTTGATCGTAATATTCACGCTTCAACTCGAAGCCCACAAACTGGCGGCCCTCTTCAAGCGCAACATAACCCTCAGACCCTATCCCTGCGAATGGAGATAGAACCAGATCGCCGGGGTTGCTCCAGAGTTTTAGGGCTCTCCGTATAACCTGGAGTTGTAGCGGGCATATGTGGCGCTCGTCCTTTTCACTTCTGGCAGACCTGAATTGTAGAGTGTTGCTTGGGTTTATGTCATCCCATACAGGCGAGGCGTACCGCTGCCAAAGCCCTACTGGGAATGTCTCGTTTGTGTGCTCAACTCGCTCGGGGTTGTCTCCTGGCTTTCTCATTGTGACGAGGTAATCAGCGAGCCCCTGGCGATTCATGCAAGAGTCTTTTTTTATCTGTTTGTGGAGTAAGCCGAGCGCCTTTGTTCTTTGCATTTGAGTTACGGGATCTTTCCAGATGCAAACCTCAGAATGATATATCCACCCAGCCTCCATGAACTCGCGAATGAGATCCCCTCGAAAATCGGATAGACCTATTACACCGTCCTTCGCCTTCGACGTGGGTATGTTCATGCAGTGAAAAGACAACAGGCGGCCAGGCATTGTAACTCGAAGCAACTCCGAAACCAGAAACCCAAACTGCTCGAAGAATTCCGCGTGATTTCTGCAATTCCCCATGTCTCTGGTGCTCGCTGAGTAGGTGTATAGCGATGAGAATGGAGGAGAGAAGACGGTATAATGAACAGAATCATCATCCATCTTTGATACGCCCTCAACGCAATCTCCGTTATACATCGCCCAATTTTGTCCGATCTCTCTATCTTCCATGTAAGTTTCCTTTGTTCTTGATAGTCCGCCCCAATCATCCATGGAGCACATATATTCAACCATTGATGACGCCATGATCTCCGCGTCTCTTTCCTTTCTGCGAATGCTCGCCAATACAGGTAACTCTTGTTCAGAAAGCGCAATATGCACATTTACCGATCTATCCTGCCCGAAGCGCCAACACCTGCGAACGGCCTGATAGAATCTCTCATATGAATGAGTGAGCCCAGCAAATGCCATGTTGTGGCAGTTCTGCCAGTTCATTCCAAATCCGGCGATCTGTGGCTTCGTAACTAGAACGCGGATCTCTCCACGTGAAAACGCCATCATCCTCTCTGCCTTCACGTCGTCCTTATCGCTCCCGCTCACCTGTACTGCGCCATGGATGAACGTGGATAGCGCGTCGCCCTCGGCATTCAGATCGCACCAAACCAGCCATTGTTCATCGCTGTCATTTACAAGGTCAGATATTATCTGAGCGCGGCTCTCAAGGCTGGCTTTTCTCGCCGCTCGGAGATCCGTCAAGGATAGGGCTGTCGGGAAAAGCACGCCATCCTGTTCAAAAGAGCTCTCCGCGATATGCTCGATGATATTACATTCTGGCAAGTCGAAGCCTTGCGCAGGAAATCCAAGATCGGCTGGCGTCTTTATCGCGACCCCCCACGTTGATACCCATTTCCAGAAGTCATCCTCGGCATGTCCCTTTAGCCTCCATTTTGAAGTCTCGCCGCCATCGTGAACAAAGAATGTTGCGAGCATTTCCGCGCGGCTCATCGCTCCAAGAAACTCCGCATGGTTTCCAAGCTCCATGTGATCGTTTGGGGCTGGGGTTGCGGTACATGCAAGCCGAAAAGGAAGCGCCAAAGACGCCTCTATTATCGCTGTTCTGGTCTTTCCGTCGTAACTCTTCAGAATGCTGCTCTCGTCCAATACGATCCCGCTATATTCTGAAAGGTCGAATTTGTGAAGCTGTTGGTAATTCGTAATCGTAATCGGCGCCGCCTTCTTACCGTCCCGACTAACGGCTGCGCTTATTCCAAACCGCCGAGCCTCCGATGCTGTCTGCTGCGCAACTGCTAACGGTGTCAGGATTAGGACGTCTCCAGGCACATGTCGCGCCCATTCTAGTTGCATGAATGTTTTGCCGAGTCCGCAGTCCGCAAATATAGCGGCGCGGCCCTTAGATAGTGCCCAGTCTACAATCCTCTTCTGGAAATCGAATAGCTCAGAAGATAGCCCCTCGATCCTTGTGATCCCGCGCGCTGGCGCTGCGATTGCTTTTCTGTCTAGGAAGTCTTTATATGCGCCCATTGTTCTGCCCCGTCTGAATGTTTAATTCTATGATCTAGCCTGTTCAATTTCTGCGCGATAAGCGCCTCAACCTCGCCATCTTCTCCGAATGTTTCTGATAGTTGCCCCGCGACGATCATAACGTCGGCGATCTCTGATAGCACATCGCCCTTGGAGCATTTACCGCGCGAGTAATGGTGTATTGCGACAATCAATTCGCCGCACTCCTCAACCATCATCCCAAGTTGCGCAGGCTCGCCCCATAGGCGTATGATTTTTTGAGATACAGATGCAATCCGATCTCTTAGTAGGTCTGTTTCTGTCATCGTCTGCCCTCGGTCTGTTGTTTGCGTCCCAGTCGGATCGTTTAGTCTGCGTATTCACCTTCTCCATATGCACGGTCAACAAGCTCTTGAAGCTCAACGTTCTGCCGCTGGAGCGTAGCAACGCCCGTCCATGACTGGTTAGGCTTGCTCTCACGGGATGACAGAGCGTCAAGCAGTCGGTTCAAGTTGTTACGTGTCGCGGCGGCGGCCGTGGCCATTGCTTCGTTCATGGCTGTAGTGTCTGCGTCCATTTTCTGCCCCTGGTTTGTTTTTGCGTTGCTCATATTCAGATAGTACATGCCGGTTTCGCGCTTTGCAAGTCTTTTTTTCACTTTATTGCGCTTTTACTCTCACGCCCCGAGAAAATCACAACAACACACGTCGGCGCTACAGTGATCTGCGCGATGCTCTTCGATCTCATATTCTAGATCCTGCAACCGTTTTAGGGTGTCAGCTAAGGTGGCCCGCAGGGCTTTGTTTTCCCGCTCGAGCCTGAAGCGGCGGCCCTGCTCCGCGCATAGCTGCAAGCGCCATCTGCGCGCCTCTGGATGCTCTTCTGTGGTCTTTTCTTGTTTGTTTGTTTTGCTCATGGGGTGCCCTCTTTGTCTTCATTCATCCACTTCCAAAAAAATTTTTCAGGAAGGTATTTTGCTTTTAGTGTGTCTATTTCTTCTATGAGGCGCGCGTTTTCCTGTTCTAATCGGGCGATTTTTTCAGCGTCTTTGTTTGCCTGGTGGTTTGTTTCGCTCATGTTCTGCCCTCGCTGGTTTGGGTTGTTCAGTGCAGCTCCACCACAAAGAATAGAGGGAATGTCACCCCGCCCACCTTGATCGATCTGCGGTACATTTTGCGGGGGTAGTGATCGGCTCTGCTCGCGCTGCGCTCAGCGTCCGCCATTTCGGGTGTCACAAAAACATATCCCGCGCCTCCCATGTGTTCATGGTATCCGTTTATTGTGTTGATGTGGGTGGTGCCTGCCACCCTTTGAATCGTTTCTGTTGGTGCGTTCATTTTCGTATCCTTGGTTGAGGCTGGTTGGTGGTTTCGGGCAGTTTGAAGCGTGCCCAGGCTTGGGGGTTTATGCGTGCTGGCTGTCTTGTAGAATCTCGCCCTTTGCGGCTAAGTGCTTGCATATTTCCAGCCCAAGATCCGTGAAACGGTAAACCATATCTCGCGGCCGGTTTTTCGCAACGGTGTAGGCTTCAATGTCCCTTATCCTGATTATCCCTTTTTTTACTAAGTCGCTCAGATTTCCGCGCATCTGTTTAGTGGGTCTTATGTTCCCACAGCTTACCCACGCATCACACGCCCAACCCGACCAATCAAGAGAATGATCCGCGTATTTTTTCAAAGTAGAAAGGGTTGCAGGGGTTAGGTTGCTGATTGCTTGTTCTGTTGTTGCTTCGTTCATGTTCTGCCCTCGATGGTTGGTTGTTTGCGGGCAGTTTGAAGCGTGCCCAGGATCTAAGACAAATCAAGAGTAAAAGTAGAGATCAACCCACTTGCGAGCTTGACCCGTAAGCGTAACAGACCCATAAAACAAGCCATCTTCGCGGGGCTCAATATCAAGACGCCGGTTTAATGTTGTTGCCATTGGGAGCGAGTCTGGCGCGTTATGGTACCGGCCAAACCTGTTCCATTCACTGGTCATCTTGGTCAGTGCCCTACACGCCGCTGCGTTACTTTTCTGCCCTGTTGTTTTGTATGTCCTAGCTTCCATTCTCTGCCCTCGGTTTGTTTTTGCGTTGCTCATACTCAACAAATAGCCGATATCAACAAACCAGTCAAGCCTTATTTGCACTTTTTTTCACAATAAAGCGCGGCCCTGCCTGTTATTTCTTGCGTTTATTGGCTCGGTTAGTTGGTCCGGGCACGTCGATACCTGTATGTCATCTGAAACATTTTCAGTTTTTCCCGTGTTTTCTTCAGAAGCTTTAATCCCTGAAGTGTGATCAGGGGGTAACGATAGGCGATCTTGTGTGCTATCGCCCCGCAGCGCCCACGGAAGCCGCGCCAAGCGCAACCCCGACCGCGAACCACAGCTCTGGTTTTCTGTACCAGGGATCCGGCTTTACCTGCTCCACCTTCACAAGCTCGCGATCTGTATCTCTTAGCGCCGTAGCAAGGGCCGCCCGCTCATCCTGGCAAAGCTTCAGGTCTACCCCTGCCCGCTTCGTCTGCGTCTCCTTTTCTGCCTCGCACCTTGGGAGGTCCACGTCTCGCGCTTTGATAAAGTCTCGCGCCCATGCGTCAGGAATCAAAACCCCCGAGCATGCTGTAACCTCTCCAGACTCAACAGGGATCGCGCCATCGCAGACGGCCCCGGACAACAGAAGGATCAAGATCGCGCCGGTCATCGCCGAAAGCTCCTATTGATTAGCGCCGCCAATGCTGCCCGAGAGTCGCCCGCCGCTGTCTCGATGGCCGCCGCCGTTTTATCTATCGCCGCGATCTTGTCTTTGTGCTCTGCCTCGATAGCCTCTAAAGCCTCTTCGGCTCCGTTTTTAGCATCCTGGCGCGCGCTGAACAAAGCGACCTCAACCCGGGCGCGACTCACAGCTACAGAAACGCGCCTTTTTTCCTCACGAGCTCTCCGGGCAAGGTAAACGGCCAGGCCGATCAAAACCGCGCCCAGGCCGACAATCCAGCCCGCGTATTTTTTGAGCTTTCGCTTTACATAAAAGAGCATATTAGGGGCGGTGGTAGGTGGGCAAACCATACCACCGCCCGGATCGGTGATCCCAGAAAACAAACCAAACCGGGATCACAGAACGCAAATCACGATTTAAACTTTGCGGCCGCGTCTGTGATTCCCTGTGCGCCTAGATAGGCCATCAATACAGACTCGAACTCGCCGCCCGAGATAACGCCGAGAAAAGCGGCAGCCCCCGCGACCAGCACAGCTAGCAGCTTGCGCGAGAGTAATTTATTTAGGAATTCCTTCATCATGGCCTAAGCCCCTGTCATTTTGGTTTCTATTTTCACGAGCCGCTCACGTAGCGCCGACACCTCAACCCACAACTCTTTTCTACCCCCGCGCTCAATATCTCCAGCCTTGTTTTGTGAGTCTCTGATCGCTGTTAAATCAGCCTCGATACCTTCGAGCTTTTCTTTAACATCATCTGCGCGCGATCCTTGATCGCTTTCCATTTTTTGAAGGCGTGACGCGAGACGCCAAAGAAGCGGCAACAGGAAACAACCCGCCCCCGCTATGGCCTGGCCGATATTGATAAGGTCATCCACGGGCTAGAGCTTCCATCCGCGAACATAAGCATATGCGCCGATACCCGTGCCGGATGCGTTGAAATAATATTGGAGAATATTTGCCAGCGTTCCCGTAGAGCTTGCAACATAGCCCGCGCTGGTAGCCGTGGCAGACAGGGGTAGATCAATGGTTGACTCCTCCTGTTTGCCCCCTCCCGCAGCCGCATTATCAAGATCGTATGCCTGGTGTATTAATTCCAGAGAATCCTCATAATTGCCATCTGCGGTTGTGCGTCCATCGTAGGAATACAGCCAATAACAACTCCGAGACGAGGCCCCCGTACAGGAAGAAGATGCCTTTATAAACGCGGTCCCTCTGTTCTCGTATGCCGTACCGGCCACGGGAGAAGGTGCGCACCTTGACACGTCAATTGCGGCGGAGTCTGAATGCTGCGCGCCCGCGTAAAGCACGTTCAACCCACCCTGGCCGACGTTGCCGCCGCCCCCTGTCAAATACATGCAACGTCCGGGGGCGGTCTGCCGAAACGCTACAACCCCGCCGAGGGAAAAGGCAGAGGGAACAACAACCGATGTAACCGTCCCCCAGTGGGTTGCGTTATTGACCGAGATCGCCGTGTTTCCACCGTTGGAGCTAGCATAAGCCGATCCCGTCATTTGCCACATGACAACCTTGCCCCCTCCATAATGCGCAGCGGTCACACCGAAGACGCTTGGCCCTAGTCCGTTTATCGCTGAAACCAGCGCGGTTGCAACGTCCGAGCCGGATGATGCTGCACTCGTGTCAACGGCTACATTTCCGCCCGTGATCGAGGAGTCTGCGTCAATCTCGAAAACCTTAGTAACTGCCGATCCGGTTGTGTAGTTATCTATCAGCGTGATCGTGGATGCGTCAGCCGGGACTCCTGTTAGCGTGAAAGTCGCGACCGCTGGAGCTGTATAGCTAAAGCCCCAAACAACATCCGAATAATGGGAATAGCCTGCCGGAAGCGAAAAAGACCCGCCGATTCCTGTAACGCCTGGCTCGAGCTTGCCAGAGGTATGCGCCAGCAAAGCCGCGCTTCCGTCTCGCTTGCTTATGATTCTCACGTCGTAGAACGTACCAGCCGCGACCGCCCCCGTGTCGAGCTTGCCCGCCCCGGTCCCTGTAAGGTCAAGGGTCATCCCTGAACCGCCGGGAGCAAATTCAAGCGTCAGGCTATCGCCCGCGCCATTTGTAACCGGCACAAAACAAGATCCCGTTATATCGCTCGAGTACAGCATCACCTTGTTTGAGGTTAAATAGTTGTCATCCATCGCATAACGAAAAGACAACCCGATCCCATATGAGGGGATCGCCTGCGATAAAACATTAGCGTTGCTATAAAACAGGCCCATCTCTAACCCCCGTCGATCTCGTCAAGGTTGTAACTTCTAATCGTTACGCTTCCGCCGCTGGCATCTGACCAGTAAACCCGCAAAGCCTCATAGACCCCTTCAAGCTGGAAGATATCGTTATTCGATAGGGTCTTCACGGTCGTATATTGATCCGCTGGCCCCTTGGCGGAAACGCTAGCAGAGGTTGTGACCCCTGTTACCTGTAATTGATGGGTTGTGTAGTTGCCCATATAGGAAGCATCGAGATCAATATAAGATCCCGCGCCGCCTGTCTGAGAGTAGGTCATTTTTTGAGGCATGGTTTTAGCTCCTGTTGTTTGTTGTTCATAGCATAATCTGGGGCGCTTTGTGGGTTATGCTGATTTTTTGCTGAATTCTACGGATAGGCCAAAAACCTCGGTGATGACTGTGCAGGATAGCTCAAAAACAAGATCCGTTACAGTGTCTCCGCCTGGCGATGCTAGGGGCCACGGCCCGAGCTTGAACTTTAAATAACCGGGGTAAGGGTTGCCACCTTCCGATGCCGTGCTACCATCAACGGAGGCGGTTTTTGTTTGTGAGTTATATATAACCGTAAACGTCCTATCGGTCGTTATCGCGCCCGCCTTGACCAGAAAAAACACGGTTACGCTTTCCGCGTTGGGCGGCGCTTGAAATAACCCGTACTGGCTCGCTGTGTTCATCTCACCGCAAGTCGTCGCCTGGGTCGAAGGATAACCGCGATAACATAGCCTTTGGCGATATAAGGCCTCAACATGGTGGGCTGGGCTGATTTTAACGTTAATCCCCTCGGGGGGGGTGTCAACATAGGCCGCAAGGATACCGGCCGGATATATGTTGGGGCTGTCTGTGTAAATTAGGTTGGGCACGTTCAGACCTCGTAAACGACATAGCTTTCAACAGGCCCGGAGAAGGCAATGGACAGGTGCTCCGTTGTGGTTACGGCGCTTGTTGTGTAGAGGGTGGTGGCGCTGCTAGATGATACCGTTGAGGATCCGCCATCACCATAAAGAGATCCCGACGTGCCAGAGGTGGCAAGAAACGACATTTTAAAAGATGGGGTTGTATCGTAGCTCGTAACCCTAAAAGACCTCGACAGGTCAATCTGTGGCGCGATCTCGATCGTGTCTGTTCCGTCGCGCATCAGCTCGTGAGAGAAATAAGCGAGCGCCGCGCGCCGCGAATCAAGTATATACCTGGGCGCCGCTATAAGCCTGCGGATCGCGTCCGTCCCGATAGGCATCCCAGAAGCCAGGGCATCAGGATCGGGGGGCAGCTCTGTTATTCCGTTTGCGTCGTTTGCAGCGGGCACAAAATAGCCGCCATAAACCTCAATCGTTCCGCTTTGCGCTGAGCACTTGATCGCGGCCTTTTCTGGGTCGCCTGTTCCAGTCGCGCCGGTTATCGTGGCAATTGCCGGTGTCGTTGATGCTAGAGACGCCGTGGAATAACTCGATCCGTCATAGTCAAAGCTGATTGTTCCGTTAGCACCCGCCCCGGTCACCTTGTAGACAATGTGAAGCTCGAACGCGCAAGAGCAGGGAGATAAAACGGTATTGATGAAAAGTTGCAATGTGCCTGACGTGGTTGACTTGTAGCTCAGAGGGCTAACCCCGCCGAGGATCGGCCGGTAATTCGACATTATATGATCTGATCTCTGCGTGAGATCAGAATAAAGACCCGCGCTTCTCAGCGTTCCCGCGTCGAGTTTTCTTTTAACCCAGGTCAAAGCGATCCCCCGTCGTCTGTGTGCGCCCATAGCTTCTGTCTGTCTGGCGCGTCTGCTGTAGCCGCGAACGTGATCCGGTGGCTTGTGGTTAGCCATGACGGTAGGGGCGCAAGAAATGTTATATCGTTCCCGGTGCTGCTGGCCATCCTATTTGTTTCGGCGCGGGTGTTTTCGTTTCCTGGATCGTACAGCAAAACCTTTGACGTATCTCCAACCCAAAACCACTCGGCGCGGCCTGATGGAAGCGTGATCGTTTTTGTTCCCGCGTTGATGCTGGAGATCTCGGAATCGGGACAATAATAATCGGCGACAATTGCAGCCCAGACCGCGAGGCGCACAGTACCCCCTGAGCCGTCAAGGTTGCGCGTAACCCCCAAAACCCGCCCGCTAACGCTCGATCCACGGTGGCCGCCCGTTGTGAAATCCGCGAATGCGTAATGCGTGCCGGTGATCTTTAGTTTATCGCCTGGGTTGAGATTCCAAACGGACTCAGGCCCGAGCGCAAGATCGTATATATAAACGTTGGATAATATCTGGTCAGGCGTTGTTATCGCTTGAACCAGCGAGGCCAGGCGCGGTCCTTGCCAGTGATCGGGCACCTTGAACGACTGTTTTTTAATGCCCCCTTCCGCTTGGATTCTTAGCTGGTTGCGGATCGTTAGCTTCGGTTTTGACTCGCTAAAGAACTCTACCTCGATCACGTTTGGAGGCTTTGCGCGCGGTCCGATCCTGATCGGGGTTGTAAGAAGTTTAGATGTTGCGATCTCGTTTGACGTGTCAGCCTCTTGTGGAGAAAACACGGGTTGCGCGCTGATCTTTGTAGTGCCGCTTTCAAATCTTTGAGTAACCGCAATCTTGAGCGCAATCGCGTCAATGAATAGCGAGTTTGCGTCCATATCAAACGCCACGAAAGGTGAGACGGCCTTCTCTAGATTAGAGCTGGCAAACGTGGCCTCAATCCAGTCAGAAGGAATCCGAGCACCCCAGCCGATGGGCAATAGATCCGAAGACCCGAAAGCGCCCGCCGTCGCCGAGCTTAGAACCGCGCCGCCGCTGGTCTGTAAGAGCTTTGACCATACGTCGCCCAGGGTATTTTGACCGCTAACAAATAAGCACTCATTAACCTCTTTTACTTCTGAGGTGTTAGAGCTTGCTTCCCCGTATAAGAGATCCCCCAAAACAACGAAATAATCAGAGCTGGACCACTGAGACGCAAGCGGCATAACCCGCAAAACCCCCGCTACAAACTGAACGTCTCCCCGCTTATATGTTACCATCTGGCCCGCGATTGGCGCCCCTGCGTAAATCTGATCGGACCCTTCCTCCGGTTGAGTGACTAAAAACCCGCCCCTCGCTATCGGCGACGGGTGATCCTCGAACGGCTCAATGTTTACAATTGGGATCTCCCCCGCTCCCTCTGCGTACCAGTTAGTTGACCCGCCGATAGCTGGCCACATTCGCGAGGCGGATCCCTCTGGCATGAACTGCGCACCTTTTAGATCTTTTCCGTTTGGCTTGATCTCCAGGCATATTTTTCCTGCCTCTTCGTTTTTGAGGGCTCGGCATGTTGTGATTCCGCCCAACGCCTGAAGCTTGGCCGCAACTAAAACCCACAAGTCAAAGACCGACAACACCCGCGAAAGGTGATCGACCGCAACCCCGGACAGGGGCTCAACCGTGAACGTTTCAAAAGAAAACGCGCCACCCGTCTCTTCTACATCTTCAACCCTTATCTTGCCGCCTGAGGGCCAATATATGGTCCGGTCATACCAGCGCCCCTCGCTCGCAATTTTCCACGCTTGGCCCCATCCGTATTTTTTATCAGCTGCCCGCTCTGCCGGGAGGGCTCGAACGCTTATCCCTGTTGGGATTATTTGGGGCTGGCCGTCAACGTGTCCGATCCATATGCGAAACGAGGCATCTGAAACCGTGAACGGGGCGCCAAGCAGATCTCCCTCGGGGGTTGCGGCTACCGCCCAAACCTCAACCAGCCTCCCCCGCCATAATACCGGGCGATCCGTTATTAGCGACCAGGCCCCTGATACCCCGTGGGGAGCCGCTGTGGCGTAATTGATCCCGGTAGAGGTAACCCCCGCGCCGCGTGTGCATCCCGTGAAATTCACGGATGTTTTGCCCGAGTATGCGATCTTCTCGTGACCCCAATAAAAAGATCCGCTTGATGGGAATTCACTTGTTCCGCTAGTGGGGATCGTTGTGTCTGCTATTGGTAGCGCCGCTATTAGTGAAGTGATCTTTGTGGGGTTTGCAAAATGCGACGAATAGACCCCAGATGCGCTCAACGTGTCAGCATCCAGAACAATATCGAGAGCGCGCCCGGATCCTATTGCCTCCCCCGTCTTGATCTCTGTGCTGATAATTTGATCGGCTATTCTTAGCGATGGCGCGTAAGTTACCCCAGACAAACCAGGATCGGGACCATCGCCAAAACAGACTCCGGGCAAGCCTTGAAACCGTACATAATAATGGAGTGGTAAACGGTGGCGAAAGGCTAAACTAGGGTCGCTCATATCTGAACCTTTAAATCAACAGTCCAAACCTCTGCGCCCATAAACGCCTCTTTACCGCTGGAGCTGTAGCCTATCAGCTCAACGTCAGTTAATTTCCCGTCGAGGTTTGAAAGGCTAAACGCGCCAGCGTCTGCGGTAGGTTGACAGCTTATACGGCCTTTGTAGGCCATCCAGTCCAGCACAGACCCCGCGCCTCCTGCTATGTTTTGAGAGGTTCTTATGTTTCCAAGCTGTGTGTATCCCTTCAGGTTCAAAACCTGCCCCTTGATGAGGCTGTACCCATCGCCGCTTTTCTCCCTGCCATCGTGAGCGGTCGAAGCGTCTATCGACTCAACCGATAAGCCGTCAAAATAAAGCGCGCCCGCTGGGGCTGTGCCGGTGGGCCGCCATTTATCAACGGGGTACTCGAAACCAAAAAACCCCCGCGCGGGCCACCATGGAATAAACCAGGTTTTATCAGCCGCCGACGATATCTGACAAACCTTGTTTGATTCGCTCCAAGCTATCGAAAGATCGGATCCTGTTGCCGTCGCGAGCGCAGAGTTGAGCGCGGTAACGCAAGCCTCAAAACCCAGATAGTCTCCAGCCGCCGAAAACGCAAGGGCGCTCGGTGTCCCGCTGTTGTAATCGGGATGGACAAGGTAAAGGGACTTTAAAGTGCTAAAGCCGATGGGCAAGGATCCATATACAAACGGCATGATTAAAGCTCCGTAAACCCACTGAAAACAAGCCGCGCTTTATCCAGCCCCGCCGAAAAATATTTATAATCCTTGATTCGCATCGTCCAACAATTACCACCCGATACAGTGTCAGCCAATGTCAAATAACCGTTTTGCTCTATCTCTGTTGTGATGCTCGCCGCGTTTGCCCTGGTCGCCACGGCCTCGAGCTTGATCCCTCGCCCTTGCGCGCCGCCTGCGCCGCTCCCGTGTCCTGTTTTATGGTTGCCCGTATGGCTAAGATCCGCGCTAGCTAATAGAACAGGGTAAGCCGTAATCGCCGTGTTTGCTGTTAGTGTTGAGCCGCCCGATCCGCTTGTGGTTGTAGCTGAAAAGCCAAATGCGGCAGCTAGCGCAGATGATGAGAATATCACGTCAAAATTGGCATAGTTCCAAACGGTTAATTTCTTATCGCTGTTGATCGTAAAATTCGCGCCTGTTGCGATTTGGGACAAGATGGCCCACGATGCGATAGGGGCTGATCTCCCCTTGGGGTAAATCTTAAAGTCTTCGGGATAGCTTGGGTCTGTTTTATCTCTGAGGGTTACAGAATCCGAGCCGTTAAATGTGGTTGTGGATATTGCGAGGAAAAGGCTCAAACCCCGGTGCCCTCCATGCTGCCGAGCGCGGTTTTTATTTGCGCCCCGATTCCCTGAGCATCTGTCACAACCCCCGATATATTGATCACGATCTGGCGATCTCCTCGGTCCCTTTCTCTGTCAATATCCTTTGAGACGGCCTGGAGCCCCGGAGAAGCCGCGCCGCCTGCGCCGCCAACAGAGCCAACTCCTGCGGCTATTCCGCCATAAAGCGCAGCGGCCGATCCATGGGCCGCCATCGCTGCCACATTGGGAAACGCCGCGAAGGCCGCCGCCGTCTCGAATACCGCCATGATCGCCGCGATGGATCGCTTTGAGTCTATAAACTCGCCCGCCGCCGCCGCTACTACTCCGCCGGATCCTGCTATGGCTTCAGAAACGCCGATCTGGTTTTGTTCGAGCTTTGAAGATATCGACGCAAGGCCAGCCATCGCGGTTCCCATGGTCGCAAGCTCATTGCCTGCAAACTGCCCGGACATGGCGCCCAGTGAAGAAAGCGCCGCGCTAACATCTCTGGTAGCCTCTGCCTCTTCTCTTGCGGCTTGTGATGCAAGTGAGCGAGCGTGAGCAACCTCGCGCAAGTGATCGGCCATGAGGCGCTTCCCTTCGATCTCTTTAATGTCCGCGTTTAGTAGCTCCTGTTTCAGGCTCAATGCTATCTGCTCGCTCTCAGTTTTCGCGCCAATAGAATCAAGCTCTGTCTGCCTAAGCTCTATATTTATGCGCCGGATCTTGATCGATTTTTCGTTTTCGCGCGCTACATTCCGAATAGAGGAGAGCTCCGCGTTTAGGTCAAAGTCTTTTTTAGCCTTCGCTCTCGTTTTCGGTGCCTTTCTTTTCATCACAGGACCATCCAGCGCGGCCTCTCCTGCTAAGAATGCAAGCTCTTGAAGCCTGATCTGTTCTTCGTTCATCTTGGCAAGCGCTGCCCCGAGCTTCTGGATTTCTGTGATGTCAACCCCGAGAGGATCCTCGAGTATTTTAGCGCGCTGTTTTTCTAGGTCGATAAGCGTTTTTACGTTGCTCGCCATCTGCGCCTTGATCGCCCCGGTTGCAGTTTCCACGCGCAGAATCTTAGCAAGCTCCGCGAGCCTATCCCGTTCGCTCTCTGTGATAGTCCCGGCGGCATCTTTCATCTTCAGGAGGTTAGACTCCGCCTTCACTAGAGATTGAGTGCTCTTGCTTACGGCCTTTCCTGTCTTGCTCCAAAACTTATCAAGGTCCGCCATCGTGGATTTTTGCTTCTCCAAAACCTCCGCTTGCCACTCAAGATCGCGCGCCAGCTGCTCCGCTATCTCCTGGCTTTTCATCGCCTCGGCAGCGCGTTTCTTTTCCTGTTCTGTCAGAAGCCCAAGAGGATCGGATGCTATAAAGTTGACGACTGAGGAGATCAGCCCGCCAATTCCCCCCACCCACTTCATCACCTTTCCGGCTATTTCTTCGGCTATGCCTGCCAGCGCGACAAAACCTGACCTGATTCCTTCCACGGCTTCCGTTATTTGATCGCTCAATATCCGATCTAACGTTTTCATGATCGGCACAAGGAACGACGCGACAACATCCAACACACCGCGCAATAGCTCACCGATAACCTGGAATCCAGCCTGGAACGGGCGCATAATAATAGAGGCTGCGGGCACAAGGGACTCCACCAGCGCCTGAATCGCCTCCACAAACGGCGCTAAGGCCTCAAATATGGGGTTGAAAAGCTCACCCATTGAAACCCCGAAATCGGAGAAGGTGGCGGTTATTCGCTCAAATGCTGTGATAGGTCCACCAGATCCCCCGACTTCAATACCCTCCATTCCCTTTCTAACTTCGCGAATCGTGACCGCCATCTTCTCCTCTTGAGATAGAACGTGCCCGATAGCGTCCGACTCTTTTTTCCAAGCCTCTGTCAGGTTGTCTACTAACCCCAATTTCTGGAGGTACATTTGACGTCCGGTCTTGATCGCTTCCGTCATCTGCCGAAGACCTGATCCCACGTCAAGCCCGAGCGCGGTAAATCTGAGATCTAACTTTTGCAGGTTTTCCGCCGTGATCCCGAGATCCACGTTCATCTCTTTTTGAACCGTCATAAAATCCACAAGCTGTTTTGTGGAATATACGCCACCGGCCTCGCGCTTTAGTTTTCTAATTGCGATTGTGGTTTCCCCGAAGCCATCCCCGAGCCTAGACAAGCGAAACGTCAACGCCGCCGCCTCCTCAGCTTGACCCCTAAACGCGAAAAGCGCCGCAACCGCAGCCATAACGCCCCCGGCTAGCCCCATGAAGCCCAGCCCCGCGCCGCCTGCTCCCGCGCCCATACCACCGAGCGCCTTGATCACTCCGTCGCCGCCTGGGATAAACTTACCAATTGCGCCGGTAAGCCCTCCCATGTCTTTTCCGGCTTTGCTAAATTTAGCGCCTGTCTTATCTGCCTGCGCCGCTGTTTTTTTGAACTTGCCGTCAACCTTCTCTATTACCTTAGACGCCTGGTCATGTCCCAGGAGCTTGAAGGTCATCTCATATCTTCCGACGCTAGCCATTTTTAAACGCCTCTTTTTGTGCTTCAGCTGTCGCTGTGTCTATCGCTGATTTGAGATCAGAAAGCCCGCGCACGATCCAAGGTGCCCAGCCTTCAGGCCATTCGCTCAAGGGTGACACCTTAGCCGCTCCGAATAGTTCGAGGATTACAGTCCAACGCCTAGAAGATAGCACAGAAATCGGGCACGCATCGAAAACATATGCGCCGTATTCGCCCGCGAGGTCTTCACAGTTCCCAACGCATCCAGAAAATGCACATGTTATCCCGTGGATCTTTCTTAGTTGGCTGACGTTTGCCGTTGTGACGGCGGCTCTTTTGCTTTGGTAGGGTCCCAGGTTGACTCTGTTAACACCCACAGCCCCAAGCCGATCACAAGCCCCGGATGGGCGTTTTCGATCTCAGCTTTCCATTTGTCATCGTCCCAGGTTGATCCGTCAGGGTTTTGGATCTCTGTAACGCACATTTGTGCGATCTCGAAGGCGGCCGCTAGGTATTGCTCTTGCAAGCTGTCATCTTTAAGCCCCTTGATCGATATAGAAGCGAGTCCTATATGCTCCCGATTAGTTAGCGGTCTAACGCGAAATAGCGCCGGGGTTGCGTTGCGCTTTATCTTGCACAACGCGACGGGCGCGACGTCTAGATCCTGATCTGGGAACTTCTTCACCGCAGGATCGTAGCGGTAAACCAGCGCCGTCGTATCGTCCGCGCGAATGAACCAGGGGTGGTCGTTCTGTGGTTTGTTTTGCCCGTTTTTTTTCATGCTTTACCCGAAGGAGATCCTGAAGTCAGTATCCGCTGTGGCTTCTGCCGTGGGAGCCTGTATTGCTGTATCTCCCGTATAGTTACCAACTCCGAACTCTACTGACAAGCCATGAAGCCCGCCTTGATCCTCTGCTGCCACGGACTTGTAAAACGGCGCCGGTATGTAGATCCCCAGCATTTTGCCAGGCTCGTTGCCAAGCTCATATCGAATCGCGTCTCCGGTTGTTCCTACAAGATCAGCCCAGGCCGACGCGGTTAAAGCGTCCGTGGATGGGATAGACATTGAAAGCGAGACGTTGCGATCTGTGAGGATATATTGTGCGATTCCTTCAGATGCGGAAAACTGGCGCGCTTCGGTGAGCGTGTTTGTAATCGTGATCGACAGGTCGCCAATTGGGAGCTCTGTGTTTGCGCTGCCTGTAGTGGTACAAAGCGAACCTCCCGATCTGCCGATTGCTACGGGAAGATAGGGGTCTGTCACAGAATAGGCCGCCGTGCCGCCTCCAGCGGGGGTTTGTAGCCAGGTTCCAACACGACACGAGAAATCCACCTCGAGAAAACCGGCTGGACTACAGCTAATGGTTGCGCTCTCAATTACACAATCTGAGAGTGTATAGTGTTGATCTGTGTTTTGCCCCTGCCACAAAAAGGTCAAAGGCGTGATAGCTGTGGAGAGATAAACGGTATTTGTTCCGTAAAGCGTCCCAGATGAAGCGACCGCATCAGATAGCGGGTAGGCCAAGGTCAACTCCTCTGGATCCGGGTCGCCGTCGCCAGACTTGATCATCCCCAGGTTGTATTCTCCAGAGGTCGTTGAGGGTACAATGATCCCAGCCCCGGCGGAAAGGCTCGCGGTCGTTCCATCGCCAACCTTGACGTTAGTTGTCGTCGAGCCTGTTCCGAGCTCGGTTGTGTAGTTATCAATCAAACTAGCCCCGAGCGCGTATTTTAGAAGTTCCGCGTCTGCGTGTTCTGTTGGAACTGCGCTAATACCAGATGCGCCCGCAGATGACCAACCATGGGCGCGCATTTTAAAGGTCAACGTGCCGCCGCTTCTCGCTCCCGCTATCGGGGTGGGAGAAAAGAAACCAGACCGGATCGAATCAACCTCGAGCACCTCATTGGGGAAATCAAAGCTAGGCGCCTCGCATTGGATCGTTGTCATGCTCGAGGTGTCGGCCGTACCCCATGCGCCCTGGGCTTTGACCTGGAGGCGCGCGATCTTTGAACTTGCGTAAGTTGGCATCTGGATTCCCTCTTATATATCTAATTGGTAGGTAACTAATACCACAAATTCCGTCAATACTGTGCGGTCTAGTGGAGTAATTGTCCCGCTCGTGACTGTAACCTCTAAAACATCGCTCGAGTTTTCGCCCTGGAACTCTTCAAGAGCCACAAGCAACCGCTCGGAATCTTTCAAGATCCGATCTCTAGCGTTGCGGGTTGCCTGGTATGCGACGGCTAGATCAAACTCAGCGTTTACAACGGCGGGCTGTGTGCTCGATATATACCGGAGATCCCTGCTAACCGGACCAGAGGGCGCGATTGCAAATGCCCGGTCACGACTGATCGCCGCCTCTGAAACATCGAGCCCAGGGTTATGCCTAAACTTGTCAGCCGCGCCGGATTGCTCATCAGGGGTTATCGCTTCGATCTTTGTGATGATTCCAGCGATCAGCGTGTGCGCCCTCGTCGCCATTAGTAACGCACCGCTGGTATTCCGCCCCACTTGGTGGACTCGCCCGAGCTAATCACCCCATCGCCGTCGTTGTCATAATGGGACAAGGATCGAAGACCAGACATTACCGCGCCGAAAAAGCGCTTATTTAGCGATTCCGAATAGCTAACGCGATCTGTGTCCGCATGAAAAAACCCCTCCATCAAGAGCACAGACTGAAGAGCTAAAAGCCCCGCCTCTGCAAACGTGGAAGAATCGGCGCCGGTCAAGTGTGCGTAGCGGCCCCGGCCTAATAGCTCGTTTCTTAGTTTATCTTGGGCCGCAAACGCGATCCGCCGTAGCTTCTCGCCGCCTTGCAATTCATATTCTGAGGGGAAGTTGGCCGCCACAAATCGCCCGGTGTCTGTAACAGAAGGCGTAGCCGGGAAGCCTGACCGCACAACGTGAAGCCGTTGATCGTAGCTTCTAACCTCTCCGCCTGAATAGGTAATAACCCATCGGATCCGATAGTTGACGCCGAGATCTGTCGTTGCCGAGCTTGGGACCGTTGCCGATATTTTGCAGCCTTTGATCGTGTCGCCAGTCGCAAACGATGAAACCGGAGGAGCGTCAAAGGTGATCACGCTGGGGCCCGTGTAGCCCCTGACCCATAACCGCGAGGCGACCCCCGAGCCGGGGATATGCAGAAGCGGATCGCCTGCGGTTACAGAATCAGAAGATGAAGACACTATCGCCGAGTCACTTGTAACCGTGGCGATGGTGGCGCTGTAGGTGTCCACGGTGGCGGTCAATGTTTCCACCGTGGACCCGCTCAGCTTTTCAAGGGTTGCCGTCGCACTTGTGGCGGCCTCGTCAACGATTATCGACGCGGATCCGGCCTGGTCCTGTATAACCTCAATAGGTCTAAGATATGCCACAAGATAAGCCCCTATCCCCTATGCGGGGGTGTTGCCTACAAGATTCTGATATCCAGGCGGCATGAAGTAAGACGCCATCGCGCACTGAACTCTCAAGTTGAGAGAATTGGTGGGGTTATCGGTGTACTGGGTCACAATCGGAGCCTCTCGAAGCCACAGCCGGATCGGGGTAGAGTTGACCGGCACTAGCATCCAGTTATTGGAATCTGTCAGGTATGGACTTGAGACAACCGTGATGTTGTAGGATGCGAAGAAGTTCGCAGATAGATCCGAGCCAGAGAATGCGGGTGCAACGAGTTCCAACGCCGTTTTTTCCAATTCCGGCGGACATACAAGCGCAATTTCGCCCAGCGCCGCGTCATAGGTTTCGCCTTCGAGATCCTTGAAGCGTCGGAGACGGGTCAAAGCATCCGCAAGCGCGGCCGCGTCGAGGGTCGTTGTCTCTTTGTTATCGAATACTCCGCCGCTTATCGGATGCGCCGAATCAATGGGACTTTTTCCGTCCGCGCCATCATGCGTCCACGCCTTGACAACCTGGCCCCAACCCTGGCTTACAACAGAGTTAGAAACCGCAAACCCGAGCTTACGCGCGGACTCAGAAACTAGGTTCCCAATATCACGAATTTCGTGACTAGGTAGGCGGACGTTCAGCATGAACATGCTGTAATTTATAGACTGCTGGTATGAGGAGGATACGCTCGCAAGCGTGCCGCCCGTGGGATCGCTGATACCGTCCCAAGCCTGCACGGTTGTGATTCCTTGCATAGCTGCCTTTTTCAAGCTCGCTACGTCATCGCGGTCAACTTTGACGACCTTTTCCATTTGAGCCATAGCGCGCGTAGCGTCGCCGATGCCGTTGAAAAATGCCTCGGTGACCTGCGTAGAGGCGGCCTGTGAAAATGCGGTCTGTGTTGCCATGCTAGAAACTCCAAATGTTTAAATGCTTTCTAGTTAGTAACACATTATTTTCGGGTTGTGGCGTTTTCGGTTACAAATTTCTAGGGTCAATGGTTTTGCGCTCAACCTCTGCGGTAACATCTGCCGAGCCGAAAGCATAGCGCGCGGCCTCTTGTACGCGGCGCCTCTCACGCTCGCCCGCTTGTGTAGTTTCCTGCACCGCGATCTTCTTCATTGCGAGGTTTGCCTGGTCATGTTGCAGGGGGTGGCATTTATAGATCGCGCCACCCGGCATTGTCGGAAATGACTCGCCATCCGTCGCAGGCTCATAACCGTAGAGCCTAAGAAGCTCTATTGTGCGCTTGCCTTCCGGTGACTGCGGATCGTGGACCCGATAATAACGATACGGGCGCGGGAGTTTCTGCCCTGGGTTAAACGGGTCAGGCGCTCCCGCTTGGCAGTGCGCGGGAACATTGGTGATCCCCATCTGGTTAGACTTCTGAAGCCCTGCCATGATCTGCGTTGCGCCGATCAATCTTTGCGCGCGCTGCTCTTCTCCGGTTAGCTCTTGTTTTCTTCGCCCCATCTTATTCTCCCATCAGCGTTTTTATGCGTTTGCGTACCGTCTCAGCGTTCCCGAAGAGGGTTTTAACCGCTGCGTTTTCTATCGCCGAGCTAGCTATCTGCGCATCCCTCTTCGGTTGAATCTTGAAGCGCGATGAAACAAGGCCCTGGTGGCTTTCTATCCACTCGCTGATCTTCTGCCTGCCCTCTGTTGTGTCTGGGTCAACCTGTGGCGCGAGCTTCAAAAGCTCCTCATCGCCTAGCACCTCCACGCCTGCCGATCTCATAACCTGTAACCGGCGGTCACTTTGCGCGGACTGTAGCGAAGCCGTCAAGCTCTCGTGTGATTGCTTCAGGCTCTCGTATTCTTTCGCTAACCTCTCCAGCTCCGCCGGGTCGATCTGGTCTGTTTTCTCTGGCTTTTTCTTTGGCTTTTTCGGGGCGGCTTTTTTCTCTTCGGCTTTCTGTTCTATTGGCGTTTCTGCCTTTGGTGGCGTCAATACCAGATCGGGCGCGGGCTTTTCCGGGGTTGTGTGTGCCTCCGGTTGTGCCTGTGGTGGTGGCGTGTCCGCCTTTGGTGGCGGATCGGGTTGTTTCTGTTCGTCCATGTTTGCCCCTTTCGTCTATTTGCTCAGGTATTGATCCAGGATGCTTTTTAGCTTTGGATCTTGCTTCATTCCTTTCTTGATCATCGCGGCTATCTTTTGACGTTCTTTCACTTCTGTCAACATTCCGGCGGTAACGTTTAGGGCATAATGCGCCTTTAGAGCGTCGAATTCATCTTTGGTCGGGGCTAACATGTGCTCGCCTTCCCTGTGCTTGCCGCTGTCTGTGAACGCAAACCAGGCTTTTGCTCTGTTTGTTACGGTCTTTTTCCCACCGGGGCGGGCTTTGGATTTACCAAAAAAGCCCACAGTTATAGTTTTCCCGCTCTGCTGAGCTTTGACCTTGAAGCCGCGCCACATTCCGCCCGTTGATCTGTAGCCCCTTCGCCTGCCTCCCCTGTTCGCGTTGATGTTGTCGATTGTATTAAGCCAGAGGCTGATCGCTTTTTTGTTCTTCTGGTTCCGCGCGATGGCTAGGTTTTTTTCAGCTTTATTGAGCGTAGTTTTAACCGGAACATAACGCCCCGTTTGCCGCCCGCTGCCGAGTCTCTTTTTTGTCTGGATCCTGTACTTCACCTTCCCCGCGTAGGCTGTAAACATGCGGACCACGGGCCTCAGCATCTTGCGAGAAGATACAGAAAGCCCGCTGTGGTATTCGACGTCAACCTTTGCAATCATTGCACAGCCTCGAGCGTCGCCGGTGGCTCTGCGCTCATCTTGATCCGCCTTTGGATCTCGAGGTTTTCATCTAGCACCGCAGACGCTTCGGCTTTAGAGATCCCGCGCTCCTTCGCTATTTGCTCCACGATAGACTCAAGACCAGACGCCGCGCGGATCTCGCTAGCCTGCGACTCATGAAGCGGATCGAATGGTTGCGAGAATTCGTGGTACTCAAGGCGCACATTAACCCCGCCCGTGGGCATTACAGCGAAGCCCCGGATCGCGTTAGTCCAGCGCGCTAGAATATTGAAGAGTTTATTCTCTGCCCGCTCAAAGGCGCGGCGGTGAATTAGTTTCTCAGTTTGTCTATCTGCCTGCTCCACCAGTCGAGAGGCGGCGGTGTATGCGCCCGAGGACATCAGCGCGGAGGGGTCAACCTTATTTTGTGACAAAACCAGGCGAAGGAAACTCTCCGTTGACTCTATAAAACCTCCCACGGTGTTAGCGTTTGCGCCGCTCACGATCTTGAAATCGTGATTTTCTTCGAGGTTTAAAACCGTGTCCGGGCCGACCTGGATCTCTGTTGCATCCATCCCCCCGCCCGTCAAAACCCGCTGGCCCCATCCCTGTTGGTGAATAATAGATCCGATATCAGAATAGGATAAAATCAAATTGATCTGGCAGGATAATAGGTCAGAATTCACCGCAGGCCAGAAAGCCCCGCACCTCTCACCGGCCCGAAGCGTGACAAGCGGGATCGCGCCGATTGGGTTTTCTTCTGTCTCGTATAGCGGGGATCCGTCTGCCCATGTAATTGTTTCGGGTGTCAGGATAAGATCTTCTTCCTGAACCGTCCCATATGCTGTCTCGCGCCGTGGAAGCCTTACGCGCCATTTGTTGATCGATCTCTCGTCTTTCACTAGTGGCGATTCCCGCTCAGGCTTTACGCGCCAAGGCGCGAGAACATGAACAGAGATCCGCGAAGACCCCGCCGAATCTGGAAGACACAAGAGCGCAACCCCAGCATGAAGACAAAGCACCTCATGAGCATAGCGAAGGCTGGAGCTAATCTCGGCCTCTTCGTAGATTCTGCGGATCGCCGCTTCGATCTCTGGGCTCCTTACGCCCTCGAAGGCTCGCGAGGGCTCAACAGAATAGAGAGCGCCGCCAAGCTCACGCGCAATCGAATAAATAAAAGGCATCGTCCGAAGCTGGATATTTTTCCAGCTCTGCGGAAACATCTTTTTAAGCTCAGCGAGCGCGGGTGAATAATCCCTGTTGTGGAATTTCTCGAGCGCCTGCGACTGTGCGTCGTAGGTGTTCTCGTCAAGGTTTTCATACGATACGGAAAGCATTGTTTTCTCTGGGTTTAGTGTCCAGCGCGTAATAACCGCGAGTTGTCTTGTAGCGCTCCATTGACAAGATAGCATAGCGCAAGCCGTCTATACCATGATCCCATCCCTTTTTTTTATCGATGGCGTCTATGGGTACCCCGTTGTGCAACATCCAGCTGTAATTCTGCAAGCAATAGAAGATAGACCACCGATCTTGGCGGCCCTCTCTAACCACCTGCTCGGATATATAGAGCCGTGGGCGGCCCCCATCTGCGGGATCCAATAAATCGCGGATAAGCTCGATGCCTGGAAGCACCCGCGCCGCCTGCCCATCGCTGTCTTCGTTTGTCTTTGTTCGCCATCCCCAGGATCTAAGCATCTTACCTTGGCGCCAATTGTCCGCGCGATCTATCCCTACCGCAAGAGGCGCACGGTGCCTGCGCTTTTTTAGGTCGTGCCACCATTGGTTTTGATGGTCGATGGATTGATTGGGTGTAAAATGCTCGCCCACGATCACATACGTTCTAACGCCTGGTGTTAGCTCAACCGCGTCCAGCTCTAAGAAGTGGTGACGGGTCAAGCCCCAGTCAGCCCCGCCGATCCAATTGCCCTCTTGGCGCGTCCAGGGGATAACGTGTTTAGCTGAAAACTCAGGAAATATCGCCGTTTGTGGCGCCATTACCTCTCCGAGCACCTCAGCGCGCCAACGGGATTTTGAATAGCTCTTTTTCAGGCTCTCAATGAATGCGGGATCAAGGTGAGGATTATCCATAGACCCCGCGCGGATTATACAGACTGACTCGGGATCGGCTTTTCGCAATTCCGAAAGTCTGCGAATGACCCCGGTATAGCCTGCGGGGGTTGTTGTGGCCCATAAACATCGGCGATGGCTCGGGGTTTTTGGGCACCGAAGGCGAGCTTGCAACAGATCGAAGACCTCTTCCTGGCGCGGCATTGTGGTCACTTCGTCCATCGAAGCCCAGCCGAGGTTCAAGCCAACGAGATTCTGACAACGTGTCGCGCTCCTTAGCAGGATCTTGGATCCCCAGTTTGTGATCAACTCCATACGGGATTTGTTAAACGCTTGGATGATGCCTTTTCCGTGGCGGGCTTTCATGTTGTCGTCGATCTCCTGGATCGCCTTCACCATGACATCGAGCGCCAATTGATATGTGGGGCAGACCACAAGCCCATCCGAAACCCCGCTTTGACCTGTGGCTTTGGCGTAGCTTGCTGACTCGAGGACGGCGAGAACAATTCTCATTGCATTTACGCAACTTTTGCCAGCGCCAAAACCCCCGATAAAAAGAGAGCGGGTCTTAGGTGTGCGTAGGAAAGCGGTTTGTTTTCCGTAAGGTTCTAGGCCCCACAAGTCCTTGAAACTAGTGACTTTTTTCATGTTCCGCGCTTTCTAGTGTTGGGCAAAACTCATAGCCAATCGCGAGCGCGTGAAGGTGTCTTATTTGCTCCTGTGAGAGTCCGGTTGCGCTTCCAATATCAGCCCAGTCCGCGCGGGCCTGCGCCTCTTCGTATGTTTCTCGGTCGTCAACAAGCTCAGGCACGTTTAGCTTATAAAATCGCGCGACCTCCATTTCCCACTCTGGAAAAACCCCGTTTTTTTTCATTAAAGACAACAGCTCGCGCGCACATCCAGCGCCCAATCCCTTGCAGCCTATAATTCGAGCGCCAGAAACACGCGCCAATTCTTCGAGCGTCTCTTCTTTTCTGTAATAATGCTTATAGCCTGATCCGTGGTTTTCGTAGGACGTATACTCCGCGCTTAATCGAAAAAGGCAGCGGTCAAGCCTGCCAGAAACTTGGTCTGGCCCGAGCTGTAAGGCTTCGTTCGGTGAACACCTGACCTCATCAAAGCTATGCAAATGTCTTGATTTTTTACTCTCCAAACTCAATCCCCTGTTCATATTCAGCCGCCGTTGATGATGTAAATTCACCCAGGAAAATAGCAACGGGCTCCGCGCTTTGTAACTCGAAGCGCTCGATTATCTTGCGGATAGACTCAATCAAAGCCGTTGAAAGTTTCACCTTGTCGCGGACCTCGATCTCCCCGTCTAGGCTCAACATCAACAATTGAGCGATTGCAACGTGGACCAGCGCAGACGGGTTGATCGTCTCCATGCGCCCGCCGAATATTTTCTTGTATCTGCGCTTCACCTTGTCAGGCGCCGCAGACAGGATCGCCTGTATCAGAAGCGCGCCCGCCGGATCGTCGGCTTTCAGGAGCTCTTTTGCTACCTGTTGTTCAGCTTTGGTGATTTTAGGTGATGTCAAGGTACAATCTCCAGCCCATATTTCCCAAGCTCGCCCCCGTCGAGGGCCTCAAGCGCCAGCACTAACAATTCCCCGTATTCCCCGGATTCCCAATTATACCTCCTAGATGGGCGCAATACCTCGATCTCCTCATCAAGCGCCCCATCAATTGAGAGATACCACCGGCCGCCCGGATATGCTTCGCCTCCGTACCGGCCAACATTAATTTCGCGCCCGCCAAACGCTTTCATTATTTGGGCAAATATCGCGCCTTGCGTTTGCGTGTCTGATAGGTCGGGGGTGTATTCCTCCCCGTGCTCGCCCACAATCGGCCACCACACCTCCCGCTTTCCATCTATGGAAGAGCCAACGCGCAGCATGTGATCGAACTGTCCCGAGGCGCACCATAGCGTAGCGAGCATTCCAGGCCGCCACCTGAACCAGGAGCACCGCGCCGCGCGGGATCCCAGGTTTTGCCAGTAGCCCGCGCTGGGGTGCGCAAAATCGTCTTTGTTGCTTATCATGTTTTTGATCCTGTTGTTTTTGGGTTTGTCAAG